>JACCDH011432249.1_pt1 | contig 11509 bp, 8 predicted proteins | sample 7442481 | NCBI WGS metagenome assembly JACCDH01 (sample SAMN15323433, study PRJNA562643) | freshwater metagenome | isolation source: river surface water | place: USA:Blue River Watershed | collected 2017-08-15 | reverse complement strand
CGACAAGCGATTAGTCATGAACCCATTTTTAACTGCAAGGGAACAAAACTGACAGGATCTTTATTTAGACCGCTTCTAACTGCTTCAGATATGCAATTACTTCGTCTTTTTATGGAAGGCTTAGACACCATTGCCTATTGGTATCGGAGTGGGCGATTCATTCCTGGGATTTTGCCAATGCCCAGCCATGCTATTGCCTCAAGTACTTATGTAGACGCCATGAGCGAACTCATACTCAATTCTCGACTACCAGTTGGCTTGATAAGCATTGGAATTCAAACAACACCTAAGACCGACATCACGGATAGATGTAAAGAGGGCCTATTGCGTTTACGCAGACTTGGGACATTACTGCATTCCCTCAATTTTTCTGGCAGTGCAAAAGAATTGCATTGGATTACCGAAATGCAATTAGACGGAGTGCATGTTGATATGAGAAAAATTCGCGAACATCAATTAGCCAATAATGTACTTGCTCAATTAAGGCAATCACCCTATTCACCCACCAAAATTTATGCCAGCAATATTGGATTAGTCCAAGATTTGGAGAATGCTTCAACCCTGATTGCCGACCATTCTTATGGTGGACTCATGATGTCGCCAGTGAGTCGCCATCAAATGCTTCAAATTAACGATAGCCGTATCGCTAAAGCCATTTTTTCGCTGCACCCTCATCCACACCCAACCCAAAACGGAGACAAGTAATGAGAAAACGCGTGATGTTGGTAGACGACCATCCTGCAATGCTGATGGCCCTTAAAAGTATGCTTCAAGACCAGCTGTTATTTGAGATTGCAGGGCAGGCCCAGAATGGAGAAGAATGCCTGAGATCGATGAAAGAGGTTAATCCAAATATGGTCATCCTAGATTTGGATATGCCCAAGACAGATGGCTTTGATGTTATCCGCCGTATAGGCTTGATGTATCCCGATGTCCGCATGCTAGTGCTCTCCAGTATGGATGAGGCTGTTTATGGAGGAAGAGTGCGCTCCTTAGGTGGGCATGGCTTTGTGAACAAAACTGCTGGGGCCGATGTCATCCTAGCTGCATGTGTTGCCATTTCACAAGGCTATAACTTTTTTACACATGGTAAAAATGGTAACAGCTCATTGAGTGACGACGATAAGCTCGCACTGATTTCAGATCGTGAATTACAGGTCATGAAATACCTAGGCAAAGGAAATACCAATCAACAAATATCCGATATGTTGCATATCAGCAATAAAACAGTTGCTACTTATAAAACTAGAGTCTTTGACAAGCTAGGCATCAATAATATTGCGGACCTCATTTTATTTTGCCGCATGAACAACATTATCGAAAGCTAAGGAAGCATGCCTCGATCCATCGCCTGTACTATTTTTCTCCTCCTATTAGGAGGAGTATTAAATAGCACTCATGCAAGCCCATTTAATCTAAATGAACAACGGTGGATCGATGCTCATCCAGTAGTACGCTTTAGTATTCATGAAAAATATGCCCCTTATCTAGAAATTAACGACAGTGGGAGCTCAGGTATTTTTCATAAACTGCTAAGTCAGTTAGGTGAATTTACTCAACAGAAATTTTTACCCAAATGGCGTAAATCTGACAAGGAGGCCTTAGAGCAGCTAGCCAAAGGCGAGGTGGACTTCATCATTGACCCCCCTACTCTGGATGACGAGTATTTAAGGTTTGGTTCTTTATCGGAAGCTATTTTCTGGGGTCATGATGCCATTCTGACAAAGCGCTCAATCAACGAATCAATGATTGAGCCAATCAAGATCGCCTACTTTGATAGAGGCTTTGAGAATCCGCCGATACCAAGGGATTCACAGGCAACTTTTTCTAGCTATGCTGAAATACTTATTTCTGATCTCCTCAGAAATGAGATTCAGGCACTCGTTCTGCCCATACGTCTAGCCCAACAACTCATTCTTCAGTTCAGTGCAGAACAGCTACAAGTGGATGGACTCTATAGCAGGGAACCTTTTGAGTATCGCTGGCTCATTTCTCATCAAGATGCCGCTTTGCATAGCGTACTGGAGAGTTTTCTCGCTAATTTAGATCCCATTAGCTCACGCCAACTTTTTACCCTAAGCCCTACAACATTAGAGGCTGACGCCTCTCTTTCACCAACCATCGGTTCTTGGCTCCATATTCTGACCATTCTCTTGCTTGGATCGCTTCTCATTTGGCGCATGCATCAAAAGCAAGTTATTCAAAAACGCGAAGTAGGAGAACTTCTCATGTCTAAAGAGCAGGCTGAAAATGCTAATGCAGCAAAGTCTGCTTTTCTGGCAACGATGAGTCATGAGATCCGCACTCCAATGAATGCAATCTTAGGGGTACAGGAACTCTTACTCAGCAGCCCCTTGCCAGCCAATGAAAAGAATTTACTCAAAAGCGCTCACTCCTCAGCAGAATCCCTTTTGGGTATTCTCAATCAAGTCTTAGATCTTTCTAAAATAGAAGCGGGCAAGCTGACACTGAATATTGAGCCTTGTAACCTTAGTAGTTTGGTTGATGATATTGATTCAGCATTTTCCACTGCAGCCCAAAGACAAAATCTGACCCTTCATACCTCTCAAGACCCACGCATTGCAGAAGTTTTATTGTTGGACTCATTACGTCTGCGTCAGATATTGCAAAACTTACTCAGTAATGCCATCAAATTTACCGAAAAAGGTGAAATCTACCTGTCTGTAAGCGTACTCGCAGACGATCATGCAGGGCAATTAATTGAATTTAGAGTGATTGATACGGGCGTCGGAATGGGTGAAGAAGAGATTGCCATTGCACTGCAAGCGTTCGAGCAAATACCTGGAAATATTGAACAACCCAATGGAACTGGTCTTGGCCTAACCATCACCAATCACTTAGTCAGTTCCATGAATAGCCAGCTCTTCTTTGAAAGTGCTCCTGGTTTTGGAAGTAATATTCATTTTTGTGCTGCATTCCCGCGAACCGGGATTGCAGCGATTAAAAAATCGCCAGTCAGTCACCATCTGACATCGCGAAGATTCGTTTCCAATCAATCCAATCCTGGTGGGCAGATATTACGAGCCCTCGTAGTGGAAGACCATCCTGCCAGTCGTCAGATCATTTCGCTGCAGCTCAAGGCTCTTGGCATTGACGCTTACGTTTGCGATAACGCCAGCTCGGCTCTGAAGCACATCAATCAAGAATATTTTGATCTCCTTCTTACAGACCAGTCTATTCCAGGAATGCAGGGCTCTGATCTTGCAAATTACATCCGCAATCAAGGCAATCAATCCCTCGTGATCATCGGAATTACTGCTGATATCTATGCACTTGACTCGCGTCAGCAATTTTTATCTGCAGGCATGAATGGTGTTCTGATTAAACCTTTAAGTTTGATGACTTTAGAAAATGAACTTGCCAGGTATTTTAAAACCGAGGAACGAACTGTCGAGGATAGTGATTGCGATAACGATCCGTTGTTTCATGATGAGTACTCATTTGATGCTTTTGGAGGCCTCATCAAAAATTGCCCAGAATACATCCTGGTCATTTTGGAGGAGATTAAAAGGGTTCATGACGAGGTTCTCGCCGCCCTTAAAAATGAAACTCTCAATCAGGCTGAATTTAGAAGTCTGGTTCATAAAGTTAAAGGTGGAGCTCAATTATTGAGCGCTACAAAGTTTACTCAGGCCTGTGAAGTACTTGAACAAGAGGGAGTTTTAAATCAGCAAATTTCTGCATTCGTCCAATTACTAGGGCAGCAGAATCTGGCTATTGAGAAATACCGCTCACGATACTCTGGAGTGTAGATAATCCATTTGAGTACCGTGGATTTATCCCCGTGGGTTTATCCTATAGGGAATGCGCTCTTATTTTTTTCGTTTATCTCTTTTCATTATTGCTTTTGCATGGCTGGCTAGCTCTACAGTCAGAGCCAATCAATCTATTTCTCTCCAGGTTCCTCAGTCTGTAGTCAATAGCCTAGAGCGTAATCAAATTCCTCTCGATACCGTCAGTATTGCCGTTGCAGAGATTGAGGCCGGGCACCCAGGGAAACATACCCTCAAAACAGTATTAGATTGGCGCTCTAATAGCCTAATGAATCCCGCTTCTACGATGAAGCTTTTAACAACACTTACGGGTTTAGATATCCTAGGCCCACAATATCGATGGCGCACCAATCTCTATACCGATGGTGTCATTCGTCAAGGAGTATTGAAGGGCAATCTTTATCTTCAAGGCACTGGCGATCCAAAACTCATACCGGAAGAGTTAGCCAAGATGATGAAAGAGCTTCAAAATCTTGGTATTCAAAAAATTAACGGAAATTTATTTTTTGATCGAAGCGCTTATGCACCCAGCGTCATGGAGCACAACACGATTGATGGCGAATCTTTAAGGGCTTACAACGTACCGCCAGACCCCTTGCTTTATGCGTTTAGAACGCTCTCATTTCAGCTGAGCAAATCACGTACTGCTGATTTTATTGATATCAGTTATACGCCACCACTTTCACAGCTAAGAGTATCGAACCAAATGCAATTAGTAGATCGTGCATGTGATAACTGGAGAAATAATATCCGCTTTAATCTCGATCCTGAAGTAGTTAACAATACTAATCAAACTTTAATTGCTCAATTCTCCGGGGCTTTTCCTAACTCCTGTAAGGGAGTGAGCTATAACGTGGTTGCATTAGATGCCAATACCTTTCTAACACAGGGTTTTGCTGCTGCATGGGAGTTGGCTGGGGGCACCTGGACCCAAGCACCTGTTGGCAAAAATGGTAACGTACCTCTAGCAGCAAGACTATTACTGCAGTTTGAAGGCATCCCACTAGCAGAGGATGTTTTAGATATCAATAAATACTCTAACAATGTCATGGCTCGCCAACTTTTACTGACTTTGGCATTAGAGAAAATGGGCAAACCTGCAACTACTGCTAATGGAGATCTTGTGATTCAGAGCTGGCTTAAGCAGAACAGCTTGGACTTTCCAGGTCTTGTCATTGAGAATGGTTCAGGCCTCTCCCGGAATGAGGCAATTACTGCAACTCAGCTCAATCAACTTTTACTTACAGCCCGAAATTTACCGGTAGGTGAAATTTTCTACAACAGCTTACCGATTGCTGGCACTGATGGCACTATGCGAAATCGTTTAATGGGTCAACTACGTAAGTTCTTGCACCTCAAGAAAAAACCAGAGGCCAGAATCAAAACTGGCTCTCTCGTTGACGTGAGGGCAATCTCAGGTTATGTCTTAAGTAAATCTGGAAAGATGTATGCGGTTACCTCATTCATCAACCATCCCAATGCCTGGAAAGGTCTTGAGGCCCATGATCACTTATTATCGTGGCTATTAGAGGATGGGCCAGAGCCAAAACAAGCACGTTGAAGACGGTCCCTCACGCCATCCCACTCTTCGCCAACTGGTGGCTCCGGAAACAAAATCAAATCCCAGCCCTGCTGATCTAAATCTCGTAGAGAGCGATATAGACGGCTGGCAAAGATTGCTGGATTACTCGACACAATCACTTCTTCGACATCAATTGAAGGGTGATCATCTAACACCAGAGAAGACTCAGAGTCCCAAACGACCACAGCAACTCGAGACTTAGTATCCGGAAATTCACTCAATGCATCCAAGACACGTCCAGGAGCATACAAACGCAAAGGAGTAGTCGGTGCGTAATGCGCTTTAAGACTTCCAGACACCCTAGGAATACTTGCTGCTATCTCAGGATCTTGGGTACTGCTTTTAATTTCTTCGGGCAAATAAACTTTCACGCCAGTTTTAGCCAATATTTCACTAGGGGTAATAGCGCCAGGCCTGAGAAGGACTGCTTTATCGCCTGATGATAAATCAATGATGGTTGACTCAATACCCACTGCACAATCACCCCCGTCTAAAACCATCAGGTCAAGCATCCCCTCGAACTCACTACGAACATCAGCAGCGCTAGTAGGCGAAACTTTACCAAAGCGATTAGCCGAGGGAGCCACTACTCCACCCTTAAATTTACGCAATAGTTCTTGAGCAATCGGATGAGCTGGTGCACGAATAGCTACCGTATTCTGCCCACCAGTTAATTCATATAAAACACTTTTATCTTTTTTAAATACTAATGTTAGGGGACCAGGCCAAAATGCCTGAATGAGCTTCAACGCTTCTTCAGACAGATCCCTTACCCAAGGTGCCAATAAATCAACCCAATCAATTTGGGGTTGATCGAATTTATCTGGTGCCGCTAAGTGAACAATCAAGGGATGATTTGCAGGGCGGCCTTTAGCTGTAAAGATTTTTTTAACCGCATCTGGATTGTTGGCATCCGCCCCCAAGCCATAAACAGTCTCCGTTGGAAACGCAACCAATCCACCATTACGTAATGTTTGTACTGCCTCATTAATGACTACAGATGACTGGAGCTGCTGACTGTCGCTAGACATTCTAGGGCTCGATCCCTAATTCAGTGGCAACGGCTGAACAGTTTTGGCGCGCCTCGTTGAGGGCTTCACCCAAACAATTAATATGGCCCATTTTTCTACCAATGCGTGGCTCTGATTTACCGTATAAATGTAATTTTGCATCTGGGTGGGCTAGTACCCTATTCCATGCTGGTTCACGTGCTTGATCTTCACCGCCCTCGAACCAAAGATCGCCTAACAAATTGAGCATGGATACTGGTGCAAGCAGACGAGTATCACCCAAAGGCAATCTAGCCATTGCCCTTACCTGCTGTTCGAATTGACTACTGACACACGCATCCATAGTGTAGTGACCGGAGTTATGCGGACGCGGGGCAATTTCATTTGCAATAATGTCGCCATTCTTGAGAACAAAAAACTCCACGCAAAGCACACCAACATAATCAATTTTTCGAATGAGCGCCTTCGCAGCATCAATAATTTTCTTCTCTTGAGCAGGCTTTAATGATGGTGCTGGTACTGTTGAAGTGTGCAATATGCCACCTCGATGAATATTTTGAGAGACAGGGTACGCCACTACAGCATCATCATAACCACGCGCAACGAGAGCAGACACTTCAAAGTCTAATTCCATACGCTTTTCTAGGACACAAGGTACGCGCCCGAATTCATTCCACGCAGCAGTCAGGTCTTCTACGTTGTGAACCGTCGCTTGACCTTTGCCGTCATACCCCATACGGGCAGTCTTTAATATTCCAGGGAAAAGATCGCTTGGAGTTTGAGCAATATCTGCCTCATGCTCAATCACAAAATTGGGAGCTGGGCCAATATTCGTTTCCGATTTCCACGTCATCAGGAAATTTTTCTCAGCGATCCGGTTCTGCGCCAAGGAGACACAACTACTCCGAGGCGCTACAAATACACCTAAAGACTCAAGTTCATCTAAGGCCTGAGCAGGAACATTTTCAAACTCCGTACTGACCGATGAGCATAAAGCGGCCATCTCTTTAAGAGCTGCACTATCGGTGTACTCAGCTTGAATAAATTTTTCCGCAATCGAACCTGCAGGGCTATCTGAACCCGGATCTAGAACACAGACCTTGTAACCCATCGCTTGCGCGGCTTGGGTAAACATACGGCCCAATTGACCGCCCCCCAAAATTCCTAAATACGAACCCGGCAAAATGGGTTCCATGCTATCTGCCATGTAATTAGTATCCCGGCAAATTCATTGAGCGAGCTGTGTCAGACTGCTTTGCTCGGAATTCTTCCAAGCGTTTCGCTAAATCAGCATCATGCAAAGCTAAACCTGCAATCACATGCAGGGCAGCATTGGCTGCGCCAGCCTCACCAATAGCGAAAGTAGCCACCGGAATACCTTTAGGCATTTGCACAATCGAATACAAAGAATCTTCACCACGCAAATATTTACTCGCCACCGGAACGCCATAAACCGGGACAATCGTTTTGGATGCCAGCATGCCCGGTAAATGGGCTGCACCACCCGCTCCAGCAATAATGGCTTGCAATCCATTGGCTTGTGCTTTCTCAGCATACTGGAACATGTCGTCAGGCATGCGGTGCGCAGAGAGGACCTTAGCTTCGTGAGCAACCCCAAATTGTTCGAGCATTTGAGCAGCGTGCTGCATAGTGTCCCAATCTGAATTGGAACCCATCACTATTCCGACGATTGGCTTCTTACTCATTTACGTCTCCAAATACCCAAATCATTGACCATCCATTCTCTAAGGACCTTATTATCCCTCGACTTAAGCTCTTACGTTACGCCTTCTCGGTTAAGCGGGTCAGCGCTTCACGATACTTTTGAGCGGTTTTTTCAATCACATCAACTGGTAATTGTGGTGCAGGGGCTGTTTTAGGCCATGGCTTACCATCAACTTTTGCCGTTTCGAGCCAATCACGGACAAACTGCTTGTCATAAGACGGTGGGTTAGAACCCACATAGTAAGTTTCAGCCGGCCAGAAACGTGAAGAATCTGCCGTGAGGATTTCATCCATCAGAACTAGCTGGCCTGCATCATCTAGACCAAACTCAAACTTGGTATCCGCAATAATGATCCCACGAGTAGCGGCATATTCAGAGGCCTCTTTATACAAACGGATACTCACTTCACGAATTTGATTGGCTAATTTTTCACCAATCATTTCGATGACTTTTTCAAATGAGATATTTTCGTCATGCTGACCAAATTCAGCTTTGGCAGCTGGAGTAAAAATGGGTTCAGGTAATTTTTGCGCATTCTCTAAACCCGCTGGAAGCGTAATACCGCATACCTTACCAGTCTCTTGGTAATCTTTCCAACCACTACCTGCTAAGTAACCGCGCACTACTGCTTCTACCAAAATGGGCTTTAAACGTTTAGCTACTACTGCGCGACCTCTGACTTGCTCCACTTCCTCTGCGGCAACTACCTTAGTAGGATCAATGCCGGTTAAATGATTAGGAATTACTGATGCTAATTTAGCAAACCAGAAGTTAGCCATTTGGTTTAGTACGATACCTTTTTCAGGAATCGGCTCTCCCATTACCACATCAAAAGCAGAAAGACGGTCTGTTGTAACCATCAGTAGCTTATCGTCATCTAACGCATATACATCGCGTACTTTGCCTTTCGACAATAAAGGTAGCGACTGAATAGAGCTTGCATACAAAGCGGACATACTTACTTCACTTCACAATTTGAGTTAACTTACCGCTCTTATAAAGCTCAGCCATTTTCTCTAAAGGAATTGGCTTAATTTTAGAGGCCTGACCAGCAGAACCAAAAGCCTGAAAGCGTGCAATACACACTTTTTTAGCAGCTTCGCGAGCTGGCTTTAAATAATCACGCGGATCAAACTTACTCGGGTTTTCAATCAAGTAGCGCCGAATTGCACCAGTCATTGCCAGGCGAATATCAGTATCGATATTGATCTTGCGTACTCCATTCTTAATGCCCTCTTGAATTTCTTCAACTGGAACACCGTAGGTTTCTTTCATATCACCACCAAACTCACGAATCTCAGCAAGTAATTCTTGCGGAACACTGGAAGAGCCATGCATTACTAAGTGGGTATTTGGAATACGCGCATGAATTTCTTTAATTCGATCGATTGCTAAGATATCGCCTGTTGGCTTTTTACTAAACTTATACGCACCATGACTAGTCCCAATGGCAATCGCTAAAGCATCGCACTGAGTCGCTTTCACAAAATCAGCAGCCTGTTCAACATCGGTCAACAACTGCTCACGAGTCATTGTGCCATCTGCACCATGACCATCTTCCTTGTCGCCCTTCATTGTCTCTAAAGATCCCAACACACCCAATTCTGCTTCCACCGTCACCCCAATGGAATGGGAGAACTTCACCACTTCTTTAGATACGTCCACGTTGTACTCGTAACTAGCAACCGTCTTACCATCGGCTTCCAGTGAGCCATCCATCATGACGCTTGTAAAACCACTCTTGATCGCAGCCATACAAACCGCCGGGCTTTGACCATGGTCTTGATGCATCACTACAGGAATATGAGGATAAGCCTCAACTGCAGCAGAAATCAGGTGACGCAAGAATGCTTCTCCAGCATATTTACGGGCTCCGGCAGATGCTTGCATGATGACTGGAGAATCTGCCTCGTTAGCTGCCTCCATAATTGCCGTGACCTGCTCTAAGTTATTCACGTTAAATGCTGGCAGGCCGTAACCATTTTCAGCAGCATGATCCAAGAGTTGTCTTAAAGATACTAAAGCCATGATGTTCTCTTAATAAATAGTAATAAGGTTTGTAAAAAATTAGTTAGTTAAATACGCAAACTACTTCACATGAATAATCTTGAGGGTATTAGTGCCTCCAGGCTCACCCATCGGTTCGCCAGAAGTCAGCACAACGGTATCGCCTTTTTTGACTGCGCCCACCTTTTTCAAGCATGCTTCCACTTCCTGTAGCGCAGTGTCACGATCCTTGGTGTAATCCAAGCCAATTGGAGTGACGTTGCGATAAGTACTCAATGCCCGCTGTGTAGCGATCTTAGATGTCAATGCAAAGATAGGAACATGAATATTATGTCGACTCATCCAAATTGCTGTTGAGCCTGAGTCTGTTAGGGCTGCAATAGCATTAGCATTTAAATGATGTGCCGTGAAAAGGGCTCCAAGGGCAATCGTTTGATCAATACGAGTAAAAGTTTGATCTAAGAAATCGGTATCAAGCTTCACTCGATCTGATTTTTCAGCCTCAACACAAATCTCTGCCATTGCTTTGATAGTTTGCACTGGATACATACCTGCAGCAGATTCGGCAGAGAGCATCACAGCATCGGTACCGTCTAATACCGCGTTAGCAACGTCGCTCACTTCTGCGCGCGTTGGAACTGGAGCATTGATCATTGACTCCATCATTTGCGTAGCTGTAATGGTAAATTTATCTGCTTCAAGGGCCCATGCAATCATGCGTTTTTGCAACGCAGGCACAGCAGCATTACCTACCTCAATCGCCAGATCACCACGGGCAACCATGATTCCATCGCTCTCAGCAATAATGCTTTTCAGCGCAGCTGGCTCAATGGCTTCTGCACGCTCTACTTTAGCAATTGTTCTCACCTTACCAACGCCATACTTGGCGCTAGCAGCATCCGCCAGCTTACGCGCGTAAGCCATATCGGCACCATCTTTTGGAAAGCTAATTGCCAAGAAATCAACGCCCATCGCAATCGCTGCATCTAAATCAGCAATGTCTTTTTCAGTTAAAGCAGGCGCAGTTAAACCGCCGCCGGCACGATTAATACCCTTGTTATTAGAAAGTGGTCCACCTTGCTCAACAACGGTAAAAATCTCTCCGCCTTTAACACTCTCAACGGTAAGAACAACTAAGCCGTCGTTCAACAAAAGGCGATCGCCTGGCTTTACATCGCCTGGTAATTCTTTGTAATCAAGACCAACTTTAGTTTGATCACCAAGCTCACAAGCTACATCGAGGGTAAATTTGTCACCCTCTTTGAGCAAAATTTTGTTTTCTGCAAACTTTCCAACACGGATTTTTGGGCCTTGTAAGTCAGCCATGATGCCGACTTCTTTGCCAGCTTCCGCAGAGATGGTTCGCACTAAATCATGGCGCGCTTTATGG
>JACCDH010182563.1_pt1 | contig 11510 bp, 10 predicted proteins | sample 7442481 | NCBI WGS metagenome assembly JACCDH01 (sample SAMN15323433, study PRJNA562643) | freshwater metagenome | isolation source: river surface water | place: USA:Blue River Watershed | collected 2017-08-15 | reverse complement strand
AGGATGAGCCAAGTCAACACAAAGAAGGGGCGACCTTGGCCAATGTCAAAACCAAACACATTGAGACTTTGCAAACCCAGCAAGCCGTCGTACTTACCCAAGGCATCCATATTGCCCATGAGGTAGTACAACGACAAGCCCCAAGCAATGGTGGCCAATGGCAAGTAGTGGCCCGACATGCGCAGGGTGATCACACCCACAACGAGCGCACTTACAAACGTGAGCGCCAAGCCCACAAACAGAGTGAGCCAAGGCGACCAACCCATATTGAGTGTGAGCCATGCCGTGGTGTAGGCACCAATGCCCACAAACGCGGCTTGACCAAACGAGGTTAACCCCGACACACCGGTGAGCAACACCAAGCCCATACAGGTCATGGCGTACAGACCGATGTAGTTGAGTTGGAAAATCCAAAAATCAGGCAATGGCAGCACAGCTACCAAAGGAACTGCAGCGAATAAAAGTAACCAGCGGAGATGCATGTCAATGTTCCTCATCAGAATGGCCACTGCTGAGCGAACGCCACAGCAAAATTGGCAAGATCATGGTGAACACAATCACCTCTTTGAAAGCACTGGCCCAGAATGAGCCAAACGATTCGACAACACCGACAAACAACGCACCCACCATGGCGCCTGGGTAGCTCGACAAACCAGCGACCACAGCGGCCACAAAGCCCTTGAGGCCGATCAAGAAACCAGAGTCATAAAACACGGTGGTGGTGGGGCCAATCAGCAAGCCCGAAACGGCACCAATACCTGCAGCCAACAAGAACGTGAACTGGCCTGCAGCATGGGTAGAGATGCCCATCAAGCGTGCGCCCGTGCGGTTGACCGCAGTCGCGCGCAAAGCTTTGCCAAACAAAGTACGTTCAAAAAACATCCACAACGCTGCAATCAGCAGCAACGCCGTGGTGAAGATGATGACCACTTGGCCCGTGATGTTGAGTGGACCGACGCTCCAACTCTCAGTCAAGAAGCTAGGGTTACGGAAACCTTCAGCACCGAAGAACAACAAGCCTAAGCCGGTCATGGCAAAGTGCACGCCCACCGAGACGATGAGCAAGACCAAAGGCGTTGCCGATTCAAGCGACTGATACGCAATGCGATACACCAGTGGGCCAAACGTGGCCACCACCGCAATGCTCAACAGGGCTTGCACGGGCACGGGGAAATTTTGAGGCGCAGCCCAGAGGGTGATGCCTGCAATCAGCAATGGGGGAATGGCCATCACGATGCCCGATTTGATGCCGTGCATCAAATTGCGGTCGTGGTGCCAACGGCTCCAGCATTCCATCAGCGCAGCCAGCACGGCCAGCATCATGAGCAACCACACGGTGCCCGGTACTTTGCCTGCTTGCAGCATGGCCATGGTCAATGCGCCATAAGCCACAAACTCGCCCTGGGGAATAAAGATGACGCGTGTCACAGTGAATACCAACACGGTGGCCAAGCCTAAAAGGGCGTAGATGGCTCCGTTGGTTATACCGTCAAGCATCAGGATGCTGGCGATTGAGAAATCCATGTTGTGTCTCGTTTCTGTTCTGACAACTACTTTTGACAAAACGCCCAACAAGCCGTCTTGTTGGGCGTTTATTTCACGCAGGGCGCGATTTAGCGTTCAACCGCGAATTGGCCGTCCACCACTTTGAGCATCACACCAGTTTCCATGGTGTAACCCCAGTGGTCGTCTTTGGTCCAGTTCATCACGCCGTGTGCAAACACGGTACGGCCCATGCCTTCGATGCCATCACGAATGGCAGCACGGAACTCAGGTGTACCGGGCTTGGCTTTTTTCAATGCGGCAGGCAACACTTTTTCCATGGTGACTTGGAAGTCGTAGGCATGGCCAGCAAACTGGTTGCGTGACTTGGGACCGTTGGCGGCTTCGAATTTGTTGACGAAGTCCATCGACACTTTCTTGGAGGGGTGGTTGTCGGGCAGTTGCTCGGCAATCACTGCGGGGCCAGAGACCACGAAGGTGCCTTCGACGGCTTTACCGCCCACACGCATCAAGTCTTGTGTGGCTGCGGCGTGCGTTTGGTAAATCTTGCCTTTGTAGCCACGCTCAGCCATGCCGAGTTGAGGCATCGCTGCACCAGAACCCGAAGCCACGATCAACACTGCATCGGGGTTGGCGGCGTTGATTTTCAAGGCTTGAGGCGTGACGCTGGTGTCTGTCCGTGCAAAGCGTTCAGTGGCCACAATCTTGATGCCTGCTTTGTCCAACTGAGGTGTGATTTCTTTGAGCCATTGCTCGCCATAGGCATCGGTATAGCCCAAGAAGCCAATGGTTTTCACACCTTGTTTTTTCATGTGCTCAACCACAGCGTGGCCCATCACCGTATTGGACTGGGGCAAGCGGAACAACCACTTGTCTTTGCCAGCAGGCACGCCCACAGGTGAACCTGCGACTTGCACAGTGCCTGCTTCAGCGGCGATGTCGGTCATGGCAGCGGCCACGGCAGTGATGCAAGAGCCAAAGATCACATCGACTTTGTCTTCGGTCACGAAGCGGCGTGCGTTGGCAGAGCCTTTGCCTGGATCAGTGGCATCGTCCAACACGATGAGGTTGACTTTTTCACCGCCAATGGTTTTGGGGAACAGCTTGAGCTGGTTTTGCATGGGGATGCCCAAGCCTGAGCCGGGGCCAGTGAGCGCCAAGCTCACACCGATGTTGATGTCGGCCAAAGCGGCTGAGCACGCCACGGTGGCAGCGAGGGTCACGAGGGTCTTTTTGAAGTTCATGGTTGTCTCCTAGTTGTGGTTGAAAAAGTTGCAGGGGGAAAATTAAGAACACAAAGCCTTGATGTCAGCAGGCACAGGGATAGCTTTGATGCGGTCAGGATCGTCTGGATGCTTGATACAAAACGCGCGGGTTTCAAAGCCTTCACACAGCACGGTGTCGCCACGCATGACGACATGTTTTTGAATGACCACTTTTTCGCGCCATTCGTGGATGCTGGTGTGAACTTGGATGCGTTCGCCATAGGTGGCGGGGCGCATGAACTTGGTGTTGATCTCCAACAACGGCGTGCCGATGATGCCGGTTGTCTTGACCAACTCGCGCCACGTGGGCACGCCGCACTTGACGAAGAAGTTCAACGACGAGGCGTCCATCCATTTGGAGTAGTTGGGGAAGAACACGATGCCTGCGGGGTCACAGTCACCGAACATAATTTCAACTTCGTAAACAACTGTTTTGCTCATGGTGTTTTCTCTTAACGTGGGGCCATGCGCAATGCGCCATCCAAGCGAATGACTTCACCGTTGAGGTGGGTGTTGCTGACGATGTGACTGGCAAGTTGTGCAAATTCTTCGGGCTTGCCCAAGCGTGATGGGAAGGGGATGCTTGCAGCGAGTGACTCTTGTACAGGCTCGGGCAAGGTCTTCATGAGTGGGGTGGCAAACAAGCCGGGGGCGATGGTGCACACACGAATGCCGTGTTGGGCCAAGTCGCGCGCCATAGGGAGCGTCATGCCAGCGACGCCCGCTTTGGAGGCACTGTAGGCTTGCTGGCCCACTTGGCCATCAAACGCGGCCACAGAAGCGGTCCACACCATCACACCGCGTTCACCGTCTTCCAGTGGGGCGAGTTTGGCGGCAGCTGCGGCAAACAAACGTGCCGCGTTGTAGGTGCCCACCAAATTGACGTTGACGACTTTCATGAAGTCTTCGAGTGGCGCAGCGTTGCCGTCTTTGCCCACCACGCGCTTGGCGGTGCCAATGCCTGCAATTTGCATCAAGATGCGCGCAGGGCCGTGGGCCGCGGCGGCGGTTTCAATGGCTTGGGCCATGCTCTCTGGGTCTGACACATTGCACGAGACGGCCACGCCACCAATATCTTTGGCCACGCGCTCGGCGTTGTCCATGTTGAGGTCGAGCACCGCGACCTTTGCGCCCAAACGGGCCAGTTCACGCGCGGTGGCTTCGCCGAGGCCGGAGCCACCCCCGGTGACCAATGCTGCTTGTCCTTGAATGTTCATAAGAGTCTCTTTGAAGGATTGTGTTGGTCGCAGTGCTTAGGCTGCGTCAGGGTTTTCGATCAACAAGGCAATGCCTTGGCCACCGCCCACGCAGGCACTGGAGATGCCATAGCGCAGACCTGAGCGCTTTAGTTCGCGTGCCAAGGTGATGGTCAGGCGCACGCCGGTGCAAGCCAAGGGGTGGCCCAAAGCAATGGCGCCGCCGTTGACGTTGAGCTTAGACAAGTCCAAGCCCAGTTCTTTACCCACGGCCAAGGTTTGTGCGCCTTGGGCTTCGTTGATTTCAAAGCGGTCAATTTGGTCGAGCGTGAGACCTGTGCGTTCGAGCAACAAACGAATGGCAGGTGCTGGGCCAATCCCCATGATTTCTGGCGGCACGCCCACAGAAGCGGCAGCCACCACACGAGCCAATGGCTTTTTGTTGTGGGCTTTGGCATACGCGCCAGAGGTCACCACGCAAGCCGCAGCGGCATCGACCAACGCGGCGCTGTTGCCACCGGTTTGCACGCCGCCTTCGTAGACAGGCTTCAACTTGGCCAGCACTTCAACAGGGGAGATGCGTGCGTGCGTGTCAGCGGTGACTTCGCTCACTTTGCCTTGCAGCTTGATGCCGCGTGCTTTGTAGCCGTCGAGCTCAAATTTTTCGGTGATCACAGGCACGATCTCGCCGGCGTGAAAGCCCGCTTCTTGGGCGGCCACCGCTTTGGCAAATGAGTCGGACGCGAATTGGTCCACCTCTTCGCGGGTGATGTTGTATTTTTTGGCCAAGTTCTCAGCGGTCTGGATCATGTTGATGCCAGCGGCTGGGTCTTTGAGGGCTTCCCACATATAGTCTTTGAAGCCCACGGGTGCGCCGAGCTTGAAGCCGGTGCGGTGGTCAAAGGCGGCAATGGGATTACGCGTCATGCTCTCGGTGCCAACCACCAAGGCTGCATCGCACACGCCGGCTTCAATTTGTTCGCCCGCTTGGCGGAACAACTCAAAGCCTGTGCCGCAAATGCGTTGCGCCATGATGGCGGGCACTTCTTGTGGCACACCCGCGTACAAACCAATGTGACGTGGCAAGAAAAATTGATCAAAGTCGCCAGGCGCCATGTTGCCGGTGATGACAGAGCCAATTTCGGTAGGCGCAATGCCTGCACGTTTCAAAGCTTCGCGTGCGGCTTTGATGCCCAGGTCTGTCGGAGAAATATGGCCGAGTGCGCCGCAGTAGTCGACCATTGGGGTGCGTACGCCCTCGTGCATCCACACGTCGGCAAATGCGTTGAAAAATCCTTTAGCTGCCATATCGTTCTCTTTTAAGCCTGTGGTTTGAGGATGTAGTGCAAGCGGTCTTCGTGCAAAGCCGCGACGGTATCGGCGCGGTGGTGCAACACGGCGCGTTGGTTGATCGAACCTTTGTCGGTGATCTCACCTTTGTCGATGGTTGGCGCCTCTGCCAGCAAGCACATGCGTGCAATGCGGTTGGCGCTGCCGGTGCTTGAAGCGGCCAATTCATTCATGACTTTTTGCATGTGGGCCAACACCGCAGGTGCTGCCAACACATCGGCCAAAGGCGCGGTGTCGGGCAAGCCTGCGAGTTCGCGTACGCGTGGTGTGGGGAACACCATGGCGCCCACTTCTTTCATGTTCAAACCGGTGAGCACCACGTCTTGGATGTAGGGTGCGCCTGCCGCGATGATCTTGCCGCGCAAGGGGCCCACGCTCACAAAGGTGCCGGTGGCGAGTTTGAAGTCTTCGGCAATGCGGCCATCAAATTTGAGGCCCAAGTGCACATCGGTTTCGTCGATCCACTTCACCGCATCGCCTGTTTTGAAGAAGCCATCTTCGTCAAAGGCTTCTGTTGTTTCGGTGGGTGCACGCCAGTACCCAGGGGTGATATTGGGGCCGCGGTAGCGCACCTCAGTCTTGCCGTCCATGTCGATCAATTTGAGTTCCAAGCCGGGGGTGGGCAAGCCCAAATCGCCTGCGCGCACGTTGGGGTTGGTGACAAACAGGCCAAAGGGGCCAGACTCGGTCATGCCCAGGCCTGAAGTCATCACGATGCGTTCGCCAATTTCGCGCTCTTCGCTTTCGTACAAGCTGTCCCAAATGGGTTGGGCCAGCGCAGCGCCTGCGTAGAAAAACATCTTCACGCGTGACAAAAAGTTTTTGCGCAGCGCATCGTCGGTTTTCATCGCGTTGGCGATGGCTTCGTAACCGGTGGGCACGTTGAAGTACACGGTGGGGGCGATCTCGCGCAAGTTGCGCAAGGTCTCGCCAATCAGTGCGGGGGTGGGTTTGCCGTCGTCAATGTAGAGCGTGCCACCGTGGTAGACGACCATGCCGAAGTTGTGGTTGCCGCCGAAGGTGTGGTTCCATGGCAGCCAGTCCACCAAGACCAAAGGCGTCTCGGTCAGGACTGGCATGGACTGGCTCATTTGCTGTTGGTTGGCGCAACACATGCGGTTGGTGTTGATCACCGCTTTGGGCAATTTGGTGGAACCACTGGTGAACAAAAACTTCACGATGGTGTCTGGGCCTGTGGCAGCCATGGCGTGGTCTACAGCATCGGTGGCGGGAATGGCGCACAGTTGCGCAAACGAGGTGATGTTGCGGTCTGCCACGTTGCCGCTGTGCATGACCACTTCCACGTCTTCGCCCACGGTCGCGGCAATCGCTTTGGCATAGCGTTCGTCTTGTGCAAACACCAAACCAGGGGTGACCGTTTTGAGCACATGCTTGAGCTTGTCGTAGTCCACGCTGACCAAAGAGTAGGGGGGCGAGGTGGGCACAAATGGCACACCGGCCAACATACAACCCAAAGCGAGCAAGGCGTGCTCTAAGCTGTTTTCGCTCAAGATGGCCACAGGGCGCTCGGCATTCAAACCACGGTCAATCAAGCCTTGCGCAATGTTGCGGGCGGTAGACCATGCTTCTTGGTAGCTGATGTGATGCCAATCGCCAAAGCTGCCATCGGCTTGTTTGACGCGACGTGCAAACAAGGTGCGCTCGGGGGCTTGCTCTGCCCAGTGACGCAGACGGTCAGTCATGCGGTCGGGGTAGTTTTGCAAAGCTTGTTCGGCTTTGAGGTAGTGGGTGCCGCTTGGACCGTCACGGACCTCCACGCGTGTCACGCCGAATTTGAGCGGACGAAATTTAGCTTGGGTCATGGGATGTCTCCTCGTTTGCTCGGTGGCAATTTTTTTGTTGAGGTTTGAGTTTTAGTCTTTGCTGACCTTAGGCGCCTTGCCTTCTAAAAAGGCGCGCACGCGGGCTTTGGCTTCAGGCGCTGACTGTGCAATGGATGACATCAACGCTTCGGTCATGAAACCGTGGTCGGCAGGCTGCTCGGCAATGCGAGGCAGCGCGTGCATCAAGGCATAGTTGGTCAGAGGTGCATTGGTGGCAATCCGTGTGGCCAGCTCAATCGCTTTACTGAGTGACTCACCGGTGGGCACAAGGTATTGGGCAAAGCCCAAGCGCTCGCCATCTTGCGCGTTGTACACACGGCCTGTGAGCATCATGTCGGTCATGCGTGCCACACCAATGAGTTTGGGAATGCGCACAGAGCCGCCACCACCCACGAAGATGCCGCGTGTACCTTCGGGCAACGCGTAGAACGTGCTCTCGTCTGCCACACGGATGTGTGAGGCAGAAGCCAATTCCAAACCACCACCCACCACGGCGCCGTGCAAGGCGGCAATCACAGGTACACGGCCAAATTGAACCGCTTCGAGTGCCACGTGCCAGCTGCGAGAGTGGTGTACGCCTTCGCCAGCGTCGCGTTCTTTGAGTTCAGACAAATCCAAGCCTGCACAGAAGTGGTCGCCTTCACCGTGAACAACAGCGGCTCGGGCTTCGGCGGGTAAGTTTTGAAACACATCACGCAAGGCTTCGATCAAGGCATCGCTGAGGGCGTTGCGTTTGGTGGGGCGGCACAGGCGCACCACAGCGACAGCGCCTTGCATTTCTAGTGAGACACCAGTGGCGCGAGCACGTTCGATCGAAGGATGGAGGGTTGTGGTCATGTCGGTTCCGTTCAGTGGATATATAAAGTTATTTTTTATAACGTTATTGTGAAAGTGTTCAAAACGAATAAGTCCTAGGACTTTCCCTAAATCAAGACGCCATATGATTGAAATATGAAACACGAAGACCTCATCGCCATTGACATCCACACCCACGCCGAAGTGAGTTGCTGGAACCCGTTTGACAACTACGGGGAGGAATACGACCGAGCCGCTGACAACTTTTTTGGCAGCAACCGCCGCCCCACCATTGATGAGACCGTGGCTTATTACCGCGAGCGAAAAATCGGCTTGGTCATGTTCACAGTAGATAGTGAGTCGCAGCTAGGCCGCCGCCGCATTCCGAACGAGGAAATTGCCAAAGCTGCCCGCGACAACAGCGACATGATGGTGGCCTTTGCCAGCATCGATCCGCACAAGGGCAAGATGGGGGCGCGCGAAGCCGAGCGCTTGATCACCGAAGAGGGCATCAAGGGCTTCAAGTTCCACCCCACGGTGCAGGGCTACCACCCTTACGACAAGATGGCGTGGCCGATTTATGAAGTCATCAACCACCACAAGTTGCCGGCTATTTTTCATACGGGACACAGTGGCATTGGTAGCGGCATGCGCTGCGGCGGCGGCCTGCGATTGGCCTATAGCAACCCCATGCATTTGGACGATGTGGCCATTGATTGGCCTGATATGCAAATCGTCATGGCACACCCGAGCTTTCCGTGGCAAGACGAAGCCCTGAGCGTGGCCACCCACAAACCCAATGTGTGGATTGACCTGTCGGGCTGGAGCCCCAAGTACTTTCCCAAGCAGCTGATTCAGTACGCCAACACGCTGCTCAAAGACCGTGTGTTGTTTGGCAGCGACTACCCTCTCATCACGCCTGAGCGTTGGATGAAAGACTTTGAGGTGGCGGGATTTAAGCCTGAGGTGATGCCCGGCATCTTGAAAGACAACGCAGTGCGTTTGTTGGGCTTAGACAAAGCCGCCTAAGCTGCGCGTCTTAGTGCGTTAAATCCAAAGCCAATTTGCCAAACTGCTCGGCGCGGGACATCACATCGAGCGCGTCGTGCACTTGATTCATGGTGAACGTGCGGTCAATCACGGGGTGAATTTGGTGTCGTTCACAAAACACCAACAAGTCTTTGAACTCTTGCAAATTGCCAAGCGTGGAGCCGATGATTTGCAGTTGTCGAATGAAGATGCGACGTAAATCGGCAGGCGGCTGATCGCCGCTGGTGGCGCCGCAGGTGACCAGCTTGCCACCGCGCACCAGTGACTTCATGGCGTCGCCCCACACGGCTTCTCCCACGTTTTCAATCACCACATCCACGCCGCGTTTGCCTGTGAAGGCCATGACGCTCTTCACCACATCGTCGTGCGGTGTGTGAATGCGGAGCTCTGCGCCCATCTGCAAAGCACGTTCGAGTTTGTGTGCATGGCGTGAGGTGACGATGGCGCGTGCCCCGATGGCCTTGGCAATTTGCAAGGCGGCTACGGACACGCCACCGCCAATGCCAAAAATCAACACGGTTTGGCCGGCTTTGAGCTGACCTTGGGTGACCAGCATGCGCCACGCCGTCAGATGCGTGACGGCCAAGGCTGCCGCTTCAGAGGGGGTCAAGTAACTGGGTGCAGGCAACACATTGCGGGCAGGGAGTGCCAGATACTCAGACCAAGCGCCATCACGGTGTTCACCTACAAAGGAAACGCGGGTGCACAACACATCGTCGCCACGCAAGCAAAACTCGCATTGGCCACAGCTGATGCTGGGGTGAATCACCACCGCATCGCCCACACTGAAACCACTTTCAGCATCGCACTCGGCCACATGGCCAAAGCCTTCGATGCCCATGGTTTGCGGCAGCTGGTGGGTGATGCCTGCACCGCTGTTGCGCATGTACAGGTCGACTTGGTTGAGCGTACTGGCTTGCATCCGAATCAGCACTTCGCTTGCGTGTCTTTGTGGGGGGGGGCGCTCGCCCACATGCACCACTTCGTTGCCACCGTGGCCGTCGATGTAAATCGCTTTCATATGCAGGGGGTCACACGCCCAAATAGTTGGGTAGGTCGGGGTTCTGCAACATGGCTTTCGCATCACCCTGCATCACCACCAAACCCTTTTGCAATACCAAAGCGCGGTTGCTGCGCGACAGCACTTTGTGCCAGTCACGATCCACGATGAGCACCGCCAAACCGCTGGCTTTGATCTCGTCGATGACGCGCCAAATGTCGGCCACGATGAGCGGGGCCAAGCCTTCGGTGGCTTCGTCCAAGATGATGAGGTCGGGGTGCGTCATCAAGGCGCGACCAATCGACAGCATTTGTTGTTCACCCCCCGAGAGTTGGCTGCCCAAGTTGGTCAAGCGTTCTGCCAAACGAGGGAAGGTGTGCAGCACACGCTCGAGCGTCCAATCGTTGCGGTCATCGCGGCCACGGCGTGCGGCCATCACCAAGTTCTCGCGCACACTGAGGTTGCCAAATACGCCACGGCCTTCGGGCACATAAGCCACGCCCATGCGCGCCACTTCATGAGGACGCGCTTTGGAAATGTCGTGACCAAACAAATGGATGTGGCCATCGCGTTGCTGCACATGGCCCAGCAAGCTACGAATGAGCGTGCTTTTGCCCATGCCGTTGCGGCCGAGCAAACCCACGGTTTCACCCTTGCGAATGTCTAGGCTCACGCCGTGCAGCACGTGGCTGCTGTCGTACCACGCATGCACATCTTGGGCTTGCAAAATGATTTCAGAACTGACAGACATCAGTGGTCTCCCAAATAAGCGCTGCGCACATCGGGGTTGTTGCGCACTTCATCGGGCGTGCCCGAGGCAATCACATTGCCGTTGACCATGACGGTGATGCAGTCGGCAATACGAAACACCGCGTCCATGTCGTGTTCCACCAACAAAATCGCGTGGTCGTGTTTGAGTTCTTCCAGCAGCGCGAGCATTCGCTCGGTTTCCTCGGCGCCCATACCGGCCAAGGGTTCGTCGAGCAGCAGCACTTGTGGTGCCGTGGCCAAACACATGGCAATTTCAAGTTGGCGTTTTTGGCCGTGGCTCAGAAAGCCCGCTTGTCGGTGCAGCACATCGCCCAAGCCCACACGCACGGCGGCATCGTGGCCGATGTGTTGTGTCACGGGATCTGACTCGGCATTGCGCCAAAACTTCCACGCTTGCTGGTGCTGTGCTTGTGCCGAGAGTCGGCAGTTTTCGAGCACTGTGAAGCTGGGATAGATGGTGTTGCGTTGGTAGCTGCGGCCTAAGCCCGCGCGTGCGCGGCGAGGCTGTGGCCATTGCGAAATATCTTGGCCGAGTAATTCGACTTCACCCGATGAAGGCGGGAATTCGCCCGAGAGCAAATTGATCAGTGTGGACTTGCCCGCACCGTTGGTACCGATGACAGCATGGACGCTGCCGCGCTCTAAGTTGAGCGACACATTGTTGACGGCGACGAGACCGCCCCAACGGCGTGTGAGGTTTTTACCTCGCAAGAGGATCTGGGCGCTCATGCGGCTT
>JACCDH010125024.1_pt1 | contig 11510 bp, 10 predicted proteins | sample 7442481 | NCBI WGS metagenome assembly JACCDH01 (sample SAMN15323433, study PRJNA562643) | freshwater metagenome | isolation source: river surface water | place: USA:Blue River Watershed | collected 2017-08-15 | reverse complement strand
GACCTAAATCGATGAAAAATATATCGCTTTTTTGCAGACGAACCGCAGGATCCGAAGCCTCACTGTAAATTTTGCAAGAATTTGCACCAAATCGAATGATCGGTGGATGCCAATTAGTTTCCGCACCTAAATCAGAGAGCACCGCAAGTGCCAAAGCGTTTGCTTCAGCCTCGGACATGCCGACACGAATTTGCTTAGCGATGGCGGCTAACGCAGATAAGCCTTGCTGCTGGGCTTTCTGCATTAATGCTAGATTGAAATGCGGTCCGACTAATTGCTCACTCATAAATTCTCTTTAAAACTTTGGATTTCGCCCTTTTGCCTACAAAAGCACTAAAAATTTAAAAATGCACTGTTGCTACGCTAGTGGCTGCAAACCTTTGAATACTTCTGGACCTGCGTTAAAACACATCACTGAGTATATCGACAATTAACGCTGTACCAACTGCAACTAGCACTAAGTCGGTCCCGCAAATTTGCCATTCATGACCAGAGTGCTGGGGTAACGCTGCGAGGAATTCCGGCTGAGTCACTTTTTTCGCAATACCTGGTGGCAGAGGTTTGCCTTTGGCTAATTGTTTACGAATGCCCGGAGGTAGTTGCCGCCCTCCTCGAACTTGGTATTGAGTTGCTAATTCTTTAGCGTGCTGAATAGTAATACCTGCAGAAGTAATACTAACCGTCAGGTTACCCATGCTGTCTTGGGAAACTTGGCGTTGCTGGTTAGACTTGTGACCTTTGTCAGTTTTTCTTTCCGATGATTGATGCTTATCCCCCCCCTTCGCGGCTTTTTCCGTAGGTTGCGGTTGCAATGCCAATACGTCTGCAGCAAGCAATATTGCGGACAATTGCAGTAAGTTCTTGAACAATTTCATTAATTCAACTCCTTCAAAATAGGTATACGCAAACCGTTCAATTAACGAGAATTACAAAAAGTTACATTTGTTGATTATTCCGTTGCGCTTTTTTTCAGCATCTGTCATGTTTTAGTCATTGCTGAAGTAAGCTGGCTACAACAGACAATATCACAAAACTAAAAATGTCAGCACATCACATCCAAATATGCAGGAACATTAATCTATGAACAAACTGATCAAAGTAGCGCCATTGGCTTTTGCTGTGGCATCAGCCTTAACTCTTTCAACTGCCGCTCATGCTGAACGGGTAATTCTTCAAGTTGATAACTTAAACAAAGGCCTAGTCACTGCGATGACACGCCAAGCCGGTGGCGAAGTTAAAGTCGATGCCGATGGTTTTGTTGCTGTTGAATTTGCTGGCAAATCATTCGACGAAGTCAAAGGCATTTTTAACAATCCGCATATCGAACTGATTGAAAAAGACCAGTTACGTAAGCCTATGGGCTTGTTTAATGACACAACTGGTAACCCAATGCAGCAGCAAGTGACGCCTTACGCGGTATTCCAGTCACAAGCGAATTTGGTCAGTTTTAACCCGGCGACTGCGCCAAAAGTATGTATCATCGATTCAGGCTTAGACCGTTCAAACGTCGATTTTGAATGGGGTTCTATTACCGGCGATAACGATTCTGGCACTGGTAGCTGGGACGTGAACGGCGGACCACACGGCACTCATGTTGCAGGAACTATTGGTGCAGCTAATAACAGCGTCGGTGTTGTCGGTATGGCACCTGGTGTGAAAATGCACATCATTAAAGTGTTTAATGAAGCTGGTTGGGGATATTCTTCAGATTTAGCTTACGCTGCACAAAAATGTACCGCGGCTGGCGCGAAAATTATCAGCATGAGTTTAGGCGGTGGCGGTTCTAACACTACCGAATCTAATGCGTTCCAAAACTTCACCAATGCTGGCGGTTTAGTGGTTGCTGCTGCTGGTAACGATGGCAATAACGTGCGTTCTTACCCTGCAGGTTACCCTTCAGTAATGATGGTTGGTGCTAACGATAACAACAATGCTATCGCTAGTTTCTCTCAATTCCCGAGCTGTACTTTAAACGGTAAAACAGACGAAACGTATTGTGTAGAAGTGACTGCAGGTGGTGTTGATACCTTGTCAACGTACCCAGCCGGCATGGCAACTAGCGCGGCACTAAGCACAAACTTAGGTGCTTTTGCTTCGTCATCAATGGAGAACGTTGGTAATGCTTCTGCTAGCACATTCAATATGGGCACTGCCGAAACAACTAACGCTGCAGCCGCAGGCAAGATTTGTTTAATTGACCGTGGTGTAATTTCATTCCACGACAAAGTTAAAAACTGCCAGTTATCTGGTGGTGTCGGCGCGGTGATTATCAATAACGTCGCAGGCATGCTTTACGCAACTTTAGGCGACAGCACCACCAACACAACTTCAATCCCTGCAGTAGGCGCTGCATTTGAAGATCGCACGCAGTTATTAGCTTCGACTACTGCCACAATTACTATCGGTGGAGCTGACTACGGTCTGATGAGCGGCACATCAATGGCAACACCTGCTGTTTCAGGTATCGCAGCATTGGTATGGTCAAACAACCCAACATGTTCTGGCGCACAAATCCGTACTGCGTTAAAAGCGACAGCAAAAGATTCCGGTGCTGCAGGCAAAGATGTTTACTTCGGTTACGGTATCGTTCAGGCGAAAGCAGCCAATGATTATCTGCTGCAAAATGGTTGTGGTGGTGGAACTCCATCATCAATCACGTTAACCGCGACAGCCCGAGTACAAGGTAAAACGCGATATGCCGATTTAAGCTGGGCAAACGCTACAACCACCAATGTCGATGTATATCGTAATGGTGTTAAGCTAATCACAACCCCAAATGACGGTGTACATAGCGATCGCCCAACTACAAAAGGTACTTTTACTTACAAAGTATGTAATGCAGCCAGCACTACCGCTTGTTCAGTAGAACGTTCAGTAACTTTCACTAAGTAATTTTTAGCTTAGTAAAGATAAAGCCAGTCGTTAAAGCGACTGGCTTTTTTGTTTACAACAGACCATGTAATTTCTAGATATGCATGTTTTAAATGTAAAAAAAAGCAGCGCTACCGCTGCTTTTTTACATATTTCAATTATTTGCGTCGACGTAACGACAGCATTAATAATCCGATGCCAAACATTGCGAAAGTTGCAGGTGTCGACACAACTTCTGTATCTTGTGGGTCTCTAGCAGCAACAGACATGTGCGAAATTGCATGTTTTGCCGAACCATCTTTCTTAACCCCTAAGCCCGTGGTATCCCAAGTTCCGCTTAAGTTGTAATTCTGGTTCAAGGAAAACACGTTGTTATGCTGCACAAATTCATTGGCAAAAATTGCATTAAAGTTGAAATCGTAAACCGCAAAAGCATTACTGGCTTTTAGCACAATGGCTAAGTGATCAAATGTTGATTCGCCCAGTAAATCCTTAACATCTTGAATAATGTTATCAAAAGTATTCAACTGCCAAGTACCGGCGGTGCACGAATCAATGGTACCGCTCAAGCAAGTCATACTGAAATTTAGAAGTTCGCTAATATCAATTTGATTAGCGCCAGAGCCTGCGGTTTTATAGCTAGGGTCGCTGAGGTCGTTATCGAAATTAACCAACTGGATCCAGCCTGGATCGTTTTTAGATAAATCGCCATTAGGCCCAAGCACTTGTAACTCACTTGGTGATATGAATTCTAAACCATTAAAAAAGCTGACGCCTTGATGAGCTTCACCATTTAACAGACCGTCTTGATATTGGCCGATGTTGGTATCGTATTGATAAGGGCCTTCGTTACCATCAAATCCCATACATTTTGTGGCATCGTAACCGCCACTTTGCTGTAGTAAATTTGTCGTAGAGGTACCCACTGTTACCGCACCTAAGCGAACAGCTCCACAATTCCCTTGCGTCGCTGCATTTCCGTACTCCGGTTGCCCTACCAAAAATGCGGTATCCCAGTAGGACCAAGTAGGCGTTGCTGTAGTAGCGCTAACACTGTAGTGCACGGAGCAGAGCGCTGCCAATGCCGCTATTTTAAAAATTTTTTGCATATTCCATTTCCTGCATGTGATTGAGCGGAATGCCAAAAAAGCAGAATGTAAGTTGCAGAGAACGTGCCAAATAAAAATATCTATTTAATTCAAAGCATTAAAAACATAGATCTTTAGAATCGTAAAAATTTGTGATGAATTGCCATTTATCGATTCTGAAATCCCCGTTCGTTTCCTAAATTGAAACCCACAATTTAATATCATTACATTTAATAAAAATCAGACCGCATTTTGCTACAAATGAGTGTAAAGGAAATGGACGCTCGCAAAAATTTCACTTGCTCGGCAATCATTAGTGAATGATGGTCGCAAAGCGCGATTGCGCACACTGACCAACAGAATCAACTGATGCAATCCAATTGTGGCAAGGGTCCCTAAAACCGTCTTGTTTTAGCAAGTTATTAAATTGTGGCGAGTCTGTAATATTCAGCGCAAAATTGCCGCAACTTAACGCTTGTATCGCGTCCGTGCATTTCCTATACTCGGAGCTCATTTTCTAACGCAGAGTGCAGTATGCGCGAAAAAATCCAGCTAAGTCGGCAACTTGATAGTTGTCTTTATCTGTCAATGCCAGATGCTACCCACATTGGTTTTTTGGCATGAGCAAAGGTTTAACTCGGATTTCTCGGCGTTCCCTTCGTAGTGCATTCGTTGCGTCGTTGCTTGCTACCTCTAGTTTGCTATCAACCGTTTATGCCAACGGTAATGTCAAAGTTTTTCAATATACTGATAAAAAAGGCAATGTGTCCTTTTCTGACCGCCAGCCACTAGATGTGCCATTCACTTTAGTTAAATTCGATTGTTTTGCCTGTAATGTGCATTCGACGACAGACTGGGATCGCATCCCGTTATTTCCTAAACATTATTTGCGTGAAATTGAATTAGCAGCCAGACAACACCAAGTTGATCCAGCCTTGATCCAAGCGGTGATCCATGCAGAATCAGGCTTTAGACCGAAAGTGGTTTCGAAAAGTGGCGCCCAAGGTTTAATGCAATTGATGCCAGGCACAGCTAAAGATATGGCAGTGACAGACGTGTTCCAGCCTAGCCAAAACATCATGGGCGGCAGTGCTTATTTGGCTTGGCTACTGAAAAAATATAACGGTGATTTACGCTTAGCGACCGCAGCTTATAACGCTGGGCCTGGTACCGTCAGTAAATATGGTGGTGTGCCGCCCTACCCTGAAACCAAGGCTTACGTGGCTCGGGTAAATTCATTATTTAAGCGCTACCAAGCACAGCGTCGCCGCATGCAAAATACCGAAATCTTAAGTGCAGCAAGTAGTTAGTTTGGTTATGCACCGGCAGAACCTTTAGATTTCCGTACTTCCCCCCAAAAAACACAGCACTTCGCGCCTTCGATGGATTGCGGTGAATTCTCCAAGTCCAAATTACCCAAGCAATTAACCGTTTATCCCGAGCAATAACCGAAATTCACTTTTTTCACCGCAATCCAAGCTAATTTTTTTAAGGTGAGCTCATCAACAACAAGGAGCTCGACCATGTCTCAAGTAATTGGCAACACATCAATAGGCAAAACCCTCATCGAAATTTTTGTAAATCCAAAACAAGCCGTTGAAGCGATAAAACTTAACTTCAGCTGGAGTTGGCTGGCGCTAGCACTGCAACTGATCACCTTCGCCGGTATTTTATTTTGGTTTTATCAAGGATTAACTCCGCAGTGGATCGTAGAACAGCAGCTGCTGCACTCGCCTGAACTCACCCCTGCTGAAATAGAACAAAGCAAAGCAGTGTTAGGTCAGATGGCGAGCGCCATGCCGATGGTTGCCCCATTGTTAGGCGCAATCACTTTAGTCATCGTTATGGCATTAAATGCTTTTTACCTGCACATTTACGGCAAGATGGCCGGCCACAACCAAGGTTATGGTCGTTGGTTTAGCTTAACCGTGTGGAGCCAAATGCCACTGCTGCCAAATATGCTAGGGTTTGCCTTGCTGATCCTTGCCAGCAACACCGCTGATATGCCGCTAAGCACAATTAATTATGCCTCATTAAACCAGCTGATCTTTGGTCAAGTGATTGGCGATCAGTATTACACCCTACTTGAAAGCATCTCATTGTTTACCTTCTGGCAAATCGGCTTAATGGCTGTGGGTCTTCAACAATGGACTGCGCAAAGCTTCGGCAAGTCCTTGGCAATTGCCGCTGCACCTTTTGCGCTGGTTTATGGTATTTGGGCGCTAGTTGCGTAAGGACGCCAGATGAATAACCTGACAAAATCAATATTGTTAATTGCTGCACTAGGCGGCTTAGTAGGGTTAAAAGTCTTTAAAGACCAACGCCAACAAACGCCAGTGCAACTGAGCTCAGTCCAACAAGGCGCGTTAACCGATAGCATTTTGGCATCAGGCAATTTGGTCTATAACACCCAGATCCAATTTCGCTCAGAACTAATGGGCCGGGTGCAACAAGTATTAGTGACCGAAGGCCAGCAAGTTAAACAGGGACAGCTGCTGATGCAGCTTGACCCCGCCAGCTATCAAGCGGAACTGACGCAAATTGAGGCTGTGGTCGCTAAAGCCACAGTGGCGATTTTAAGCGCCGAAGCTGAGCTGGCCAATTTAGAGCGTCAGCTTAACCGTCAGCAACGTTTGCTTTCACAAAAACTGGTGCAACAAGAAACTGTGGATCTGTTAGCAAGCCAGGTTGCAGTGGCGAAAATCAATGTGCGAGCAGCCAATTTGCAGTTGCAGCAAAGCCAAGCGCAGCAGCAACAAGTTACTGAAACTTTAGCCAAAACCGAATTCCGCGCGCCGATAGATGGCGTGATGGTATCGGTCGATGTCAAAGCGGGCGAAACTGTGATCCCTGGCACCATCAATATTATTGGTTCCGATCTGATGACCCTCGCCGACACCAGTGCAATTTTGGCGGAGCTGCGGGTCGATGAAGCTGACATTCACGCCATCAAACTTGGTCAAGCAGCAACGGTGTTTGCAGCTGCCGCGCCAGAAACAGCATTAACTGGCAAAGTGCTGAGTATCGGCAGTTCAGCGCGCTTATTAGGCAGCTCACAAGCCTTGTCATTTCGGGTGAAAGTATTGCTAGACAGTGCAGCTATTGCTTTATATCCAGGCATGAGCTGCCGCGCTGAGCTTATTACCCAAACCCTTGAAAATAAAATGAATGTGCCGGTTGCTGCGGTGCAAAAAGATGCGCAAGGCCACTTTGTATGGGTGGCAAAGGCCGGCGTTGCCGAGCAAATGCGCGTTAAAGTCGGACTTGCCAACGATACCTCTCAAGTCATCAGCGAAGGTCTGCAAGGTGATGAGCAAGTGATTGTCGGTCCAGCTCGAACTTTGTTGAGCCTAAAAGTCGGGCAAAAAGTGCAAGCAGAGGAAGTGAAACCATGACAGTTCCAGTGATACAACTGCAGCAAGTTGGCAAACAATATGAAATGGCTGGGGAAACTTTCCATGCGTTGTCCGATGTTTCGCTTGATATCCATGCCAACGAATACGTTGCGATTATTGGGCCAAGCGGTTCCGGCAAGTCAACTTTACTGAATATTTTGGGCTGTTTGGATACCGCCGATAGTGGCTGTTATTTATTAAGCGGCAACGCCGTCGCCAGTATGGCGGAAAACCAATTAGCGACACTTAGAAATCAGCAAGTTGGCTTTATTTTTCAGAGCTTTAATTTATTGCCACGCCATAGTGTTCTGCAAAATGTTATGCAGCCCTTGGTGTACCGTTTGATGAGTGCGGCTGAACGCGAACGTCGAGCACTTGCAGCACTGCAACGCGTCGGGTTATTCGAGAAAAAACACCATTTGCCGAATCAATTATCTGGTGGGCAGCGGCAGCGCGTCGCCATAGCCCGAGCACTAGTCACAGAGCCAGCGATTTTGCTCGGCGACGAACCGACCGGTAACTTGGATAGCAAAACCACGGCCGACATCATGCAGTTATTTGATGAACTGCATCGTCAAGGCCACACCATCATTTTGGTGACCCACGAGCAAGAGATTGCCGACCATTGCCGACGAGTGCTGCGCATGGTTGATGGTCGTTTGGTTGCCGATCAACGCAAGCAATCCCATGCTGACGTTCTTGAGTCTGCAGAACAATCGATGCTGCAGCAAACAAACAATCTCGCCTCAGCAACTCGGCTTTTGGTATAAGGAGTCACCATGCATTTTCTACATGCGCTTATTGAAGGCAGTCGCGCGGCGTTTTTATCCATTCGCGCGCATGGTCTTCGCAGTTTTTTAACCACGCTGGGTATCATCATCGGCGTCGCCTCGGTTATCACTGTGGTGGCGATAATGAATGGGTTAAGTAGCAATATTCGTGGTCAGCTCGATGATTTAGGCTCGGATATGGTGACTATTCGCGCTTATACCACGCCGGATCAAGAGCTATTAGGCTTTCGTAATAAACTGAGCGACAGTGATTTTCGTTTATTACAGTCCAAACTTGGCCAAGTTGAACAAATCAGCCGGATGATGCCTGCGTTTAGTTTGGGCTTATCGGTCAGTTATGGCCGAAGCAGCACACAAACCCAGTTGCTAGGCGCCGATAGCGCTTATCAAAACGTCGTTCGCATTTATCCGCAACAGGGCCGTTTTCTCACCGCCCAAGATGATTTAAAACGCCGCCGGGTTGCCTTCATTGGCCATTCTTTAATTCAGAAATTACAACTGCCAGCAAACCCTGTAGGCCATTACATCAGTCTTTCCGGGGATTGGTTTCGCATTATTGGTGTCGCCGAAAAACGCGGTAGTTTATTTGGCTTTGACCAAGACAATTACATCATTACCCCATTTAGCACAGCTACCGCCATAAACGGCCCAGATAATCTGCAGGTTGAAATTAGCTACCGGCCAAAACCAGGTGCTGACGCGGCACAAATCGAACGACAAGTGCGCAGTTTATTGCGCACCAAGGCCGGACTTAGCGCCAGTGAGCCCGATCATTTTGAATTAGTCAGCTCGGAAAAAACCAAAGCACAATTTGATAAAGTATTAGATTCAGTCACTTGGGTGGCGGCCGGTGTTGTAGGCATCAGCTTGTTAGTTGGCGGCATCGGGGTAATGAATATTATGTTGGTCTCGGTCACGGAACGCACCAAAGAGATTGGCATCGTCAAAGCGCTTGGCGCAACACCACAATTTATTCTGTTGCAATTTTTAGTGGAAGCTATTGTATTATCACTGTTTGGTGGTTTGATCGGTCTGATTTTGGGTTACGGTTTTGCTGCATTAATGAGTTTGCTGATGCCTGGCATGCCGGATGCTTTAGTACCGCTTTGGGCTGTGGTGTTAGCCATCGGCTTTACCAGTGTCATTGGTATAGTGTTCGGCTTAGCGCCTGCGATCAAAGCCTCAAGATTAAACCCAATTGATGCGCTGCGATTTGAATAATTGGCCTTAAATAATCGGCTTTGACAAAAAATATATGCGGACCTTAGGAGCTTAACGTGAATAAAATTTGGCAACAGTTACAGCCATATTGGGCGATCAGCTTCCAATGCAGTCGCAGCTACATAATTGTCTTTATCAGCATGTTTGCACTGTTTTTTTTAAGTTATGCGCTGATGACCGCGAGTATGTTTAAATCTTCCAATCCAAGCCATGCTATGGAAATATTGCTCCGGAGCATGATTGATTCCTCAATCTTTTTTGCTGCCAGTCACTTTCTCATTCGCCCCTACCTGAAGTTGAATTTGCTGCGTTATGGAAACTATGGGTTACCTGTTCTCAAATTTGTCGGAGCTACTTTTTTACTCGGCATGGTCTCGGTGGTGCTGTCGCTAGAGATTGCCAAAATCGAGGCGTTTGGCAGCCTTAACTTCAACCAAATTGAGGTGGAAACCCAAAATAGCACTGGAAAAAACCTAACGGTAAATATGAGCAGGACTCAAATGATCCTGATTGGTGGTTTTAACCAAAGTGTGATGTATTGGATTTTTGCTCTGTGTTACAGCTTTTGGCACACCTTAATTAGCAAGCGCCAAGTACAAAAGCAAATGCATGAAGCACAGTTGCAACAGCTGACTAATCAGCTAAACCCGCATTTTTTGTTTAATGCACTCAACAGCATACGTGCGCTCATTTATGAAGACAAAGACAAAGCGGCCCATGCGGTGACTCAACTTTCTGAGCTATTTCGGATCCACCTGCAAGCGCATTTAAAACCCAGCTCAAGCTTGGCGGACGAATGGCTGATTGCCAAACACTACTTGGATATTGAACAGATCCGTTTGGAACAGCGGCTAACCATCGATTTGCAGTTTGACGACAGCTTATGGCAACAGCAACTACCAACGCTAAGCTTGTTGATGCTGGTAGAAAACGCCATTAAACACGGCATTAGCCCTAACCCACAGGGTGGTACTTTACAAATTATAAGTTGCCGACCACGGCAAGGCCGCTGGCAGTTGCAAGTCAACAACAGTGTGGGTAGCTCGCAAGCCATCCACTCCACCAAAACCGGCTTAGCTAATTTGCGCCAACGCTTGGCGCTCAGTTCCCCTAACCACGAATTAACCTGGCGTAAAACTGACGAACGCTTTGAATTATGCATGGAGCTCGATGATGATCAAAACCCTACTCGTTGATGATGAACGCTTAGCCCGCGCCGAACTAAGTCGGCTGCTACAAGCCCATCACCAAATAGACATCGTCGGCCAAGCCGCTAACGCCGACGAAGCTTTGGCGCTGCTGAGTCAGCTTGAGGTTGACTTAGTGTTTTTGGATATCCAAATGCCTGGTCTGAGCGGTTTGGAACTCGCAGCGCAATTAGATGCAGATCTGCAGTTTATTTTCTGTACCGCCTTTGATAGTTATGCCTTGGATGCATTTGGCTTAAATGCGCTCGACTACTTACTTAAACCTATTAATCCTGAGCGGCTAGCTAAGGCCCTCGCCCGCTTTCAAACCAAACAAAATGATGAACCACAGCGTAACTATCTTCCTGAAAACCATGGTTTATTACTGAAGTTTGCCGACAGCAGTCGCATCGTGCGTTTAAGTGATATCACCCGTTTTGAAAGCATCGGCAATCACAGCGCTGTCTACACCAGCTTTGGTAAGAGTTATTTACATAGTTCGTTATCTAAAATTGAACAACGACTTGACCCACAACAGTTTTTCAAAGCAAGCCGCGCTGACATTATTCGCGTCAGTGCCATCGAACAACTGGAAAATGGCGTCGCAGTAGGCAGCATGCTGGCAATCATGCAAGACGGCCAACAAGTTGAAGTCAGCCGCCGCCAAGTACAGGTGCTTAAACAACTTTTTAGTGCGCTTTGAGTAGGATGATTTGAGTTAAATTTTACGAAAGGAAGCATTCTTAATACGCCCTTCGCGCGTCACCGCGATGGCTCAAAAATAAAAATCTTAGCTTTTACCTTGGCAATTCAGCCAGGAATGCAAAATAAATTTACATTTATTTTGCATTCCTTATCAAAGTCATCTAACTTACTTTCTGTTAACCAAATTAACATTCATCAAATTGGCGATTCGCTAAACGAATCAGGCTTATGCTGAATATAAAAAAAAGTTTT
>JACCDH010487666.1_pt1 | contig 11514 bp, 7 predicted proteins | sample 7442481 | NCBI WGS metagenome assembly JACCDH01 (sample SAMN15323433, study PRJNA562643) | freshwater metagenome | isolation source: river surface water | place: USA:Blue River Watershed | collected 2017-08-15 | reverse complement strand
TTGTTTGTGAAATTGGAATAATATATCCACGTGCATCTCTCAGTTTTGGATTTTTGTATACTTTTTCATAGTACTGTAATGCAATGGTATCGGCACGTTGGTCTTTTTGATCTGCCTTCATTAATTCGTTCACCATCTCTACTTTATTTGGAGATAATGTCCAAAAGTCTTTGTTTCCAGCATTGATTGAATTTTTACCCATGGTATAAATATTCATGAGTAGTTCATCTTTATGACGAGATGCATAATTTAATACCGCATAATTTAATGATACCGAATAATCGATTGAATTTCTGAAATACCATTTTTGTGGGGCAATAGGAAAAGGTGTACCACTATTAGGAATAAGTCGAGACGGCACAAATGGAATTTTCATAGGTGTTGGATTACCAATCATTTCTGTTAAAAGGCCAACAATATTATGGTAATATGCTGTTGTTCTTAATCCACCATTCCACCATGTCGAATAAACCGATCCGCTTTTCATGGTATAGCCTGGTTTATTTTCGACATTCAGTCTTGTACTCATGACAGCACCTAATTGATCAATACCAGTAATTAGGAGTGGGTCATATACATAGTTAAATGGATCACGATACGGAGGGCCTGCTACCACTGTGCCTGCTGGCCCTGTCTGGTGATGATTGTATAAAATTTGAGGCATCCACTCTACATATTGTTGAAGGCTCATATTGCGTGACTCACTCATATTGGTCATATAAAAATCACGGTTGTTGTCATGACCAATATATTTTTGATAGAGCCTTGGTAAATTGGCAGTGTTGCGTTTTAAAGTATCGGTTTGGCGCATATACCAATTAGATTGCAACTCTTGACCATCCGGATTTGCATGTACAAATAAAATGATGGTAGATTTTAAAATTCGTTTTGTTTCATCATCATTGCGAGATAAAATTTGATACAAGGTTTCTATCCACTGATGTATGCCAAGTACTTCGTTGGCATGCAATCCGCCATCAATCCATACCACTGCTTTACCTTCGTTGGCAAGTTGCTGGGCCTCTGCATCAGATAAACCTTCGGCTCTTGCCATTTGCTGGGATATTGATTTATACTTAGCAAGCTTTGCCAAATTAGCTGGGTCAGACACAATAACCATATACTGAGTGCGGCCTTCTTCGGTGGTACCAATACTTTGAAGCTTCATTTTATTAGAAGCCGCTGCTAATTTTTGTAGGTATGCTTCTGTTTGCGTGTAATTGGCTAACTGATAATTATCACCAATATTAAATCCAAAATGTGATTTTGGACTTGGCACATTTTGCGCTTGGGCAAAAAAGGTAACTACAAGAGAAAGTAACAAAAGGGCTTTCCTAAGCATAGTGGATAGTTTAGAGTATCTAAATTAACCGAACTACTTTAAAAACTAAACTTTTGTTGGACCTTTTTATATAAGATGCTTGTATACGTTATTTCATAGTAGCGTTGCCACCTCTGTGGAACTGCCCAAAATGAAAACTACTCACTTGAGCAGGCTTACCATCAGCTAATACAACTTTAAATAAATAGTCGTAATCGTCATCAGACAGCTGAGCTACAGGTCTTGTGCCTCCAAGTGCTTCAATCATTTCTAATACGGTATTGGAATGGCCAACAATTAACACTGACTTATCTTGCTTATCTAGGTGCATAAAGTCAAGTACCGAATATAAGCTTTTAGGATTGTATATTTCTATCGGCATATTAAAATAGGTGGCCGTTTGTTTTGTTCTTTTGGTATCTGTAGAAAATATTTTTACAATGTTTTCTTTTTGCAAATAAGCCGCTAAATCTTTAGCCCTTTGCATACCAACAACGGTTAAATCCGGATTTAGTCTGTTTGCAAAAGAAGTGTCTTTTTCTGCATGCCTAACTATCCATACTGTAGTTTTTTGAGAAGTTGCTTCTAAACCAATAAGCAATAATAATGCTATAACAAAAGACTTAATACCTTTTAGCATGACGTTTATTTTGGTGCGAATTAAATTAAAAAGGCCCAGTTTGAAAACTAACTGGACCCTTTTAATATGCAAGAGAAAATTCTAATTGTCTTTACAAAGTGGATTTAATAATAACTCTGTAGAAGATATCGGCCAGATATACTGTTGAGCATCTGCTTTAATTTCAGCTACACCAGGCTTAGCCGGTAAAGGAAGTCCTAAGCGTGTGATATCAGTACCTCTAACACCTTCTCCTAATAATTCAATACGTCTTTCATTTACGATTGCATCTGCTAATGCTGTTGCGTTAGCAAAATTAGCAGCTGTAAAAACAGTTGATGCATCAGAACGACCACGTACTGCATTTAATAGAGCAATAGCTTGAGCATCTACTGTATTTGTAGAACGCACTCTTGCTTCTGCTAGACTAAGTAGCACCTCAGCGTATCTGATAACAGGTGCATAGTCTGTAAAGATAGAAGCTACACTATATTTTGTTAAGTAGCTTTTACCACCAAACACACCAATCATAGATCTTCTCTTATCGGTTGCTTTCCATCCAGCATCTGCAATAACACCAGTAGGTAACATAGAGTACTCTCCATTACCTCCATTAAATGCTGCAGGACCATAGTAGTAACCTAATTGGTTTTGTGTACCTGGTGCTTCATTAGATGCAAATGGCATTGATAAGATAGACTCAGTAGTTGTGTAAGGCGCTTTAAATACATTCGTAATATCTGCTTGTAATGCATGTGCTACACCAGATGCTGCAGTATATGGCGCTGCGCTACTTACAATTTTATTTGCTTCAGTAATTACATTTGAATAACGACCCATACTTAAATAAACCCTTGTTTTAAGTGCAATAGCCGTATTCTTGTGTGCACGAATGGTATTATTTAAAGCGGTACTATAGGTTGAAGGTAAATTTGTTTCAGCATAATCTAAATCTGCTAAAATTTGTGTGTACACTTCAGCTACTGTTGCTCTTGCTTTTGCATAATCATCAGAACCTGTGTTACCTTTTAAACGCATTGGAACACCAGGTTTAGATCCATTACCATCCCAAAAAGGACGCGCATACAATTGTAGTAATGAGTAATAACTTAATGCTCTTAACAAACGAGCTTCTGCTTGGTAATTAGCTGATAGTGCTGTGCCAACAACGGCAGTTCCTTTAGCGGTCATGCCTTCTAAAAAAACGTTTGCTAAGTTAATTACATAATAGGCTCTTGACCAATGGTTTTGAACAGAGTTCGTAGAGCTGTTTGATGGTGTATAGTTCCAAACATCAAAACCAGTTACAACGTTGGTTCTTTCATTCATAAAATCACCGCCACGGATATCGTTAAATATTTGGTAACGGCCACCGTACATACCTGAATTTTTAATAGAGGCATAAATAGCTCTTACCTGACCTTCAACTCTATCCTTACTATCAAATGCAGTAAGATCAGAAATTACGTTGGTAGGAACCGGATTTACAAAATTTTCTTTGGCACAAGAGGTCATTTGAACAAGACCCGCTGCCATCAAAATGTATAATAGATTCTTTTTCATTTTTCTTAATTAATAGTTTAACAATTAGAAACCAACGTTGATACCAACAGTGATTGTACGTTGGTTAGCTACAGTGTTTCTGTCAACACCAAAATTGGTAGTGCCGTTTCCGTTAGAAGAAACCTCAGGATCTGGTCCTGGATATGCTGTTAAGATAAGCAAGTTGTTTCCTGAAACATAAAAACGTGCATTAGAAATTTTGATTTTGTCCAACATATTTTTTGGAATATTGTAGCCAAGTGTTAGGGTTCTTAACTTGATAAAATCACCTTTAAATACGTTGATGTCAAGTGGGAAAGAAGAACCGTTAGAAACGTTGTCTCCAAATACTGCTCTAGGAAATTCAGTAACGTCTCCAGCTTTTTGCCATCTATTTAAAACACCAACTTCATTGTTCCAGAAACGTTGGTCTCTTAAACCAGCTTGTGTACCATAATACAACCAGTTACCCATTTGGTAGGTAAATAATGCATTCAATTCAAAGTTTTTGAACCTAACGTTATTTTCAAAACCACCAAATATTTTAGCGTGTGTATTTTTGTATACAATTGCATCTGCGCTACTTACAGTTGGAGCTACGCTTCCGTCTGCATACATGAAACGAGATTGACCTGCTGGTGCAACGTGTTGGAATAACACTTGTCTACCTTGTGCATTCAAGAATATTCTACGTCCAGAAGCTGGATCAACACCTGCTGTTCTTGTTACAAACAACATACCTATTGGATTACCCGGCATGGTAATACTTGGATTCTCTAAACCACCTGTAGAACCTATAATGTTGGTGATACCTGGTGCCAAAGACAATACTTTATTATCGTTGGTTGATAAGTTAAATGAAGTCGTCCAAGAGAAATCTTTGTTTTGAACTACGTTGTATTTAATATCAAATTCAAAACCTCTATTGTACATAGAACCAATGTTGGTTGGAATATTTGAAGGTAAACCAGCAGATGGCGGTTGTGGTACAAATAATAATAAACCATCGTTGTTACTATTGTAATATCCAATTTCTGCAGTTAAACGATCATTAAATAAACCAAAGTTTAAACCAACGTCTGTTTTTTTACTGGTTTCCCATGTAAGGTTTGGATTACCTGCTTGGCTATAACCTACAGTTCCTGCACTTCCATATAAACCAGAGCTAAATGTAGATAATGATGCAAAGTTTCCTAAACCACCAATATTACCAACTTTACCATAGCTACTTCTTAAACGTAAGCTGCTAAATACTTTGTCTAACTTGATGTTCTGAATGAATTTTTCAGATAACACATCCCAGCTTGCAGACACACCCCAGAAAATACCATACTTGCTGTTAACGCCTAATTGAGATGCTCCGTCTCTACGCACGTTAGCAGTTAAAAAATATTTTCTGCTAAAATTATACTGCGCACGAGCAAACTCAGAGTATAAATAATTTTCGCCAATACCTAATCCAGATGTGTTAGGTGTAACCCAACCACCCTGAATATTTGTAAATGCAGGATCCGCAACAGTTACACGGTTTAGACCGTAACTGTTATTATCAGACTTTTGTTGCTCCACACCCGCAAGAACACTAACGTTATGCTTTTGTGCAAACACTTTATCAAATTGAGCAGTGGTTGTCCAAACCCAACGTTTGTTTTTATTAAAAATGGCAGAAACAGAACCTGTTGTAGAAAAACCTTCTCCAGATAATGGATGAGAGTATACATCATTGTCTACCATTAAATAATCAAGACCATATTGTGTTCTTACCGCTAACCAACTTACTGGTTTAAACTGTGCATATAAGTTGCTAATTAAATGCTCACCATAGCTATTTGATCTGTTTAGATCCATGGTAATTTGAGGATTGTAAAAACCTACTTGGCCTAATTTATTACCCATCACACCAATAAGTCCATTGGCTTGGTTGTAAGAACCATCAGCATTGAAAGGACCAACGTTAGGAGCAGTAATTAAAGCCACACGACCTAAACCTGCTGTTGCAAATGCATCACCTAAAGATCCTGAACTTGTAGCAGCTGTATTTTGATCGCTGGTATACTGGATTTTTCCACCCATGCTAAAAAACTTACCTGCTTTATGATCTACGTTCATTAATAAAGTTAAACGCTTAAAATCGTTTCTATTAATGATACCTTCTTGCTCTGTGTAACCAGTAGAAAAATAATAACTTGTAGATTCATTCGCACCAGATAAACTAATGGTATTGCTATGTTGCAAACCCTGGCGGTAAACGATATCTGCCCAATTGGTGTTAATTATTTTTCCATCAGGTCCTACTGTTGTTGCAAAAGCATTGGTTGCAGCATTAAATGTTCCCGCATTTCTTAGGGCTTCGTTTTTATAGTCAGTGTATTGTTGTGCGTCAAGTACTTGTTGTAAACGCTGCGGATTACTAAATCCAATCCAGCTATCTAAAGTAACTTTTGAACGGCCTGGCTTACCTTTTTTAGTGGTAATAAATAATACACCATTTGCGGCACGGCTACCATAAATAGCAGTAGCAGCGGCATCTTTAGCAACGTCTACACTTTCAATATCGTTTGGATTGATAGAAGATAAAACGTTACCTGCTGCGTTCGTAGAACTACCATCACCAGTAAATACTGGCACACCATCAACTACAATGAGCGGATAAGATGACAATGAAATAGAGTTTGCTCCTCTAATTCTTAATACAGGTGGCGCATTTAATACACCACTTGGAATCACTACTTGCACACCAGCAGCTCTACCACCCAAAGCTTGTTCAAAACTTTGTGTAGGCTTATTTGCTAAAGCCTCACCTTTAACACTAGCGATACTACCAGTAATATCTCTTTTCTTTTGTGTACCATATCCAACTACTACAACCTCATTTAAGGCTTTATCTTCTGGAGATAATGAAACATTAACAGTTGATACGCTTGCAATACTTACTTCTTTAGAATCAAATCCTACATAGGTAAGTTTTAAACTTTTCACTTTTTCTGTTACTTGAATAGAAAAAGATCCATTGTTGTCTGAAAGTGCATTTTTGTTTACACCCACAGCACTAATTGTAACACCACTCAACGGTGTTCCTTTGTCATCGGTTACCTTCCCGGTAACTGTTCGAGGGGATTGAGCGTATGCTTGTGCTATTAACAGCAAAGCAAACGCCAAAAAAACAGTTAGTTTTTTCATCGTATTTTATTTTGGTTAATTAGAGGTTAAATTTAGTTAAATTATTTTTACGTTAAATATATTATTTTTGAAAATAATTAAAACAAATTACCAAAATAATCTTTAGTTGATTGATTATCAAGATTTTAAATAAAAAATAAATATTCATTTGGCGAAATAATACGTATTAAGCTATATTTAATTAATTATGAAAGTAAAAGAAATAATCGGTAGAAATATACGCAGACATCGAGAGGCGTTGGGTGTTAGGCAGGGTGCGTTGGCGCAACAATTAAGCATTACGCCAAGTGCGCTTAGTCAAATTGAAACTGGAAAAACAGATATTTCGGTAGATAGAATCGAGCAAATTGCGGAGGCACTTAAGTTAAGTTTTTATGAACTCATGACAACACCTAATCATGTAGGTGGTATCAAAGCAGGAATAGAAGTAGAAGAAGTAACAAACAATACCATTCACTTACTCATTGATAAAATTGATACGCTCTTACAATCTTCGAAAAAAACAGATGAATGATTATTATGCTATTAAAGTGAAGCACTCATTGTAATAAAAAAAGATCTTGCATCTGCTGGTAGTGCGCCAGGTCCAGGATAACCACCAGCCCTTCTTGTAAAATAAGTTACGTTAAATAAATTATTGATACCTGATTTACATGCTATCCCTTTTTTAAATGTATAAGAAAAGGTAAGATCCGAAACCGTGTATGAAGGAATCAATCCGACAGTTCCATTCAATGATGGCGCAAGGGTATTGTTTGCATCACTAAATGATTCACCCACATAACTTACCTGAGCGGTACACAAAAATTTATTTGCGCCAAGGGTAATACCAGTTCTAATAATATGGTTGGGTGCATTTTCAACTTTCTTTCCTTTGATTGCGGCGAGCTTATGATCAGTACTATACCTTGCATTTGTATACGCATAAGATGTAAATACAATCAAATCATATTTTGAATCTTTTGAAAATAGTTTAATAGGCATACACTCTACATAACCTTCAAACCCTTTGCTGTTGCTATTTCCAACATTTGTAACCAACCTGTTCACTCCGCCATTTGTGGAAATAACACCAACACGGTTATTGTATTGTAAATGAAAAACACTCACATCAAATTTTAAAATGTCTTTTAATTTACCCCTGTAACCAATATCAAAATTATAACCACGTGCATCTTTCAAATTTGGATCTATAATATCTGTACCAGGGGGTGCTTGCAAATTTGCAAACTGAATAGGACGATACGCTTGTGTGATATTTGCATAAAATTCTGTGGATACCCCTACATGATATTCTGCACCAATACCTGCCATTATAAAACGTCTGCTCCTTTTAATATTTTGTAGTTCAATACTAGATCCATTTGTATCAAAACCAATGCGCCCTGCAGCTGCGCCTTCTAAATACTCAATTCTTACACCCGGAATCAGAATGAATTTATTATTGAGCCTAAAAATATTTTCTGCAAATGCGGCTGCATTTTTAGATGCAAATGAAATTGAATTGGGAAAAGCAGCTTCTACTTCAACATCATATTCGGTGCCTTTGGTGCCTTTGCCCTCTGCATCTCTATGTGTATTTCCAGTGTAAGCTCTAACACCAAATGAAATATTATGCTCCTGCTTACCCAATTGATAGGCTGTAATAAATCTACTTTCCAACCCGTAATTTCTATACTGATCTAAATTTACAACCCTGTTAGCGTAACTATTTGTTGAAGGATTGATAACATCTTTTACTAAAATGGATTGCATAAATCCAACACTGTTACGGTTGCCAATAGTGCCAAATAGTTTTGTATTCCATCTGGTTTGTTTATTCAATTCATAATTCACTATAATAGCAGGCGTAGTCCAAGTAATATCAAACCAGTTTCTTCCTCTCTCACTTTGCTGCGCGTTAGTTGCAATTTGTTGATCTGTTAATCCGCCCGGTTGTTTACTGCGGATATGTGAATGCATGAGTTCAAATGTTACCGCCACATTATTTTTAAATTGATGGGTGATTGTTGCAAAGCCAGAATTGGTATAGTAATTACTGTTTTCGCGCCAACCATTGGCAGTTCTATGATCAAAAAATGAATAATAATGCGTGTTACCTTTTTTACCACCTATTGCATTATAGCTATTAAATAAACCATAGCTACCAATGGTTTGCTGCGTTTCAAAAACAAGTGGTTTGTTAAACTCATTGCCATTACGCAAAATATAATTGACCAGGCCGCCAAATTGTGGGCCATACTGTAAAGCCCCCTGACCTCTAACAATTTCTATGCGTTGTACGGCCTGTAATTGTGGATTGTAATAGGCTTCTGGATAACCAAATGGATCCGCTGCTATATCGTAACCATTTTGACGCACATTAAATTCCCAACTTCTGTTGGGACTAAGTCCGCGCGACGCAATTCCAATTTGAATGCCACTTCCATCACTTTCCCAAATATGAATACCTGGCACTTTAGATAGCACTTGACGCATATTGTTGGTGGAGACATTCCCCTGCACATTGTTTAAAATGATAAGAGAATTTTTTTTGCCTGCATAAATATTGGTACCAACAATTTCCGGCATTTGCGCATAATCACTTTTGCTGTTTTTACCGACAATTGTTACATCAGGTAAATATTTAATGTGTAAACTGTCGTTGGTTTGTTGCGCTGTTGCGAATAACGGACATATAAAACTCAATAATTGCCAGAATAGGATGCTCTTTGCCCACATATCTCTTTATTTTTTGCAAAGTTGAACCTTATAAACTGGGTACACTTACGAATTTAGATAAAGGGTTTATGTAATTGGGAAAAAGAAGTATAATGGCTATATTTATCGCATGGCGAGCAGCAGTTTACAAAAAAATATAGCCCTATTAACCAAGCTAGAAAGCTATTTAGAATTGCATCAAAAACTAAATGACACAATTTCTGGTGAAACCATTGGTTGGCATATAGCGCATAGTTGCCAAGTAATCAATACCATAACAAACGCCATTACGCATTCAGATGCTTCAAAAGCAAAACCAAAATTTAGCTTCTTATACCACTGGATAATGTTCACCAATAAGATTCCGAGGGGTAAAGCAAAAGCACCCAACATTGTTATTCCTAAAAAAACAATTACGAGGGCTGAAATTGTTGAAGAAATTGAACTTGCAAAAGCAAATTTGCAAACACTTTCCTCTACAAGGCAAGATAAATATTTTACCCACCCTATTTTTGGTGATTTAAACGTACCTAAAACACTGAGGTTTTTTACGGTGCATACCAACCATCATTTAAAAATTATACAAGACATATAATAGAGATTATGAAAAACAAAGCGCCAGAACTAACATTCAAATATTTAAAAGAAGATTTACCTGCAGGTCTTGTTGTTTTTTTAGTTGCTCTACCGCTATGCTTAGGCATTGCACTGGCATCGGGAGCTCCCTTATTTTCCGGCATCATTGCAGGTATTGTTGGTGGTATTGTAGTTGCCATAGCAAGTGGCTCAAACGTAAGTGTAACAGGTCCTGCAGCGGGTTTAACTGTTATTGTATTAAATGGTATTAATGACCTTGGTCAGTATAATTTATTTTTATTAGCAGTAGTCATTGCAGGTGTGCTACAAATTATTTTAGGCTATTTAAAAGCGGGTGTGATTGGTTATTATTTTCCATCAAGTGTTATTAAAGGAATGCTTGCAGCTATTGGTATTATTTTAATTTTAAAACAAGCGCCTATTGCAGTTGGATATGTTAAAGGGCTAGCAACTCCTTATCATATTATGTCAATTGTAATTTCTACTTTATCCATTGGCATTATTTTAATTTGGGATTTACCGTTTATTAAAAAGTTTGCCATCAGTAAATGGGTACCTGGAGCATTAGTAGCAGTTATTGTAGGTACAGGCATCAACGAATTCATGGGTATTTATAACCCTAGCTTACAATTAGTAGACACACAACTCGTAAAACTTCCTGTTGCAAACTCAATCGGGCAATTTGCACAACAATTTACGTTTCCGGATCTAGCTGGGCTTTTACAACCAAAAGTGTATATACTAGCTGTCACCATTGCAATTATTGCAAGCCTAGAAAGTTTACTTAGTACAGAAGCTGGTGACAAACTAGATCCACAAAAAAGAATTACACCAACCAACCGTGAATTAAAAGCGCAAGGTTTAGGCAATATGATTTCTGGCTTAATTGGTGGTCTACCCGTAACAGCTGTTATTGTAAGAACTTCTGCCAATGTAAATGCAGGTGCCAAAACAAAATTATCGGCTGTTATTCATGGTATATTTTTATTGTTAAGTGTTATCTTATTGGCTTCGATACTCAATAAAATTCCACTTGCCTGCCTTGCCGCTGTTTTACTTGTGGTGGGATATAAACTTGCCAAGGTTTCCTTATTCAAGCAAATGTTTAAGCTAGGCTGGGAACAATTTATACCTTTTATAATTACAGTTGTAGCAATACAGTTTTCCGATTTATTAAAAGGTATTGCGCTAGGTATGGTAGTGGCTATCTTTTATATTTTACGTGCTAATTACAGAAGAGATTATTTAATTCATCAAGACAAACAAAAAGAAGGTGGCTTAATTACGATTCGTTTAACTGAGCATGTAACATTCTTAAATAAAGGCAGCTTAGCTATTAAATTGTCTGAAATAGAAAATGGAAGTCATGTTATTATTGATGGCTCGAATGCACACTACATAGATTTAGATATTTTAGAAATCATCTATAATTTTAAAGAAACATCTGTCGATAAAAATATCAATGTAGAACTTGTACACGTGCCTGCATTTAAAGGCAGCTTTGGACACTAAAGCGTTTATTAACGGTAATGATTACGAACAATATATTCTAAAC
>JACCDH011219737.1_pt1 | contig 11515 bp, 14 predicted proteins | sample 7442481 | NCBI WGS metagenome assembly JACCDH01 (sample SAMN15323433, study PRJNA562643) | freshwater metagenome | isolation source: river surface water | place: USA:Blue River Watershed | collected 2017-08-15 | reverse complement strand
CCATCATTTCCACCCAAAGCTTTTGGAGTTGAAAGAATCACACTGAGTCTTCCATCATCAGAATTTGATGATCCTTCACGTCCGCCAGTGGTAGCGACTTTTGCCGTGTACAAAACTTTCTCTAATTTATTCATAGTGATCTCCTTTAGTATAAATACCTTGCGTGCAAGATATTTATACTAAAAATTAATAAACTTGCAATTACTTTGCACGCAAGATAATATAATTCTATGGATTACAATGACTTAAAGTTAAAAAACCAATTATGTCACCCACTCTATAGCGCTGCAAATGCGATCGTACGCGCCTATGATCCACATTTAAAAAAACTCGATCTCACCTATCCGCAATATCTTGTGATGATGGCACTTTGGGAAGAAGACAAAGTTAGTATTTCAAAAATCTCTGAAGAAACTTTTATTGATTCTGGAAGTATGACCCCAATCTTAAAAAGATTAGTAGATAAAAAACTCATCACGATTATTTTCTCTCAGGATGACAGGAGACAAAAAGTTGTGAATCTTACAAAGAAAGGTGATAAACTTAAGGATGTAGCACTGGAAATTCTACCAGATCTCACGAATTGCTATACGTCTTTAACTCGTGATGAGGCACTTACATTGAAAAAAATTCTAAATAAACTATTTAATAATCTCGTATAGGGTTTTAGATCATCTCGGTTACGTGAGAGGAACAAATTTTCCTCTCACGAGAAGATATTTAGTTATTATAGTTACAGATCAATTTCTCTGATTTAACGATCTGCTCATTCTTAGAAATACTAAATGTACCTTCCTGGTAGACGAATGGGGTCGTTTTTTTTATGTTTTTTAGACTTAAAACGAAATCTTCATTTTTAAGAGTTCTCCCATCAAGGTAATATTCAGTGTCAGTTGCATCTCCTGAAACATCTGGAGTAAGAGCTTTCCCATTTAAGTACACTTTATAAAACGGTGTGCCTGTTTTATGACAAGCATCGTAGATTTTTTTCAAATCAGTTGTCACACATCTGAACGTAAGTTCCCTCTTTACACCGCATACGCTGTCAGCATGCGAGAAAGTTGATGCGACAATGATACTAATAAAAAAAACAATTTTCATAAGTTCTCCAATTTATATAATTTACTATCGAAATATTAAGACAAATTAAATTTCAACAAATTAGAGTTACAACGAGTTCCTGCTCAAAACAATTTAATTACCGTTTTCCCTGTAACTATTACTAATGCTGAATATTTCTATTTTAGAACGTTATCGAAGGTAATCTCAAGCTTAAGGAATTGAAGGATCTGTTGTAATAAATCATTAAGACAAAAGAACAAAAGGGCCCTCCTGGCCCATTTATAGATCACTACTTACTGAGCAGAAGCTTGTGAGGCATGTCTTGGTCTTCCATCAGATCGTCCTCCTCTATGTCCTAAACGCTGATGTTTTTCTATTCCCTTGGCAGATAGACAAGCATCCATTTTTGCCATGTCCTCTGCTGAAGGTCGGACTCCTCTTTCAGGTCTGGTAACTCCAGTCTCTGACGAGCAAGCCTCTATGGCAACTTTGAAAGCTTCTCTTTTGCTATCTCCATGCTCGGTTTTGGTAAATCCTTTTCCACTCATACAAGTTTCTATCTTAGCTCTGTCCTCGTCAGTTGGTCTTGAGCCTTTTTCAGGTTTTGTAACGCCTGTTTCACTAACACATGTATCAAAGGCTGCCTTGAATGCTTCGCGATCATCCTGCGCGTAAGTATTAAGACTCATACTTACGATGACTAGAAATAGTAATTTTTTTGATGAGATCATATTCTCCCCTTTGAAGTTGCACCCTCTCGTCGGGTGCTTGTGGTATCATGATAAAAGAAAAATATTAAAACTCGATGGAATATTAAAAATTTGTAACTAGCTAGTCTTAAACAAGTTTTTCACCGACCATGAGGAATTTCATTATCTTTTAACAATCATCTTAGATAATCTTAATAATAAGGAAATTAGAGATGATCAAAGGTCGAAAAATTCTACTTGTTGAAGACGATCCTATCTTAGGTACGGGCCTAACTGTTAGTCTTAAGCTAGAAGGCTATGAAGTAGAATGGGTACGAAACTATGCTGAGGCCACTCGTGCCTTCGGCCCGGGTTTGTTCGATTTAGTTTCTTTAGATATTGGTTTACCTGACAAATCCGGCACAGAAATTTGTAAAGAGATCAGAAAACAAGATAAGACTGTTCCAATTATTTTTTTGACTGCGAAAACTGATGAAGAAACAGTAGTCAAAGGGTTAGAGTTGGGTGCAAATGACTTTGTGAAAAAACCTTTTTCACAACGAGAACTCATGGCAAGAATAAAAGTTTTGCTTCGCTCTAATAGCTGGCAAAATGAAAGTTCCGCTGGAGACCTGAAGCTTTTTCAAGACCGCCGCGAAGTTTATTTTAAAGATTCTCTTCTTACATTGAACCGCAGGCAATTTGACATTTTATCTTACTTTTTAGAAAGACCGGATCAAATTATCACTCGCGAACAGTTACTAACTCATCTGGGAAGTGATGGCGAAGTCTACGATAGAACAATCGATTCACACTTAAGTCAGTTGAGAAAAGTGATGAAAACATACGGCATTGAAAATGTCCAAATATCTTCCATCTATGGAGTAGGATATCGGCTTGAAATCAAATAAGAAGTATCTCTATTTTCAATGGTTCAGCATTGGTGTTTTGATCACACTTGCATGCGTAGCATTTGGTGTTTATCTTACACACTACCTGACACAAAAAGATGAAAAACACAGACTTGAACTTTTTAAAGCAAACCAAAACCGTCTACCCCCTTTTATCCAAGATCGGTTGCACATCATGCGGGCCTTGGTAGCATCTGGAAAGCTTGAAGCCTTACAGGCATTTGAATTCGTCGACAGGACTGCGCACGCTCCATTTCCAGAAGCGGCTTTCTTAGTTAATAGAGACAATAAAATTGTTGCGGCCCATTTTTCACGTTCTTTTAGTCGCGACGTCCCACTTAAATTTCAGGATTTCAATCTCGATGAGAATCATATCGTTCGTATTGGAATCTTTAATGTAGAAGAGATGAAAAGAGGACATCGCCCTCCAAGGCCTCCAAGATTTTCTAAGCCCCCTGGTGAAGTACTTCTGATCGTTGCTCTTGCTGTCGGAGTTTCAATTATTATTGGAATCGGTCTCTCACTTATTGTTCTGACTTATCACTTGCGTAAAAAGGCCCGTCAAGTCGAAGACATTATGGCCAGGATTCAGATGGGAGATCTTGCTGCAAGATTAAAAATTGGACAAGCTGATGAAGCAGGTCTGTTGATGTTAAAGTTTAATGAAATGGTTGATGAAATCGAAAATCTCGTGAGTAACCTCAGAAGGACTGAAGAATCACGTAAAATACTACTGCAAGAACTCGCTCATGATCTTCGCACACCAGTGGCGTCTCTAAAAAATCTCCAAGAAACTTTATTTGGAAATAGCCCTAACTTAACATCTTCTCAAAAAGAGCAGTTGCAAAGTCTTTCAATGAAAGAGGTCAACTACTTTGAACGGCTCGTGGAGGATCTTCTCTTCTTATCGGGTGTTAATGATCCACGGTATAAAGAGTCACTTATACAAGTGAATGTCTCAGAGCTTATTAAAGAAGAAATTGAAATTCTAGGACTTGGTCATCTTACTATTCATACTCGCCTTCCAACTACGCTACTTTTTTTAGGAGATGAGCATCTGCTTAAGCGTTTATTCCGAAATGCTCTATCGAATGCGGGAAGATTTGCTCATAAGAATATCTGGATAGATTTTCAGGCGTTGGGGGATCGGTTTAGTGTTATTATAAAAGATGATGGGCCAGGACTTTTAGAGGGAGACTTAAAGCAGTTTGGAGAAAAAAAATTTTCTAGAGAATTAAGAGATGATCACTCTGGCCATATCTCACTCGGCTTAGGTTCAGTTATCATGAGTAAAATCATGCTCCTCCATCGAGGGTCGCTTCAAATGAGAAACGGTTCTGAAGGCGCAGAATTATATCTAAACTTCCCACTTAAATAAAAAAACAATTTATTCTCTCTTTTAACATCCTTTAAACATTTAAGTTCTAAAAATGTTCTTAAAACAACAATGAACGTCGTTTTTTTAAAGGAAATTTCTTATGGATACTAGAGGATTCATCCTTGCAGCAGGGCTACTTATGATTCAAATCGTCTTTCCTCTGAAGCAAGAAGAAAAGATGTACATTAAAAAAGGTATCGAAATCTGTGAACATGAGTTGGGGATAGAAAAACTTAACTCGACCGCAGAACAACCAAATGAAATTCAGCTCATGCTAAACGAGTGTCTCGCCACCAAAGGAATCATACAACCAGGGATACATCTCATAAAGGAACCTGGGGATTTTCCTCATTCTTAGGTTTTAGGCGGATTCTTACGATAAAAGAGAAGATGACTACAATCTTTGTTTTTATAATTCTTACAATAGCAAGCTCCTTGGCTTCGGGGCCTAAAGCTCAAAATTGTGGTCAATCATCAGAAAAAGTTAAGGAACTAACTCATCTCGCATTTGATACAATCAAAAAAACGAATAGCTACCTCAAAGGATCGGAAAAAGATGATCTTTTAATAAAAAAATATTTTGGCGGCCCAAAGATGAGGCCAATTAAAGAACATAGATTAAACCAAATAAAAGTACAATTTCAAAAACTTGAAAGAATCACTTCGCGCCAAATGATCACTTTTGTTTGTACAAACTTAAATCTCTCGGCAAAAACTATCCCAGGTTTGTCTAATAAAATTTGGCTGGGTCAAAATTTCTTTGAGCAATTTGTAAATGATGCCGTTGTGACATTGATTCATGAGTTTAGTCATGAGTTTCTTTGGAAAGGTGACAAGGGATACCGCGAAGATATTTATGTCATAGCTCAAGGGAAACAATTCAGGAATGCGGAGAACTTTGCTTACTTTGCAGTTGAAGCAGCACAATCTATAAAATCTTGTGCAAACGTTCATGATTCGGTTCTGTAAAATCTGTACGGCAATAAACTTACTTAGGTCAAAGATTACTAAGAGATAAAATCTTGAAAAAGATACGCCCAGAAATGACAAAAAAGACACGAGTGTCAACATTCTATACAATGGTATAACTTAAAACCAATGACTTAAAATTATTTAGATGGCCGAGCGGTTGCAATAAGTATTCTTTAAAGGACCATCCCATGAAATTATTCTTTTCATTGCTACTACTCATTGTAAACACCGCATTTTCACAAAATTCTTCTCCTATTGGTTACCGTCCGAAATGGATGTCTCCTATCAAACCTATTTCAAAACCCATGGCCGAAAGCACACTTGGCTTAAGACAACAAGTTCTGGGGTTTAATTCATCTCCAGAAGTATGGTCACTTGGTGATAATGCTCTGATTATTAATGGACAGGAATATAACACAATCAGAATTACATCTGATTCGAAAGCAATCTTAGGCAAGATCGTTGGAACGAAAGGAGATCTTTATCTCTCGGAGGCATCCTCTCTTAAGTTTAAAGTATCTCCCGGATCATCGACTGGTATAAAAGGGAGAGTGGTCGATTTAAATGGAGAAATTCTCGAGCTTTACAAAGATCATGTCGTGATTGCAGGAAACAAGATTGAAACAAAGGCCTATGCGACATTTGATACAGAAGTTGTCCCTGAAAAGCCAAAGTTAAACGATATCGCACCAAAAATTTCAAAAACTAAATTAATTACTTCAGGACTTATGAAAGCTGTTTCGATTGCAAGTTATGCAATGATGTTTATGCCGCAGAATAATCCTTTTGCACAAGTCGTTGGACACAGCTGTGAGGATCTAAAGAAAGCGAAAAATCGAATTGTATGTGAATATGATTCCTACCTCAACCCTCTAAACAATGTAGTTAATTGTTCAGAGATTCTTGACTACTGGATTCAAAGTGATCCCCAAAATGGATGCGGATCAAGATATCACTTCTATTCTCTTCGAGTTGACAGTGAGCAGGGTAAAAACTATCTGAAAGATAATGATTTTTTCAAAAAATATGGTTCAGCTGCACTTCAGAAACTCAGTTTAACGGATAAAAAGAAAATGATGAAAAAGAAAACTGAAGCGAAGGAATTTGAGACGGCAATAATGATTTTCCCGCAAGGAGATTTTTTATAAAAAAATGTATTGCTATTCTCCTCGATATTCTTTACTAGAACAGCACAAAAAGGAAATCTCATGCCTACTCTTGCTTTGATTATTGGATTATGGACTACAACTTGTATTCAAACCCAGATTGCCGGAAATAAGCAAGGCTGGGTCAAAGAGAGTTACACGTTTGCAGAGAGTGGAAAATTTGAGTTTAAACGCATTTGGCATAATGATTCTCAGTGCAATGAAGAAATCGGAGAAGACATTGAAACGGGCTCCGTGGCGTTAGGCCACTCTCTTGGCGGCTTTTTTATTGCTGGCAAGACTTTTGAGGCCGATTTTTCAAATGCAACAGGAACTGATCTTGGGGCTATTTCTGTTGCCGAAGGAAAAAGCATAAAAATTGCCCGTGGGATGTTGGGATCTTCGATGAGAAACACAATGGTAAGTCTTTTTGAATATAAAAAACAATAGACCTTTCATTTTTTCACATGATCAATAAAAGCACGTAGCTTAGGCAGTACTTGCGATTTTTTTGGATAGTAAAGATAGTAGCCACTACTCGAGGATTTAAATTTTTCTAAAACAATTTCTAGTTTTCCCGATTTTACTTCGCTCTGAATTGAATCCTCTGAAGTGTAGATAATCCCATGACCGTTAATGGCAGCATCAATCTGAAAACTAGATTCATTCATAATCAGCGGCCCTTTCACATGGACTTGAAACTCTTTTCCCTTTTGTTCAAACTCCCACCGATCATAGATACCAGAGCTGAGTCTCGTGAGAATACATTGGTGAGCAAGAAGATCTTTAGGATGTTGTGGTCTGTCTTTGTTTTGAAAGTATTTTGGAGAAGCGGCCGTTACGAAATGAACTGGCCCATAAAGCTTTATGGCCACCATATCTTTGGCAAGTATATCCGATAGCCGAATCCCAGCATCAAATCCACTTCCTACGATATCTGACTTTGCGTCTTCAAAAAATAACTCCACAGAAACATCTGGATACTCTCTCATAAAAGACTTCAACATCGGTCCAGCAAAAGAGCGATAGGCCGATCTCGGAAGATTAATCCTGAGTAATCCTGAAACTTTCTGAGCGTAATTACCAACGTTATCAAGTGCAGTGAGAATCTGATCGACTGCTGGACCTGCCTCCGCGAGAAACTGCTCACCGGCCTCAGTCACACTTATACTTCTGGTGGTTCGCGAAAGAAGTGTGACTCCTACGCGTTCTTCGAGCTGTTTAATTAACTGACTGATCGCTGACGGGGTAACCCCTAATTCTTTTGCTGCCAAAGTGAAGCTTCGCTTCGCAGCAACAATTCTTAAAGCAATAAGTCCATCTAACTGATCATTTTGATTTTTTCTCATGAAACTGACTTAATCATTATTAAGTAAATCTAACAAGTACATCAACATAATAGTGCTATTTTGACGCAATAAATTCTCATACAATCTCTCAAGAAACAATAACTAAAGCCCAGGAGACAATATGATCAAAGCCAAAGGCTATGCTGCACTCAAGGTAAATGCACCTCTTACTCCTTTCTCTTTCGAGCGTCGTGATCCCAAAGACCATGATGTTGTGATTGATATTAAATTCAGTGGAATTTGCCACTCCGATATTCATATGACCCGCGATGAATGGGGATTTAATCCATCATTTCCGATGGTTCCAGGACATGAAATTGCTGGCGTCGTTTCTGCTATCGGTAACAAAGTAACAAAATTTAAAGTGGGAGATCATGTTGGTGTCGGGTGCATGGTGGACTCGTGTCGCACATGCGTAAATTGCAAGCAAGAACTCGAGAACTACTGCATACCAGGCAGTACTATGACTTACGGAGCGGTAGAACGTGACGGAAGTGCGGTGACCCAAGGAGGATACTCCGATGTCATTGTCACCAATGAAGACTTTGTCCTTCGAATTCCTGAATCTCTTCCTCTAGATAAAGCAGCTCCTCTTCTTTGCGCAGGAGTTACAACCTACTCTCCTCTTAGACACTGGAAAGCAGGCCCTGGAAAAAAAGTGGGTGTCATAGGTCTTGGAGGCCTTGGACATATGGCCGTTAAGTATGCCGCTGCGATGGGAGCTGAGGTAACTGTCATGAGTCACTCTGATAAAAAACGTGATGACGCTAAAAATTTTGGAGCGAAACACTTTATCAATACTAAAAATCCAGAAGTCTTTACAGAGAATGCCTTAACATTTGATCTTATCATCAACACAGTGTCTTCTGCCGATCTAGACATGGCGGCCTACTTTGGTCTTTTAAAGCTCGATGGTGCTCTTGTCAATGTCGGTGCACCAGATAAACCTATGTCCATCAATGTCTTCTCATTAATACTCATGAGAAGAACTTTTGCTGGATCTGTGATTGGCTCAATTAAAGAAACTCAAGAGATGCTTGAGTTTAGTGCCAAACATAACATCACACCTGAGATCGAAGTGATCGCCCCTGAACAAGTAAATGAGGCCTATGAAAGAATTCTAAAAAGTGATGTCAAGTATCGATTCGTAATAGATATGGCCAAACTCTAGCGAAGCCTTGCTCTGGTCGCTTTCAAAAGGCGTCCAGAGCGAACTTTGAATTAAATTATTTAATCACACTCAGTTCCTGGAGCATATCTTAAGACTGATCCATCTTTAAGAATCCAGCTTGCATTCGTCCAAGTATAATAACTATCTTCACACTCAAAGCCTTCTACTTCTAGGACTTCTACTTTAAGGTGTTTTTGAATGGCATTTGTCAGACGACTTGACAGTCCAGCATACTGAACTTTGGGACTGAAAGATGCGAAACTCATCTCTTCAATATCAGATCCAGACTCTAGGAGAGAAAGAATTTCAGAATTGGCTTCTTCGTTTGTTTTGAACCATTTACTTTTTTGTTTGAGAAACATTTTTGAAATGGCATCGGTTCCAGCACTAGTAACATTTGCCGAAGCCAAAAGGACCGAGGGAGCCTTGGCATCAATAAGGAATTCAATCTGAAGAGGAAACTTTGGAAACTCAAACTTCATTTCCTCATCGAAATCATAGTTATCTTGCCGTAGCATTCTGAACATGGCCCGAAGATCCGCTGGAGTCGAAGGATCTGTCATTTGACGGTACTTATCAAACCGAGCTTCAACACCCTTGTCGACATTCAAAGCATACTGTTTTGAAGATGGTGAACTGTAGGCTTCGTACTTTCCTTCAAAGAGTACTTTCTTATTCAAATCTGTGAGTAAAACAGAAATGGTCTTTTCAGTTTCAACACCTGTCGTGGACAGAATCGTTCCCTCATCCTGTCCAAGACTTTTACCATCTCGATAACTCACAAACATACCTAGATCATAGCTACGGAAGTTCATCCCTTTACCAAAAGTTACGGCATACTGAGAGTGACCTACTTTATTTGTAAAGATACCAATATATCGCATCTCAGCTGGAGCTGATTCATTCTTAAAAATGGCTTCTAAAGTTCCTGCGTTAGCACTTACAGAAAAAATCATCAACAAGATAAGAATTTTTAACATAAAGACTCCTCGTAAAAAGAATGAATTGAGTTCGTGTAACTTAATCAAAGAAACCTACTTTGGCATCGTCATTAATAAGAGTTCGTCTTTGGTCCATTGCGGGTGATGAAGATCTGGAAAATTGATACTCATGCGTTTTTTTAGCGCAGAACTTTTTCCATATATATAGCGATCAAAAAGAGGAGAAAAATTAATCCCAGCAAATTCATTCATCTTAGCTTCAAATGTCTGAGTTGTGACTGTTGAATACATGTAGGACTGGAAATAGTTTCTAAGAAAAGTCTTAAGACTTAGGCCACTTGCATTCATTCTCGAAGCGATCTTAGCTAAGAACGCCGAGCCTTCTGTGTATGAGTTGCGATCTGTTCGCCGGGCCCAAATTGAGTGTCCTGCAAGCCTGCCTGGCTGATCTGGAATGTTAAGAACTAATGGGTAACCATAGTCGCGCCATCTCGCCATCGCTTCATCCATCCAACCCGAGTTTCCATTGGCCGGCAAAATGCCACGGGCATTGTATGAATGAAAAAGTTCATGGCCAAGTGACTGAAGCCCTGTGACAGTAGCTCCAGCATACTCCATTCCCCCTTTCATGAGCGAATTACCATAAATGATCACTTGATCATGAGGGAAAGGACCATAATCATTTTCTAATTCTCTTAATAATTTCGGAGTAAGTTCGACGAAAGGCTTGATATCAACTGAAGTATAAAGATCAATTGGAATTAAACGTCCATCGACTGAAGTATAATTGAATTGTTCCTTCAAGAAATTTGCTGTTTCTGGAAAAACATGAAAATAGATAGAAGAACTCGTATAAAAATCTGGAAAATTGATTTCAAATCTCTGTTCGCTTAATTTCGTCACTAGCCCATTGGCCTTAACCACGTGGACGATATCACCAAAACCGTCAAAATTAACATAAAATTGCTTTGGGTATTGATCAAACTCTAAGTTTGAAGGCAAATACAACTCAAGATACTGCCTGTCGTTTAAATCCGAAAACCAAAATCCTGAAGCGACCCCTTGAGCACTAAATACAACATTTGCACTGAAAGAATGCTTTACCCTTAATTCGTGATCACCGACATTCACCATTTTGTTCACGACTCTGACAGACGTTTCCTGATCAAGACTGACTAATTCAGCGCTTGTGGCACCACCATCCAAAATCATTTCCGTTGGTGCTTCTACTAAATCAAAAACGGCATACCCTTTTTCATTCGCCGAAAACGTCATGATAGATTCAACACTGACAGTCTTTTTTAAAAAATTGTAAGTAATTTCATGCTTCGAATGAGTGAAATCGACAAAAACAGCTTTTCCATTTTTATAGGAAAAAGAAGGAGGAGCGTGTTCAGGAGAAGCAAAAGCGGTGACAAGAAATATGCTTGAAAGTAATAGCAGTAATAATTTCATATAGACCCCCTTATTATGGCCACCCTCAACGTATATTGAGTCGAGGTCTATCTTCAACAGCTAATTAGCTTTAAATTAAAATCTTAAGATCAAGGACCGTCTATCTCTTTAAGGAAACTGCAGAGAGTGTTGCGTCCGTTCTCGCCTTTAAAAACTCTAAAATTACCATTCGAGTCCTTACGCACGTTTAAGAAAATCGACGATCTCCCATAAGGTAATCGATAAGTAACAACTGCTGATCCACCTTCTCTTTCATAAACCGGAAAAGGATAGGAATTATCGAGCATACTGTAAGTGTAAGCAGCAATTCCTTCAATATCCCCTGGAGTTCTTGCTGATTTAAAAATATCATCCGTAGAAGCATCCGAAATGACATACCAAATTTTTTTTAGCTGAGAACTAAAAATCATAAACTTACCATCTAGTTTTCCGCAGACTAAAT
>JACCDH010765283.1_pt1 | contig 11518 bp, 9 predicted proteins | sample 7442481 | NCBI WGS metagenome assembly JACCDH01 (sample SAMN15323433, study PRJNA562643) | freshwater metagenome | isolation source: river surface water | place: USA:Blue River Watershed | collected 2017-08-15 | reverse complement strand
TGCTCAACCCCTTGTCCTCTAGCTTGGCCGTGCTGACCGAAGACGAACGCGAATTGGGTGTGGCTTGCGTCGACATCGGCGCTGGCACAACCGACGTGGCTATTTTTACCAATGGCGCCATTCGCCACACGGCAGTCATTCCCATTGCCGGCGATTTGATCACCAGCGACATTGCCATGGCGCTTCGCACACCCACCAAGGATGCAGAAGACATCAAGGTAGAGAACGGCTGCGCCAAGCAATTGTTGGCCGATCCAGAGGCCCAAGTCGAAGTACCTGGCCTGGGCGATCGCGCCCCTCGCATGTTGTCCAAACAAGCATTGGCCGGTGTGATTGAACCTCGGGTCGAGGAAATTTTCTCGCTGGTTCAACAAGTCATTCGCGAATCGGGTTACGAAGAAGTGTTGTCCTCTGGCATTGTCTTGACAGGCGGCAGTGCCGTGATGCCAGGCATGGTGGAGTTGGGCGAAGACATCTTCCTCAAGCCAGTAAGAAGAGGCGTTCCCAAATACAGCGGTGCGCTGTCTGACATGGTCAGTCAGCCCCGTGTAGCCACGGTCATGGGCTTGATGGAAGAAGCCAGACTGGCTCGTTTGAGAGGTTTTAAAGTGTCCCAAAAGAAGGGTTCCATGAACAATGCTTTCACCCGATTGAAAGACTTCATTGTGGGGAATTTCTAATGGACTGGCGCAAACTTTATTTGGCAAGGGGGAGTCCACATCAGCGATGTTGAAACCCCACTGAACCCATAAAAAAAATTTTCAAAATCAATATTTAGGCAACTGCAAAAGTTTTAGGAGAGCACCATGAGCATTGAAATGATCCAAGTCGAAGAGTTCAACCAAGGAACGCAAATCAAAGTGATCGGCGTGGGCGGTGGCGGCGGTAACGCGGTCGAGCACATGATCGAGCGCAACGTTCAAGGCGTTGAATTCATTTGCGCCAACACGGACGCACAAGCACTGGCACGCAGCGCAGCGCACCGTTTCATCCAATTGGGCCATACCGGTTTGGGCGCTGGTAGCAAACCCGAAAAAGGCCGCGATGCTGCTGAAGAAGCCATAGAAGACATTCGCGCAGCCATTGAAGGCGCGCACATGTTGTTCATTACAGCAGGCATGGGCGGCGGAACAGGCACTGGCGCAGCGCCTGTCATTGCACGTGTCGCCAAAGAAATGGGCATCCTCACGGTCGGTGTGGTGACCAAGCCATTCGACTTTGAAGGTGGCCGTCGCATGCAAAGTGCGGAAGCAGGTTTGTCAGAACTCGAAGCCAACGTCGATTCATTGATCGTGGTGCTCAATGAAAAATTGATGGAATTGCCCGGCGGCGATGACATGACCCAAGACGAAGCTTTTGCGCACGCCAATGACGTGCTCAAAAACGCTGTGGGCGGTATTGCTGAAATCATCAATGTCCCCGGCCACGTCAACGTCGACTTCGAAGACGTGCGCACAGTCATGGGTGAGCCAGGCAAAGCCATGATGGGCACAGCCTCTGCCAGCGGTCCTGACCGTGCACGCATTGCCTCTGAGCAAGCGGTGGCCTGTCCCTTGTTGGAAGGCATTGATTTGTCGGGCGCCAAAGGCGTGTTGGTCTTGATCAGCGCAGCCAAAGGTTCACTCAAATTGAGCGAGTCCAAGCAAGCCATGAACACCATCCGCGCTTATGCTTCAGAAAGCGCACACGTCATTTACGGTACCGCTTATGACGAAAGCTTGGGCGACGAAATTCGCGTCACCGTGGTGGCCACGGGCCTGTCAAGCCAAGGTGCACGCCGCACAGCGCCGCCTTTGCAAGTGCTGAGAACGGGTACTGACAATGTGCCGTTCACCGTCGACACGCACGACAGTAACTTGCCGACATTGGGCGGTCAAAGCCCTGCTTTGGGCGGTGACTATGGTCGTTTGAACACACCAAGCGTGTGGCGCACCAACCGCACACAGGCCGCTGCCAAAGTGGATGGCATGGCGTCTGCAGGCATGGACGACATCGAAATCCCAGCTTTCTTGCGCAAGCAAGCAGACTGATTTTTAAGCACAGTGGGTTCTAAAACCCTCTTCAAGCAAGCATGCGTTTGAGAATTTAAAATCAAGCCCATGCTTGCTCAAAGAACCATCAAAACCCTCACCCAAGCGGTGGGTGTGGGATTGCACAGCGGCCAACGGGTTGAGCTAACCCTTCGGCCCGCCCCGCCCAATACGGGTATTGTGTTTCGCCGGGTTGATTTGGTTGAGCCCGTTGACATCCCCATCAACGCCTTGAGCGTGACCGACACCCGATTGGCCTCCACCATCTCCAGTGGCCAAGCCAAAGTGCACACGGTTGAGCACTTGATGTCGGCCTGTGCTGGTTTGGGCATTGACAACCTCATCGTCGACATCACGGCAGAAGAAGTGCCTATTTTGGACGGCTCTGCCTCTTCTTTTGTGTTCTTGCTGCAGAGTGCAGGCATTGAGTTACAAAAGGAACCCAAAAAATTCATCCGTGTTTTAAAAACTGTCGAGGTCAAAGAGGGACAAGGCGAGAACATCAAATGGGCCAAGCTGGAACCCTATAACGGCTACAGACTGAGCTTTGAAATTGATTTTCATCACCCCGCCGTCGATTCAACGGGCCAGCAAGTCGTGTTTGACATGGGACGCGATTTGTATGCGCGCGACATTGCCCGCGCCCGCACTTTTGGCTTCACCAAAGATGTCGAAATGTTGCGTTCGAATGGGCTGGCTTTAGGCGGCGGGTTGGACAATGCGATTGTGATGGACGACTACAAAGTTTTGAACAGCGATGGACTGCGCTACGACGACGAATTTGTCAAACACAAAATTTTGGATGCCATGGGCGATTTGTACTTGATTGGTAAACCGCTCATCGCCAGTTACACCGCCTTCCGTTCTGGGCATGCCATGAACAATCAGTTGCTCAGAGCACTGCTAGACCAGCCAGATGCTTACGAAATTGTGAGCTTTGACGATATCAAAAAAGCACCTGAAGGTTTTGCCTTGCCCGTGCGAGCTTGGTAATTCGTTTTGAATCAGGATTTCGCCAAGCCGTCCTTAAAGGACTTGTGGCGCCACCAAGCCTTCATGCGATTTTGGGTGGCTCGATTGAGTGGCATCTTGGCCAACCAAATGCTCATGGTTGCTTTGGCATGGCACATGTACGAGATCACAGGCAGTGCTTGGGATTTAGGCCTGGTGGGCTTGTTTCAGTTTGTGCCTTCTTTGCTCATGACTTTGCCCGCAGGGCATATTGTCGACAGACTCCATAAGGTTCATATTTACTCGGTCTGTATGCTGGTTCAGGCCGCTGTGGCGTGCTTGCTGTTTTGGGGGACCCACACCGATTCAGTCACACGTGAAATGGTGTTTTTCGTCTCTGCCATGTTGGGTCTTGTGCGTGCTTTCCAAATGCCCACGCAACAAGCGCTCACGCCTCATTTGGTGCCGCCATCCTTGCTGCAGCGGGCAGTGGCCATGAGCTCAACAGGCGTCCAAGCGGCGGTGGTCGGAGGACCCGCATTGGGCGGCATTTTGTACGCCTTGCACGTCAATGCCGTTTACGCGTCGTGCACCCTGTTCTTGTTGTTTGCTTTTTTGATCTCGCTCACTGTGAAATACGACCACAAGCCTTCGAACGCTGCTGTCGATTTTCAGAGTGTCATGGCGGGCGCCTACTTTGTTTGGAATCACAAAGTCATTTTGGGTGCATTTGCATTGGACTTGTTTGCAGTTTTGCTAGGTGGGGTGACGGCTTTGTTGCCCATTTATGCCAAAGACATATTGCAAACAGGTCCCGAAGGATTGGGTATTTTGCGGTCAGCGCCTGCAGTTGGCGCTTTGTTGATGGCGGCTGTCCTGACACAGTTCCCCATCGAGCGCAAAGTGGGTCGCTGGTTGCTGATGTCGGTGGCAGTTTTTGGTTTGGCCAATTTTGTCTTTGGCATGTCAACCCACATGGGCTTGTCCATTGCAGCACTCATGCTTGCAGGTGCCGCAGACAATGTGAGCGTGGTGGTTAGGCTCACCCTCATGCAATTGGAGACACCAGACGACATGCGCGGCAGGGTGGCCGCCGTCAATTCAATTTTCATTGGTGCTTCAAACCAATTGGGCGAATTTGAATCGGGCGCGACAGCCGCTGCATGGGGCCCTGTTGGTTCAGCAGTTTTTGGTGGGCTGGCAACAGTGGGTGTGGCCTTGGCGGCCCTCAAAATATTTCCAGACTTGGCCAAACGAGATCAAATGGTTTTACCCAAGTAGTGGACCATTTTTTTCATAGATCGTCAGTGGCTTCGACCGTCTTTGAACATGCCATGGGTTTTGCGGTTCAACACATCCAAAGCTGCTAATTTGTTCATAGAAGGACTGGCGTGTGCGTGCGTTATGGCCAAGCCCAAGGCATCAGAAGCGTCTGGGCCTGGCGCTGCAGGCAGTTTTAACATCCGCTTGACCATTTCCTGAATTTGAGACTTTGCAGCACGGCCATGACCCGTGATGGCTTTTTTCATTTGAAGCGCTGTGTATTCGGCCACCGATAAGTTGCATGAAACCAAAGCAGTGAGACAACACCCCCGTGCTTGACCCAACAGCAAAGTCGCTTGTGGATTGACGTTGACGAACACAATTTCAACCGATGCCACATCGGGTTGATAGCGTGCATTGATTTCCAGAATGCCGTCGTAAATCACTTTAAGTCGTTGTGGCAGATGGCCTTGATGGACTTTGTCTGTTTTGATGACGCCGCTGGCCACATACGTCAGCTTTGAGCCGTTGACGTCGATGACGCCAAAACCTGTGGTTTGTAAACCGGGGTCAATGCCAAGAATTCTCATGCTGTGATTGTGATCTGCCAATTAAGGCAAGGCAACATCGTTCATGCGCCCCATGATGGTTTGAGCGCGGTCGCTGAGATAAACCGATTGAGGCAGTTTTTCGAAAAAACGCGGTCGAGGCAACATCACTGACAGACGCGCGGCTTCCCATTCACTCAATTTGGCAGCAGGTTTTTGAAAGTAATGTTGGGCTGCCGCCTCGGCTCCAAAAACACCCAGCCCCCACTCCACATGATTCAAGTAAAGCGTCAATATTTGCTTTTTGGTCAAGAATGTTTCGAGCGCCATGGTGATGACCCATTCTTGTGCTTTGCGGACCATGGTGCGTTCGCCTGTGAGCAATAAATTCTTTGCCAATTGCTGCGTGATGGTGGAACCACCCACTATTTTGGGCATGTTTTTTTTGCCATTTGCTTTGGCGGCCTGCGCTTCAAGCTTAGCCTGTGCACTGGCGTTTTTTCGCCAAGCTTTTTCTACGGCATCCCACCACACGCCCTTGTGTTGTGTGAAACCACTGTCTTCTGAAGCCAAGACGGCACGTTTTAGATGGACAGAAATTTGATCGGCAGATCGCCAATCTTGACGCCACTTGAGTTGGCCTTTTTGCGAAAAAATTTGCCAAGCTTGCGAGCGTTCAAAAGCTGTTGAAGAAGGGTTTGACACAGCCATCCACGCCACTCTGCCGATGAAAAATACTTGCAGCAATACCAAGGCCACCAGGACCAACAGAAGCCATTCACGGATTGCTTTGAGAACCTGTTTCATGGTGCATTGGCGGGTGGGGCAAGCATGCGTGTTTCAAGTGTTTCATCGCGTGCAAAATTAAAACGTGTGACAACCACCAATTGATCCGATTGGCGTTTCATCTCGGCGGTAAAGTTGTCGAAAGGGGATGCCCCTTGAACAATGGCAATGGCACGTTGGTCAAGCAGTGCACGCCCAGAACCTTTGGCAATTTCAGTTTGAATGACCTTGCCATTCGCGTTCAAGGTGATCACCATGGTTAGGCTGCCATAGAGTTTTTCGCCACCAGCTTGCGGAAAATTTTCTGTGCCTGTCGCCTCAATGGTCCTGCGCATCTTGTCATAGTAGCGCGCAAAAATGGTCTCTTGCGTGGCTGGGCCGATGTAGCGTTTTTTAGAGCCGCCTTGCAAAGTTTGTGACTGCTTTTCAATTTGCGCCAATTGCTGCGTCAACTGCTTTTGTTTTTCGACGAGTGCGTCAGATTCAGCTGTGCCTTGTGCAGCGTTTGGAGGCTGGCTGCTCAACTCAAACAATTGGCGTTTCAATTGTTGAATCAGCCTGAGTTGTTCTGTCTTGAGCGCTTCAATTCTTTTTTCGACTTGTTGTAAGTCTTCGCCGTTTTGAATTTGTTCAGAGGCATTCAACGGTGAAGATTGCAATTGCTGGCCAGGAACTTGGCCGCCCCCTGCCAAGTTCACTTGCGCCATGGCTTGTGGTTTGTCGGGAGCCTGACTGCTTCTGGCATTGACCAAAACAACTTCCAAGACATTGCTTTGAAAAATTCGATCGATGCTGCTGGGCGAAATCCACTTGACTGTTAAAAAAACAGCATGCAGCAGAATGGAAATACCCAAGGCCCACATCAAATTTCGATGTGAACCCGTTTGAATCGACAGGGGCGAAAGCGGATGGTGCATCAGGGTGATGTGGGCTCTTCAAGGGGTGCTTCGTCGACATTCATGGCCAATGCGATCGGTCCAGTGACCGTCTCTTCCAGTTCGTCCAAGGCATCGTCTAAATTGACTTCATTGGCATCCAACGCAGTGTCTGTGTTTTCGATTTTCTCAATCACGGTGCCATTGACATCGAGCGCCATGGTATCCATGTTGCCCAATTGCACACGAACTTTGTCGCCACGTTGCATGCCGGTTGCGCCCATCACATTGAACACCAAAGGCAATTCATCTGCACGGACCATCCAACTGCCACCCGCCATTTCCTTGACCAAACTGGCCAACAATTCGGTGATGTTTTCTTGCTTCAAATACTGCAGCGTCCAAAATCTTTCCATGCCAGATTGGTAGCTGTTGTAGGCGGTGTAGGCCGCATCAAAGGCACTGATGATGGCAAACATTTGTGCATCTTTGGGTTTGAACGGTGCTGCCAATGCGGCTGTTGCGCCATGCTTGGCGCAGGCAATGATTTGCCATTGATTGACCAAATCGGTATAGCGCCTCAGCGGTGATGTACTCCATGCATAGGCGGGGACGCCAATCCCTGCATGGGGCAAAGCTTTGGTGCCCATGCGCACTTTGACGCCTGGTGCCATGCTGGCTTGGCTACGGTAAATGGCAGGCACGCCCAAACTGGCAAGCCACTGACCCCAGGTGCTGTTGGCCAAGATCATGGCCTCCGCAACAATCAAGTCAAGCGGTGCGCCCCGTTGACGCACGCTGATTTGAACCGACTCATTGCCTGTGGGTGCAGCGTCATTGCTTTCACGCACCAAGCGGAAGTTGTAATCGGGGCGATTGAAATTTTCAGGCTTGCCGCGAACCACTTCTCTGCCTGCTTTGAGATGCTGCGCCAGTCGCCAGAAAAATGCCAAGCTTTGGTGAGAAATGGGCAACTGAGGTTCACCACTTCGCACTGCAGGAGCGCTGTCTTCTAACCACTCTGGGGTGACCCAAGTGTCGAGTTGGTCGTGTCTTAAATTGGCGGCAATTGGCACGCGCTCTAGTTTGGTTTCGCTGTGTTGAATGCTGAGCGTTGCTTCATCCAAGGTGACATACAGAGAGACCGCAGGGCAAGCCTGACCTTCAGCCAGCGTGTATTGCTGAACCACTTCATCGGGCAACATGGTGATTTTGTAGCCAGGCATGTACACCGTTGACAAACGTGTGCGTCCCAATTGATCGATGGCGCTGCTGGGTTCAATGGCCAAACCTGGCGCAGCGATGTGAATGCCCACGACCACGGTGCCTGAGCCAAGACCTTGTAAAGACAGGGCATCGTCAATTTCTGTGGTTTGCGAGTCGTCAATGGAATAGGCCTGTACCTGGGCCAAGGGCAATTCATCTCGAATCTTGGGTGCATCCAATTTGGGAAAGCCCGTGCCCTTAGGGAAATTGTCGAACAAGAATCGTTGCCAGTGGAAGTCGTAGGCACTGGCAATGGCACCTGCGTTTTGCAAAAGGGTCAATGGCGCTGTTTGACTGTTGCGACTGGCTTCGACGACCGCTTTGTATTCGGGCGCATTTTTGTCGGGCCTGAATAAAATTTTGTAGAGCTGATCTTTGATGGGTGCCGGGCACTGGCCGGCCATCAAGTCTTGTGACCAGCTTTCTATTTGCGCCAAAATTTGTTTTTTCTTTTCAATGCCAGCCAAGGCCAATTGAACAGTTTCTGCGGAGGCTTTTTTGAAGCGGCCTTTGCCGGCACGCCTGAAATAGTGGGGTGCCTCGTAGAGTCGAATGAGCGCAGCCACTTGTTGGATGGTATTGGCATCGGCGCTGAAGTACTCGCGTGCGACATCGGCAAAACCAAATTCAGTGTCGGGCGCAAACTCCCACGCCAAATCAAGCTCAATGCTTGGGCTGATTGCGTTGGCCTCGGCCAACAGTTGGGCAGGGTTGGGCTTGTCAAATTTCAAAAGCAAATTGGCGCCTTTGACTTTGACTCTTTTGCCGCTGTCCAATTCCACCTGAACCGAGGCTTCTCCCTCGGACAGGACGCGTCCGGCTAAAAATTTGCCAGCTTCTTCAAACAATGCATACATGGTCAGATTGTCCCATGAGGCGGCATCTTCGGCACAAGCCTTTGGGAAATGCAGAAATTCAGAAAAAACTGGGGAAGGGACGGATAATCGGTGGATGCCACGCGTGATCGAAACCCCCAGTTTGTCGTCGAGAGTCCTTCGTTTGTTCGAAGGCTTTGATGGCCCCTTGGCTTTCGCCATCTTCATGCTGGCCTGTGCCGGAATGCTCATCATGTATTCGTCGGGTTACGACCATGGCACCCGCTTTGTAGACCATGGCCGAAACATGCTCATTGCGGGCGCCATCATGTTTGGGGTGGCGCAGATCCCCCCCCAAAGACTGATGACCCTGGCTGTTCCCATTTACACCGTGGGGGTTTTGCTGCTCATTGCGGTGGCCATTTTTGGCATCACCAAAAAAGGTGCGCGCCGCTGGCTCAATGTGGGCGTGGTCATCCAGCCCAGTGAAATTTTAAAAATTGCCATGCCCTTGATGTTGGCTTGGTGGTTTCAAAAAAGAGAAGGGCAATTGCGGCCCCTCGACTTTGCAGTGGCCAGCCTTCTCTTGGTCATACCCGTGGGACTCATCATGCGTCAACCAGACCTGGGAACCGCTTTGCTGGTGTTGAGTACAGGCCTTGCCGTCTTGTTTTTTGCGGGTTTAAGTTGGCGTTTGATATTGCCCCCCGTCATTTTGGGCGTCATTGGCATTGTGTTGTTGGTCATTTTTGAGCCAAAACTCTGTGTCGATGGCATGGATTGGAAAGTCTTGCATGAGTACCAACGCCAAAGGGTGTGCACCCTCCTCGATCCAGCGCGAGATCCTTTGGGCAAGGGCTTTCACATCATTCAGGGCATGATTGCCATCGGGTCTGGCGGTTTTTGGGGCAAGGGGTTTATGCAGGGAACGCAAACCCACCTAGAGTTCATTCCCGAAAGAACCACCGACTTTATTTTTGCAGCTTTTTCTGAAGAGTTTGGTTTGGTAGGTACGTTGCTGTTGATTGCGGGTTTCTTCTTTTTGGTTTTCAGGGGCTTGGTGATCGCGCGTGAGGCGCCCACCCTGTTTGCACGCCTGTTGGCTGGGAGCATCAGCATGATTTTCTTCACCTATGCCTTTGTCAACATGGGCATGGTCAGTGGCATCTTGCCTGTGGTCGGCGTACCGCTGCCTTTTATCAGTTATGGCGGCACAGCCATGGTGACCTTGGGTTTGGGTCTGGGTATTTTGATGTCCATCGCCAAAGCCAAGCGCTTGGTCCAGACCTGATTGGGGGCATCTCAATTTGACTTTCTAGCCTGTTCAACGCAGGGGCATCTCAGCATGCCTACAATGTCGAAATGATTTCACGCGAACCCACCATTGAACGCCTGGCTACCGCCAGATCCCTGTTGCTCGAACCTTTTGGTTTGGACGAAACCCATTTGGCCAAAGCCTTGGGTGCCATCAAGGCGCACAAGGTGGACGATGCCGATTTGTATTTTCAATACACCCGCGCCGAAGGTTGGAGCCTTGAAGAAGGCATTGTCAAAACAGGCAGTTTCAGCATCGATCAAGGCGTAGGCGTTCGTGCAGTCGCCGGTGAAAAAACGGCCTTTGCCTACTCCGACGACATTTCTGAAGCCTCCCTAATGGATGCAGCCCTCACGGTCCGAGCCATTGGACAGGCCAACCAAAATGGCAAAGCCAAAGTACCTGCTCGCAAGGTGGCGGGTATTCGCTCTTTGTACCCTTCGCTCGATCCGATGGGCACCATGAACAGCACAGACAAAGTGCAGTTGCTTGAAAAAGTTGAACAATTGGCACGCGCCAAAGACCCCCGAGTGGTTCAGGTCATGGCGGGCTTGGCCAGTGAATACGATGTGGTCATGGTGGCCAGAGCCGATGGCACTTTGGCGGCCGATGTCCGCCCACTGGTGCGACTGTCCGTCACGGTCATTGCCGAGCAAAACGGTCGACGCGAAGTGGGCAGCGGCGGCGGCGGTGGTCGCTTTGGCTTGGCTTACTTTGACGACGCCATCATCACGGGTTACGTCAACGACGCGGTGCATGCCGCACTGACCAATTTAGAGGCGCGCCCTGCACCCGCGGGTGTGATGAGTGTGGTGCTTGGCCCCGGATGGCCAGGCGTGCTCTTGCACGAAGCCATTGGCCATGGTCTGGAGGGCGACTTCAACCGCAAAGGCTCTAGTGCTTTCAGCGGCATGATCGGCAAACGTGTGGCCGCCAAAGGTGTCACTGTCTTGGACGACGGGACCATTTCGGATCGACGTGGTTCTTTGAATGTCGATGACGAAGGCTGCCCCAGCCAGCGCAATGTGCTCATTGAAGATGGCATTTTGAAGGGCTACATTCAAGACGCCATGAACGCGCGCTTAATGGGCGTCAAACCTACAGGCAATGGTCGCCGTGAAAGCTATGCGCACATTCCCATGCCGCGCATGACCAACACCTACATGTTGGGCGGTGACAAAACGCCAGAAGAAATTGTGGCGAGCATGAAAAAAGGTTTGTACGCCACCAACTTTGGCGGTGGCCAAGTCGATATCACCAGCGGCAAGTTTGTGTTTTCTGCCAGTGAAGCTTACTGGGTCGAAAACGGCAAGATTCAATACCCCGTGAAGGGTGCTACCTTGGTGGGCAGTGGTCCTGAGTGTTTGAAGCATGTCAGCATGATTGGCAACGACATGCGCCTTGACACAGGCGTGGGCGTGTGTGGCAAAGAGGGGCAAAGCGTGCCGGTGGGCGTGGGACAACCTACGTTGCGCATTGAAGGCCTGACGGTTGGCGGTACGGCATAAGTCTGGCCAGAAGCATTGGCTTGTCAGAAAACCCTCAAAAACATGTGCTACATTTCAAACCTATGAACCAGCGCTTCAGCTTTTTTAGCTTTTATTTTGCATTCTCAGTCCTAGGCGGACGAGAGGCCAGCGCATAAGTCACTGAACCCCTCTACCAACCG
>JACCDH011463717.1_pt1 | contig 11519 bp, 11 predicted proteins | sample 7442481 | NCBI WGS metagenome assembly JACCDH01 (sample SAMN15323433, study PRJNA562643) | freshwater metagenome | isolation source: river surface water | place: USA:Blue River Watershed | collected 2017-08-15 | reverse complement strand
GGATTCGGCAGCTTCGGGCTGAACAGCAGGCCGCCTCGCATCGGTCGCAATCCCAAGTCTGGCGAGACAGTGATGGTGCCCGAGAAACGGGTGCCCCACTTCAAGCCGGGCAAGGAATTGCGCGAGCGGGTGGATGCGATGGTCGGGCAACCGATCCTCGACGACTGACGTTCAGCTGTCGGTAAACCATCAGAACGGCATCCTTGCGGATGCCGTTTTTTTTGGGCATTTCTTTTCGCGTACAATTTCGGCGAAGTTGCTGTACAAGCAAACGCCCCGCTCGGGCTCTGTACCGCTTGTCGGCCTCACTACCTGAACCCCTTGCCTGATGAAGCTTCTGGTCCGCCTGATTGCCTTTGCGCTGTTTGTCGTGTTCTTCGGTTTTGCGCTGAAGAACACTGATGAGGTCGTGCTGCATTTTTTCTGGAATAGCCAGGCGCGCACGCCGCTGATACTGCTGCTGTTGGACTTCCTGGTGGCTGGTACGGTGATGGGCGTCTTGGCCATGCTGGGCACGGTGCTGCGCCATCGCCGCGAGGCCGCGCGCTGCCGCAAGGAGCTAGAGCAGCTCAAGGCCGAACTGTCCGGGCAGGAAGCCGCCCGCCACCAGCCGCCTGCCCCCGATGCCCTGATCGAACAGATCGGCTTGTAACCCAGAGACCTTGCTCATGGAATTCGAAACTTGGTGGCTGCTCGGCATACCGTTTTTTTTCGCGCTTGGATGGATCGCTGCGCGGGTCGACATCCGTGCCGTGGTGGCCGAGTCGCGCAACCTGCCGCGCAGCTACTACAAGGGCCTGAACCAGCTGCTAGATGAGAATCCCGACAAGGCCATTGATACTTTCGTCGAGATCGCCCGGCTCGATCCCGAGACCGCCGAGCTGCACTTCGCGCTCGGCAAGCTGTTCCGTCAGCGCGGCGACATCGAGCGCGCGGTGCGCGTGCACCAGAACCTGCTGGCGCGCGCCGACCTCTCGCCCGAAATGGCCGGACAGGCGCGCTATGAGCTGGGGCAGGATTACCTGAAGGCCGGCCTGCTCGACCGCGCCGAAGAGACCTTCCATGCACTGGCCGGCGGTCCCGATGCGGCACAGGCCAGCCGCGCGCTGCTGGAGATCTATCAGCGCGAAAAGGAATGGCGGCGCGCGATCGATGCAGCACAGGCACTGCAGGTATCCGGTGCCGGCGCTTACCAGAAAGAGATCGCGCAATTCCATTGCGAACTGGCACAGGACGAGCTGGTGCATGCCGGCCCCGATGTTGCGCTGGCCACGCTGGAGAAGGCGCTGCAGTTCGACCGCAGCAATGTGCGCGCCACCATACTCGCCGGCGATGCATTGCTGGCCAGGGGTGACATCGAAGGCGCGCTGCGTAGCTGGCGGCGCGTCGAGCAGCAGAGCGTGCCGCATGTGGCACTGGTGGCACAGCGCCTGATGCAGGGCTATCGCGATGTCGGCCGCGCGCGCGAGGGCGTCAATCTGCTCAAAGGCTATCTGGCCGAGGCGCCGTCGATCGACCTGCTCGAGGTCGTGTTTAAGGCCGTAGTCGAGCTGGACGGACCGGATGCGGCGAATCAATTGGTCAGCGATGAGCTGCGCCGTACGCCCACGCTGTTGGGCCTCGACAAACTGATCGAGGCAAGGCTGATGGACTCTCCGCCCGAGCGGTTGGCCGAGCTCTCGATGGTCAAGAGCCTGGTTGGCGGCTATGCCCAGAAACTGGCGCGCTACCAGTGCAGCCATTGCGGCTTCAAGGCTAGGCAGTTCTACTGGCAATGCCCCGGCTGCAGCCAGTGGGAAAGTTATGCGCCGCGCCGTACCGAAGAACTCTCCGTGATGAACCAGGGCTGATCCCATTTTGACGAATTGTTCGGTTAGTGATGGCACAAGCGAGCTTATGCAAACTAATCATGATCGATTGAGGTAACAAAAAGCGCATCTTCCTTTTTAATGCGAGGGCAGTACTTTTTCCACGCAAAGGAGGATCGTCATGAAGCAGAAACTGCTGTTCCTGTTTGGCCGCCTGTTTGTCAGTTCGTTTGCCAGCCTGTTCCTGTTTGCCGGTGCCGCGATCGCAGCGGTCGAGGTCAACACCGCCGACCAGGCTGCACTGGACAGCATCACCGGTGTCGGTCCGACCACATCACGCGCCATTCTTGACGAGCGAGGCAAGCACGGCAATTTTAAGGATTGGGGCGACCTCGAACGTCGGGTCAGGGGCATAGGTGAGCGTAACGCGGTCAAACTGTCCGCAGCGGGCCTGGTGGTCAATGGACAGCAGCGACCAGCTACGGCGGCCATGGCCCGGAGCAAGGTCGAAAAATCCGACAAGACTGAAAAGACCGACAAGGTGGACAAGCTTGACAAGGCCGACAATGCCAACAAAACCGAGAAGGCTGACAAGGCAGGCAAAGCTGACAAGAGCAACAAGGCTGCCGAAGTCATGCGGGCCAGCGACACGATGAAATAGTATCCGGCAACCCGCGTCGCCGACAGCGGATAAAATGGTGGTTTGCCTTTGTCATCTGAGCAAACCGCCATGCATTTCCACTCGATCGAAGACCTCGTCGGCAATACCCCGCTGGTGCAGCTCAAGCGCATCCCTGGTGAGAACGCAGCGCGTCGCAACAACATCATTCTGGGCAAAATGGAGGGCAACAACCCGGCGGGTTCGGTCAAAGACCGACCAGCGCTGTCCATGATCCGCGGCGCGGAAGAGCGTGGTCAGATCAAGCCCGGCGATACCCTGATCGAGGCCACCAGCGGCAATACCGGCATTGCACTGGCAATGGCCGCCGCTATGCGCGGCTACAAGATGATCCTGTTGATGCCTGAAAACCTGAGCCTCGAGCGGCGCCAGAGTATGGCCGCCTATGGCGCGGAGATCATTCTGACACCCAAGTCGGGTGGCATGGAGTATGCGCGCGACCTAGCTGACCAGATGCAGAAGGAAGGTAAGGGCATCATCCTCGATCAGTTCGCCAACCCCGATAATCCGCGCGCTCACTATGAAGCGACCGGTCCGGAGATCTGGCGCGATACCGAGGGCAAGGTCACCCATTTCGTCAGCGCCATGGGTACGACCGGCACCATCATGGGCGTGTCGCGCTATCTGAAGGAACAGAATCCCACGATCCGTATCGTCGGCGCACAGCCCGAAGAGGGATCTCAGATACCCGGCATACGCAAATGGCCAGAAGCCTATCTGCCGAAAATCTTCGACCGTACCCGCGTCGATCAGGTGGAGAATGTCAGCCAATCCGCTGCCGAGCAGATGGCAAGGCGCATGGCAGTGGAAGAAGGCATCTTTGCCGGCATATCAGCGGCCGGTGCCTGCGAGGTAGCCCTGAGGATTTCTCAGGCTACGGAGAACGCGGTCATTGTTTTCATTGTCTGCGACCGCGGCGACCGCTATCTGTCGACCGGCGTGTTTCCGGCCTGACGAGTATTTTTCGGGTCGAGACGAACGACGAGACGGTACTTGTCGCCCCGCCGTTCTGGCAGCGTCTAGTGGCCCGCCTGCTTGGGTTTGAACTGCTTGTCGCTAATCCTGAACTTTTCGCGGCGATCGCCCATCAGGATGCGCAATTCCCGGATGCTTAGGTCGCTCACCTCATGCATGCGGATCAGCAAGGATGCACCGACCGGTAATCTTCGGTGGCGGATCTTGCTGATCACCGGCGGCGCCACCTCCAGCGCCCGTGACAGTGCCGCATCGTTCTTCAGATGCAGTTTTTCTATCAGCGAATCGAGCAGATTGTTCGGGTCATAAGCGACCTGATCTGCGAGGCGATTGCTGTCTTGATGTTCAAACTGAGTCGTCATGTGGATGTTCATTCCCATACAGATGTTGAGTCAAACGCGCCGGATGGTGCGCAGTCACGACAACACACGCTGACCTCACCCCTTGCTCCCTTCCAACCAAAGGCCTGTACAGGCTCGAATTATGTTGATTTTGCTAATCAAATTTTATGGTTTGTTAGTAATAAAGTAAAATAATTTTTATTCCGATAATGCCGGATAACGCCGACCTCGCTGCGTCTGTCTCCAATAAGTCCATGATTCATAACGGTTTTGACCATGCCCTCAGCGTCATGTAACGGCTAAACGCCCGGTAATTGTTAAATTCTGGCCGTTTATTTTCTCTATTGAAACTTTATTGTAGTAAATTCGACAAGCACTCACTTTGAGAATTCGCAATTCTCGTGGTCAATGTCTACCCGACGAGAAATGCCATCCTAGGTGTCGGACGAGAAGCTGTTCGAAAAGGTTTCAACAGAGGCCGCTGTGGAAAGGCTGCAGGGCAAGTCGAGGGGAAGTGCTGGACAACTTGCACCGAAAACGCGCAGAACGCCTCCACTGACCTCTTGGAGGCTGTGCGATGAACTTGGAGAGTAACTGGAGGGACGCTGCCAGGCCGGATGTCAGCCTTCGGCGCGCTTGATTATTCGCTCTTGCAAGGCCTGCCAGCCATCAGCGCCGAGCTTGCGCAGGGTCGTGAGATTGCGCTCCACGATGCTGTCTGCATCCGGAATGGCAGCAATGGCCCTGTCGAGACTGTCCTCGCGCAGCAAGTGCAGCATAGGGAAGGGCGAGCGGTTGGTGTGGTTGGTAATGTCGTCGGCGTCGACGCCGACGAAGCGGTAATCAGGATGGAAGCTAGCAATCTGCAGCACGCCATCCAGACCACTGTCCTCCAGCAGTTGATCGGTCAGCCCGAGGAAGTCGTTGTAATCAAGGAAGTCCTGCAGCACCCACGGATGGATCAGCAGCATCGTGTCGGTCGTGCTCGTTGGTGTATCCAGCAGGTCCTGCAACGAACGACTCAGATCATCCAGCAATGTTTCCAGCATACGCGCATGACTGACACGGTAGGCGATCTGTCCGCGGCTGTGGACCGCCTGCGCAAACGGGCACAGGTTAAGGCCAATGACGGCTTCTTCCAGCCAGGCGCGCGTGAGCGCGATGATGCTGTCATCCTCATTCATGGCTGCTTACCGCATCCTTTGCTGTGCGACCGTCTGCCCAAGCTCGATCACGGCCATCGCATAGAAGAAGCTGCGGTTGTACTGCGTGATCGCAAAGAAATTGCCACTGCCCAGCCAATAGCGGGTCGGCTTGTCACCATCCTGCAGGTCAACGAGTCCGTAAGTCAGCGAGGTCGGCACGCTGTCCGGTACGCTGACGCCGGCAGACTGCATTTGATCGACCGTGTGACGTGCCTCGAGGCTCTGGCCGATCAGCCCCGGCCAGCCGGCATCAGCTGAAGATAAGGTCGTCACAGGGAACACCAATGGCAGCCCCGTCATCCAGCCGTGATTGGACAGAAAGCTCGCGACACTGCCGATGGCATCCACCGGTGAATTGCGCAAGTCAATCTTGCCATCGCCATCGAAATCGACGGCAAACTTTCTTATGCTGCCCGGCATGAACTGCGGCCAGCCTATCGCGCCCGCGAAGGAGCCCTGCAGCGCAAAAGGATCGAGCTCGCTCTCGCGTGCATACAGCAGCAGTTGCCTGAGCTCATTGCGGAAGTAACTCTTGCGCGCATCGCGATTTGGCGTGTCCGGATAGGCGAAGGCCAGCGTGGCCAGCGAATCCATCACGCGGAAACGGCCCGGATCGCGGCCATAGAACGTCTCGACACCGATGATGCCGACGATGATCTCTGCCGGTACGCCGAACTCCGCCTCGGCACGGCGCAGTGCATCTTCATGCCGCTGCCAGAAGGTGATGCCGGCCTGAATGCGTTTAGGCTCGACGAAGCGCTCGCGATACGCGGTCCAGTTCTTCGCCTTGCCGGCCGGCGGTGGATTGATCAGCTTGACGACTGCATCAATATAATGCGCGCGGCTGAACTGGCTGCGCAGCTGTTCACGATCGAAACCGTGCTCGCTGCTCATTTCGTCGATGAAGCTTGATACCGCCTGCCACTGGGTGAAGTTGGTGAACTCCGGCTCCTCGGCGCCAGTATGCGTTGCGCGCGACTTGCCAGCTTTGCGGGAGCCAGCCGATGCCTTGATACCTGCCCCCCGGGCGTTGCCTTTGGCAGCAGCTTTTGACGCTCCTTTTGACGATGCCTTCGGGGGCGTTTTTGAGTGCGCCTTTGACGATGCCCTTGATGACGCCTTTGCAGCGCCATTCGAGGCGAGCTTCGGGTCAGCCTTGGATGTTTCCTTCGATGTTTTCTGAGCAGACGGGCGCTTGCTGGCGTCGGTGCCAGATGGCACGACGGATTCCGGGGCGGCAGCATTATCGGTTGCGGTCGCGAACGACGCTGGCAGCCAAAGTGCAGCGGCAAGCGCGAGCAGCAGAGGAAGTGAGCGGGATGTCATGGACAGGGTAGCGTTGACCGGGTGGGAAAATACGGGGCTACGGATGGCGCAAGCGCGCGGCTCGCATGCTCGCGCAAGTATAGTGCATGCACCAGTAGGGCATAATAGTTCGCATGAGTACGGCGATTTTTTCCCACCCCGATTGCAGCAGGCATGAAATGGGCGACTGGCATCCCGAGTCGCCGGCACGCCTGCAGGCGATCGAGGATCAGCTGATCGCGAGCGGCCTGTCGAGCTTGCTGGTGCGCCGCGATGCGCCGCTAGCCAGCACCGCGCAGATCGAGCGCGTGCATCAGTCATGCGCGTTGTCAGCCGTGCGAGATGCCTTGCCCGGGCCCGGTGGCTATCATCCGATAGACGCAGATACCTTGCTCAACGAGCATAGCTGGCTGGCGGCATTGCGCGCAGCCGGCGCCGCGATCGCAGCTACTGATGCCGTGATGGCCGGCGAGTTTGCCAATGCCTTCTGCGCGATCCGCCCTCCCGGCCACCATGCGCGACCGAGTACGCCCATGGGCTTCTGTCTGTTCAACAATATCGCGATCGCGGCGCGCCATGCACTGGACGTGCATGGACTCGATCGCGTGGCCATTGTTGATTTCGATGTCCATCACGGTAACGGTACTGAAGAAGCTTTCAGCGGCGATCCGCGTGTATTGATGACGAGCTTTTTCCAGCATCCGCTTTATCCGTACAGCGGTGTGGAAAAGAGCGGAGCGCTGCTGTCCAACATGATCAACCTGCCAGTACCTGCTTACACGCGCGGCGAAACGATCCGCGATCTGGTGCAGGCACACTGGCTGCCCGCTCTGCATGCGCATCGGCCGCAGATGATCTTCATCTCGGCAGGCTTCGATGCGCACCGCGAGGATGACATCGCCAACCTCGGCCTGGTCGAGGCAGATTTCGCATGGATCACCAGTCGTATCGTTGACATCGCTACTGAGCATGCGCAAGGTCGTATCGTCAGCTGCCTCGAGGGCGGCTACAACTTGTCCGCCTTGGGTCGCAGCGTGGTCGCGCACCTGAGGTCGCTGGCCTCGCTCGGCTGAGCATCGCCGCTACACCGGTTTCAAAGGAATTCAATCGCATGTCCATACAATGGTTCCCGGGCCACATGAACGCCGCGCGCAAGAAGGCTGCGGAGTCCATGGAGAAGGTCGATCTCGTGATCGAGGTACTTGATGCTCGCATACCGCTGGCCAGCAGCAACCCGATGATCGAGACCCTGCGTCGTGCGCGCCAGCGTCCCTGCCTGAAGCTGCTGAACAAGAGCGATCTGGCCGATCCGGCAGCCACGCGCGAGTGGCTGGCATATTTCAGCCGGCAGAAGGATGTGCATGCACTGGCGCTGACGACGAAAAAGCCGGCCGAGGTCGCGAAGGTGCCGACCCACTGCCTGAAGATCGCGCCGCATCGCGGCACGGCGCTCAAGCCGCTGCGCGTGATGATCATGGGCATACCCAATGTGGGCAAATCGACCTTGATGAATGCGCTGCTCAAGAAGCGCGTCGCCAAAGTGGGCGACGAACCCGCAGTCACCAAGTCACAGCAGCGCCTTTACCTCGGCACTAACATCGTGCTGATCGATACCCCCGGACTGATGTGGCCCAAGATCGATCATCCGACCGACGGACTGATGCTGGCAGCCAGCCATGCGATAGGCGTGAACGCGATCATCGAGGAAGAAGTGGCGACCTTCCTTGCGGAACAATTGCTGGCGCACTATCCTGCTCTGCTGAAGGCACGTTATGGCATATCAGCCGACGGTACCGACGGTGCCGGCGTGATCGAGACGATTGCGACGCGCCGCGGCTATCGACTCAAGGGTGGCGATGCTGATTTTGAGAAGGCCGCCCACACACTGCTGCAGGATTATCGCAGCGGCGCGCTCGGCCGCATCAGCCTCGAAACACCGGAAAGCCGCATCGCGCTGCTGGCCAGCTATGTGCCGCCCCCTTCACTTGGTGAGCCGCAGCCTTTGCCGGAAGCGGAAGATCACTGAGAACTCGGTCGCACGATCCGTATGAATATTTGAGCGAGCAGCGCAGTAAAAGACCAAGAGCAGTATCAAGACCAAGAGCAAGATCGGGACAGACAAGCAGGGAGACAAGATGGCCGAAGCAACCAATATGCAGCCCTATGTGATCCGCGACAACCAGGCCGGCGTGGTCACGCTAACCCTCAATCGTGGCGATAAGTTCAATCCCTTGTCCGAGGAAATGCTCGCTGACTTGCAATCGGCGATTGACGCGATCGCAAAGGATGCAAGTGCACGGGTCGTCGTCTTGGCAGCCAGTGGCAAGGCCTTTTGCGCCGGCCACGACCTGAAACAGATGCGCGCTTCACCTTCGGCTGCCTACTACAAGAAATTGTTCGACCAGTGCAGCAAGCTGATGCTGTCGATTCAGCAAATGCCGCAGCCCGTGATTGCGCGCGTGCAGGGCATTGCGACGGCAGCAGGCTGTCAGCTGGTCGCGATGTGCGACCTCGCGGTTGCATCATCGGAAGCAAAGTTTGCGGTGTCTGGCGTGAACTATGGCCTGTTCTGCTCGACGCCGTCGGTAGGTCTGTCGCGCAACATCAGCCGCAAGCAGGCGATGGAAATGCTGCTGACCGGTGAATTCATTGATGCGCAGACCGCGATGACCCGTGGGTTGGTCAATCGTGTGGTGGCAGCCGAGGCGCTGGATGACGAGATCGCAAAGCTGACCGCCAGCATACTTGCCAAGCCGGCGGTCGCGATCGCGATGGGCAAACAGCTTTTTTACCGTCAGGCCGAAATGGGTATACACGCGGCTTACCAGCTGGCCGGCGAGACCATGGCCTGCAACATGATGGACGACGCTGCGCTGGAAGGCGTGCAGGCCTTCATCGACAAGCGCAAGCCGGCATGGAAGATCTAAAGTGGGAGCCGGCGCTACATCACACAGTAAGACAGCTATAGCTGATATCCGGATGCCTCGTTGACAAATTCGCAGTAGTAAGTCTGTTTACTGCCCGGGCGGGCTCCGTTCGAAGCGCCCACCGGGGCAGGCACGCTTCTGATTGCCATCGTCGGCATGATCAAGACTTCTTTTTGATTGGTTGTACTCCAATCATTAAAGAGATGTACCCGTACACCCCAGACATTTTTGAAGACCAGATTGGTATCACGCGGGTCGGTCCATGACCTTATTGGCGGGTTTGCATAAGACTGTTCCGGGTCTGAGGTCGCTGATGTCGCGTGCGCAAGAATATGGGTCTTTCCGTTTACCAGGCAACTTCTCCGGAACGGACCGGCTGGATTGATAAGATAGACCCCTTTGAACAAATCGCCGTGATAGACGAAATCGGGATTCATCACTAGCGTTTTCAAGGCATCCACCATCGGTTGGCTGACGCATGAAACGATATCAGCAGCAATCTGGATACCGGCATAGCGAGCCAGCCGCTGCCCGCAATTAACGGGTACAAACTGACTGGTATCCACATGCGTGTAATCGATCATGCTGAACAACTGATTGAGATCGATTTGTTTTACATAGTGATGCGCCGTGGATTGCAGGCGCTTTTCTTCGGGAGTGAGTTGGCACTCCATCGCATCCATGGCTTTCGAGTCAATCGCGATCACCAGTTTTATCCGATCTTCCGTGGATAATTTCTCAAAGGTTTCTTTGAAGGATCTCATCAGAAACTGCCGGTGACGAGGCGAAATAGCCGCCGCCAGTTCCATTTGCGATGTAGTGACACAGTAGTCACTCATGAAATTGGGCATGTAGTCGAGGAAATGCGCGATGTCCCAGGCGAGCGCCATACCCAGTGCTTCCGGGGAATCATCAACAGCATCAATGTCGATATGCTTGAAGACCTCCTCCGCTTCAAGCCTGAGGTTCAGTGCGTACTTGCCTTGGATTGCTCTGATTTTCTCGGGCAATTTCTGGTTCAGCTCAAGTTTCTTCAGCTCGTTGCTGCACTCCCGCGTCAGTTTCCACAAGTAGCTTTCCTGATTGGGAGCGACGGTTCTGGCGGACCGCGCGACTGTGCCCTGGATGATCCTTTGCATGATTGTCTCCTTGCTTTCGCTCGCGTGCTGCGTGCCGGTAGGCAGCAATGTGGGCGCTTTGTGTTGGAAACAATCTGTGAGGTGGTCGGTAGGCGGGTTCAGTAAACGAGGCTGGAGAATTGTGATTACGCAAAAAGTGTTGATTCTGGGTTGATAGCCGTGCAACAAATTCAGGCCCGGCTAGTCGTTAGGCGCTGATCAGACGACGAAAAAAAGCCCGCATCGCTGCGGGCCTTTTTCGAACAGCGGGTGCTGTAGACGGTTACATCATCCCGTCCATGCCACCCATACCACCCATACCACCCATGCCGCCCATGCCACCGGCAGCCGGCTTGTCCTCGACCAGCTCGGACACCATGCAGTCGGTGGTCAGCATCAGGCCGGCGATCGAAGCTGCGTTCTGCAGCGCCGAGCGGGTGACCTTGGCCGGATCCAGTACGCCCATCTCGACCATGTCGCCATAGGTGCCGTTGGCCGCGTTGTAGCCGAAGTTGCCCTTGCCCTCGAGAACCTTGTTCACGACGACCGAAGCCTCTTCGCCAGCGTTGGTGACGATCATGCGCAGCGGCTCTTCGATCGCGCGCAGCACGATCTTGATGCCGGCTTCCTGATCAGCGTTCTCGCCTTTCAGGCTGATGTTGGAGCGAGCGCGCAGCAGCGCGACGCCGCCGCCAGCGACGATGCCTTCTTCAACGGCGGCACGGGTTGCGTGCAGCGCGTCTTCGACACGGGCCTTCTTCTCCTTCATTTCGACTTCGGTGGCAGCGCCGACCTTGATCACGGCAACACCGCCGGCCAGCTTGGCCACGCGCTCTTGCAGCTTCTCACGGTCATAGTCCGAGGTCGCTTCTTCGATCTGTACGCGGATCTGCTTGACGCGCGCCTCGATCGCGTTCGACTGGCCTGCGCCGTCGATCACGGTGGTGTTTTCCTTGCCCACTTCGATGCGCTTGGCCTGGCCCAGATCGTTCAGCGTGACCTTTTCCAGCGTCAGGCCGACTTCCTCGGCGATCACCTGGCCACCGGTCAGGATCGCGATGTCTTGCAGCATCGCCTTGCGACGGTCGCCGAAGCCCGGTGCCTTCACAGCGCAGGTCTTCAGGATGCCGCGGATGTTGTTCACGACCAGGGTCGCCAGCG
>JACCDH010230464.1_pt1 | contig 11519 bp, 9 predicted proteins | sample 7442481 | NCBI WGS metagenome assembly JACCDH01 (sample SAMN15323433, study PRJNA562643) | freshwater metagenome | isolation source: river surface water | place: USA:Blue River Watershed | collected 2017-08-15 | reverse complement strand
TCGGAATAAAAATTTCATTCTTACGCCCAATAAATTGAAATGGAGCGTTACAGCCTAAGAAATTATAGTTATCTATTATTTTTTTTTCTGAAAAAAGGACACTAGCATTTTTACATATTCATTTATCTTCTCATCATTTGCAAACAATCTATAACATTATAAATATGAAAATATTTTAGTTTTTATAATGGATGAGTAATGTTTGACAAATAAAATTGGAAGTGGGGGGATTGTCGGCTCTACTGCGTTCCGCCGACTTCCCCACGAATTGATCTAGGAGAATCCAACTTTTTTCTAATTCAGAAATTTTTTTAGTGTCACTCTAGTTCATTTCTATATTAATATTAAATTGTACAGTTAATGCATTTTCAAATTTAAATATTCTGATTAATAATAGTTTCGATTACTCTTTAATATTCAAGTAAGAAAATGAAAAGATTCCCATTTATAATTAATGGGAATGAATTATAAGATTTTTATAAAATAAATTAATAATTCTTTTTTAAATTGAAAAATCTATTTCTTCCTCGTATTATTTGCAATTGATGAAAGAGCTTTAAATTGTTCAGCTAAAAATCTAGTAAACACAATAATTAAAAAACCATATATAGGCATCAGAACTACAAAAGTTAATCCAATTTTCAAAAAGGGAATTCCAAATTGATATGTTACAAACTCTGCTTGATCACCTAATAGTATGGTTGCAATTAAGGCAACGGATGAACCTACAATACCTATCCAAGTTCCTAACCATTCTCCAATTGTTTGGATAAAATGAGAAAATACTGGAGTTGCTATAAACTCATCACCTTCATTTGATGTTTGTTTTACTTTATTTTTTCTATCCCAAAATAATTGAAAACTAATCCAAGAAGAAAAAGATATAATAATTAATGTTATAAAAAATACAGTTATAAAGTTTGAATTATAATCAAAAATTTGACTATTATAAGCTGTATAAAATACATAAAATGGGAAAAATAAGTTTAGTATACCGAATGATGCATATAACCAAATAAAAGGCTTACGAAAAAAATCTCCAGAATCAATAAATTTTAAATACGGTTTGATGAAATCAAAAAATAAATTTTTCATATATTAAAGTTTTGTTTTAATTTTATTGTATATCTTACTTGCAAGAACTTTACCTTGACCTGATGCTTCATTGACTGTGAAAATATAATGTATTCCTCCATAAGCCCTACTGATTGATGCTTCTGCGGCTGCTTCCTCAAGTGAACTATAATTTCTAACCTCACCAGTATATTGATAAATACTTGAATCTATAAATGCAAAATCATCTTTCAAGTAGTTTGATATTATATTTGAGGCACTTAAAGAAACAACACTTGTTATACTATTATATTCATTAAAATTGCTTTTTATGTATGGCACCCAATTCTTGTCTATATTTTCGTTGATTAAAATGCTAGGAGTAACATAAGTTGAACTATATTCTTCATATTCGCCTATTTTGTAAGCTTCATCTATTGTTAATCCAAGTATTGCATATATTTTTGATATATCAGCGATCGATAATTTTTTATTTTTTATTTTTTGAGTTAATATACCAAACCAATGACCTTCAATATTAATTTTTTTTATTTTTTTATCATTATTTCCCTCCCAATAGTTACATATTATTTTTTGCAAGTCAGTAAGTTTTTTATTTATTTTAATCAATTCTTTACCATTAGAAATTAAATCAGTTTTAGTTATATTAATAAAATTTTTTGGATGATTGTATCCAAGTTCATCAATATCATTTATTATATTTAAACCTTTATGAGATTCAAAATTATTAACTACTATTTCCGCAATTTTTAAACCATATTCATGAGAATCTCTATATTTTTTTTCGCTAAGGTTTTTTTCAAAAAGTTTGAATATTTTATTTTTTTGAGTTTCTAAAGCTTTACTGTAAATTTTATTAATCTCTAAAACTTTAAAAAATGCAGAAAACGATGAAAAATCAGTATCAATTTTTTCTGTTGCTGGTTCAATTGTTAAAAATCCTTTGATTTGATTGTTAATGCTGTAATTATTTTTAGCATTTAATTGATAAACATCATTAAAAGCAATAAAGCATTCTGCATAAATAGAATGATTTCTAGTTAATTTGTATTTTTCTTCATTTAATGTTCTTGTCAATAATGTTTCATTTATAATTAATTGATCTTTAATGTTTAAAGTTGCTTTCTGAGAGCAAGAAACAAATAATAAAATAATTATATATGACAAATTGAAATTTCTTAGCAATGTTTTTATTTTATGTTTAAAAATATTCATTTTTTTATATTTATAAATTTATACATATATTTGTCTTAAATACATCCCTCCCTTGTGTATTAAATATTTTTTTATTTAATTAAAAATAAAGTTAATATGAAAACTTTTATTTATTCATTTATTTTTGGAATTTTTCTTTTAGGGTTTGTTGGATGTTTAACTCCAAAGAAAGTTATTACAGTAGAACAAGCTACAGGAAGAGTTGAAGTCAAAGGGCCATTCGACGAACCTAAGTTTAGGACTGATAAAAATTTCTTCAGATCTTTTCAGTCTTATAAGCATCCTAATGAAAATACTGCAAGAACTTATTCTGCAACTTTAGCTAGAGCAGAATTATTAGCTCAGGTAAAAGCAGATTTGTCTGCCTTTATTAAAGGTAATGAAACTACTTATGACAAAGATGGTCAAGATGTTTCAGGAATCTTAATTACCAGAATAGCTCAATTAACTGAAGATGTGGTTTCTGATGCAATTGTTGTTGATAGTAAAATGTATAAGGAGCAAGATGGTAGATATACTTGCTATACTTTAGTTGAAAAATCAAGATCAGAGGTATTAAATAAAGCTTATTCAAAAACTATTGCTGATGATGACAAAATGAAAATTTTGTTTGAAAAGAAAAAAATTGAAGAAGATTATGAAAAATTTAAAGAAAGTCAAAAACATTAAACTAGTTTTTCTATTTCTTTTTTTAAATTTTAACCTTTATTCTCAAACTTCTGGTAATATAATCAAAGTAACTAGCGTTGCTGGTACTGCCTATATTAATGAAAGAATTACTCCAAAAGAGGCTAAGGAAGAAGCTTTAAAAGACGCACAAAGAAATGCTCTTAAAAAAGCAGGGATAAGTGAGTTTCTGAAATCGAGTGTAATGTTAATTACTGATTCTAAAAATGAAAAAAATTCCGATTTTTTAAGTAGTGAGTTTGAGTCTTATTTAGAAGGTGCAATACTTGATTATCAAGTTTTATCTTCTAATACTTTACAAACAAATGATAATTTATTGTTAGTTTCTGTTCTAATTGATGCTACAGTTATTAAGTATGACACAAAGCCGGATATAAATTTTGATGTTAAATTATTTGGAATCAAGAATGTTTATAATAATCCTGAAAAAATAAATTTTTCAATAAAGGCAAGTGTAGATTGTTATCTGCACTTGTTCTCTTTTATTGAGGATGAAGCAACTTTATTGTATCCAAATGATTATGAGAAATTTCAAATTTTTAAAAAAGACACAACTTATTTCTTCCCAATTGGGAAGGTCGATTATATTTTGAGTGTTGATAAGAAAAGAAGTGAGAAGGGTAGATTGATTTGTGTTTTTACAAAAACACCGATGAAATATATTCAAATGAATGATGAACAAATAACTACTCCTGAAAGTATTTATTCTTGGATCAATTCAATCCCATTAGATCAAAAAAAAATTATTTCAAACCCTATTTTAATTCAATATTAATTACATGCGTTTAATTTTATTTGCGTTATTTGTTTTTTTTATTCCCAAAATAACATCATCACAGTCTATTGACAATGTTGATTTTGAAGTAATAAATTATTCTATAAAAATCAAATTTGATTTAATTAACTGTCCTGAAAATACTATTTATAACTTAGATGTTTCTTTTACTAGTTCTGATGGTACTATAATTACACCCAAAACCATATCTTCATTAAATGGTGTTTATCCTGGAAGAGATAGGTTTTTAATTTGGGATTATAAAAACGATAAAATTGAATTTACAGGTGACTTAAGTGTAACAATTACGATATTAAGTTCCGAGCCAATTCCACCTCCACCTCCCGTTAAACATGGTCCAGGAAATGCAATGTTATCTCTTTTGCTACCTGGCTGGGGTGATTTTTATGTTAATAAAACTGACAAGACTTCGCCTTTTTTAATCTCTGCATTATATCTAGGAAGTGCATATATGGCTTATAGTTCATTTAATGATGTAAATGTCAAATATGACAATTATTTAAATGCTACTAAACAAAGTGTTATGGACGAGAATTATAATGCTGCTTCTTCAAGTTTACGTCAATCTCAAATGTTTTCTGGTATAGCTGCTGCTATTTTAATCTATGATGTCATACATGTACTTGTCAAAGGAAATAAAAATATAAAGAATAATATTTTTGGTTCAAATTCAATAAATTTTAGTCCAAAGATTAATTTAAATAAGGAGTTTTCTTCTTATCAATTTTCCTTGGTTAAAACATTTTAATCTTTTATGAAAAAATTTTTACCTTTTTTTACTCTAATTTTTTTCTTTTCATGCTCTAAAACACTAGAAAGAAGTAATCCTCTCGATGGAAAAACTTTGGCCTCCATATCTGGAACTACAATTTCAAATATTTCATCTACTTCAGCATCTGTTAATACAACTATTTCTGGTGATGGTAAAGCCTCAATTTCAAATAAGGGTGTTGTATGGTCAACTTCAACAGGACCAACTATTGCTTTGTCAACAAGAACAAATGATGGAGCTGGCGGCATTGGTAATTTTAATAGTAGTGTGTCTGGCCTAACACCATTTACTAATTATTACATTCGTTCTTATGCCACTAATATTGTCGGTACTGCTTATGGTCCAGAGGTTCAATTTAAAACTTTGGCTTCAATTCCTGCTTTAACCACATCTGCTGCAAATAATATTTTTTCAAATTCTGCTAATTCTGGTGGTAATATTACTTCCGACAATGGAAGTGTAGTTACAGCAAGAGGTGTAGTATGGAATACAAGTTCAACACCAACAATTGATTTAGCAACTAAAACAAAAGATAGTACTGGCATAGGTTCATTTATTAGTACTTTAAAGCCACTTTTGCCTGGTAAATTATATTTTGCACGTGCTTATGCAACAAATGCAATTGGAACTGCTTATGGCAATGAAATTCAATTTACAACAACTGCTATAGCACCTACGGTTGTAACAACTGATATATCAAATATTTCAACAACAACTGCTTCATCTGGAGGTAATGTAACTTCAGATGGAGGAAGTATAGTCAGTTCAAGAGGTGTGGTATGGAGTACAAGTACAGGGCCCACTGTAGCTTTATCTACAAAAACTATTGATGGTTCTGGTATTGGGATATTTGTTTCGTCTATTACTTCTTTAACTCCAGGTAAAACTTATTATATTAGATCATACGCAACAAACTCTATAGGTACATCCTATGGCAATGAATTAAGTTTTTCTGCAATTTCATTACCTGCTTCAGTTTCTACTTTTGCTGTCACAAATATCACTGCTAGCACAGCTCAAAGTGGTGGCAATGTTACAGCTGATGGTGGCGGTTTAATTACTGCTAAAGGTATTGTATGGGGAACTTCTAAAGATCCAACTATAGCATTATCTACTAAAACATCAGATGGAACTGGATTAGGACCATTTACATCATCTTTAACTTCACTAAAGCCTGCAACTACTTATTTTGTAAGGGCATATGCCACTAATTCTTCGGGAACATCTTATGGCTCAGAAACTTCTTTCACAACTTTACCAGCTACGCCAACTGTTACAACCACAATTGGTATTACTAATATTACAGCAATTAGTGCAACTGGTGGAGGAAATATTAGTTCTGATGGTGGTGGCTTGGTAACAGCCAGAGGGCTTGTTTGGGGGACATCTCCTTTACCAACTATCTCTTTATCCACGAAAACTAATGATGGTGGCGGAGTTGGTACTTTTAATTCTTCAATGACTGGATTAACTACTAATACAAAATATTTTGTGCGTGCTTATGCTACTAATTCAGCTGGAACAAGCTATGGAAATGAAACTACATTTACAACACTTAATAATTTACCAATATTAGTTACCAATGATGTGACTTCAATAACAGCAACAACAGCTGTACTTAATGGTAATGTGACTGCTGATGGAGGTAGCTCTGTTACACAAAAAGGTATAGTTTGGTCTATGACTAGTGGGCCTAATTTAAGTTCAAATCTGGGAAATTTAACTGTAGGTCCAGGATTGGGTTCAATTGCAGTAGGCCCAACTGGTTTGACCCCTGGTGCTACATATTATGTAAAAGCTTATGCTACAAATAATAATGGAACGGCATATGGTAATGAAGTAACTTTTAAAACCTTGGCAACAAATCCATCTATTTCTACATATGCAGCCACAGACATAACTGGAAGCACTGCAAGTTCCGGAGGTTTTAATATTTATGATGGTGGTTCTGTAGTAACAGCAAAAGGAGTTGTTTGGAGTACTTCTACAGGTCCAACAATTGAATTAGCTACTAAGTCTGTTGATGGCACTGGAACATCTTCATTTACATCAAAGCTTACATCTTTAAGTCCAGTAACAAGATATTATTTAAGGGCTTATGTGACTACTGCTTTTGCAACAGCATATGGACCAGAGATATCATTTATTACAACTCCAAATCCGCCAACATTGAGTACTGTTAATATATCTTCTATTACTTCAACATCTGCGAACTCCGGTGGTAACATTACTTCAGATGGTCTTGGTGCCATTACTGCAAAAGGTGTTGTATGGAGTACTTCTTCTTTACCAACTATTCAATTAGCTACAAAAACTTCAAATGGCACAGGTAGTTCAAATTTTACATCTTCAATTACTGGATTAGCTCCAGTAACTAAGTACTATGTAAGATCATATGCTACAAATTCTGGCGGTACTGCTTATGGAAATGAAATTTCATTTATAACTTTACCTGGCTTAGCTGTTTTAACAACTTCTAATGCAACATCAATTACAATTAATTCTGCTATACTGGGCGGAGAAGTAACAAATGAAGGTGGGGCTTCGGTGACTGAAAAAGGTGTTGTTTGGAATACAGCTACGGGCCCAACTTTAAGCAATAATAAACTAACAGCTGGAACTGGAATAGGTGCTTTTACAATTTCCGTTACAAGTTTAAATAGGAACACGACATATTATTATCGAACCTATGCTATTAATGCTACTGGAACTTCTTATGGACCGGAGAAAACATTTAATACTTTACCTTAATAAAATTATTTATGAAAATCATCGTACTTCTAAACTTTTTATTTCTATCTAATATATTAATTGCTCAAACCGGTAAAAGTAAGTTTAAATATGTTACACTCAATACTATTCCTAGGCCAAAAGCACCTGCTAATTTAATAATTTACGATGTATCGTTCAATGATGATGAAGGAAATAAAAATAAAATTCTGGATGCAGAGGAAAATGCCGAAATAAAATTTACTATTGAAAATAAAGGTCAAGGTGATGCCTATGCAATTTTCGCTCAAATTGAAGATGGCAAGAAGGTAAAAGGTACTCAAATACCTAGTAATTATAAAATTGGTGACTTGTTAGCAGGTGCAAAGAAAAATATAATTATACCAATTAGAGGTTTACAAGAATTGGAGACTTCAAGTCCAGATTTGAATATTAAAGTATTTGAAGGCAACAATTTTGATGCAGATCCTTTGTCAATCTCTTTTAAATCTCAAGAGCTTAAGAAGCCTAACTTCAAAATAGATGATTTTGTTTTTGCGAACAAAGATCAAGAAGGAAAAATTACTAAAGGCAAGGTTATTCAACTCTCTATTGTACTTCATAATAATGGTGAGGGGGATGCAAAAAATATCAATGTTAATTTTGGTAACCCAAACAACATATTCCCTGCCTCTGAAACTAATTTTAATTTACCTATTTTAAAAGCAAATGAGGTTAGAAAAGTTGATTATGAATTTTTTGCCAATAAACAATACAATGATACAGAAATTCCAATAACTATTAAAGTAACTGAATCTCTAAATCGATATACTTTAAGTGAAACAAAGTCTATTTCATTAGAGTCTACATTGGCAAAAGCACAAAGAGTAGATGTGGTTGGCAAGGAAGAAGAAAAAGCATCATACGAAAAAATCTCTTTAATTTCTGACGTTGATAGAAATATTCCGGAGTCTAAAATTAAGTATGAAAATAAATTTGCTTTAATTATTGGTAATGAGGATTATTCAAGTTTTCAAACAGATTTGTCTAAAGAAGTAAATGTTGAATTTGCATTAAATGATGCTAAGGTATTTAGAGAATACTGCGAAAAAACTTTTGGGGTACCTTCAATTAATATCACCTATATACCTAATGGTACATATGGTAAAATTAAGCAAGCAGTTGAAAAAATAAATAAGTTAATAAAAAATTCACAGGGTAATTTGGATATCTTTTTTTATTATGCCGGACATGGTCTTCCAGATGAACAAACTAAAGAACCATATATAATACCTGTTGACGTAAGTTCTTCAAATGTTGAAAATGGCATTAAGCTTAAAGATATTTATTCTTCTTTAACTGAATTCCCTACACACAGTGTTACTATTTTTGTTGACGCTTGCTTCAGTGGAGGTGCTCGAAATCAAGAATTAGTTATGGCTCGTGGTGTTAAAGTTGTCCCCAAATATGATTTATTAAAGGGCAATATTGTAAGTTTTTCTGCAAGTAGCGGGAATCAATCATCGTATTCTTATGCTTCTAAAAATCATGGGATGTTTACTTATTTTTTATTAAAATCAATTCAAGAGTCTAATGGAGATATTACTTATGGCGATATGTGGGAGAAAGTTAAAAATAAAGTAAGTTTTGAATCTGTAAAAATTAATAGCAAAGAACAAAATCCTCAAAAGAATATTGGTTTGGAAGTTGAAAATGAGTGGACAAAATGGAAGTTCAAATATTAATTAAATGAAAAAGTTATTTTTATACACACTATTATTTTTTTTGATTAATTCCTGTATAAAAACAGAAAATATTCAATTTGAGAGTACTTTGGTGAATCAAACTCCTCCAAACCCCCCAGCTGATTTTAAAGGAGTTATGAATGGTGCTACTAGGATTGATTTTACTTGGTCCGATGCTTCCAATAATGAAGATGGTTTTAAACTTGAAAGGAAATTAGGTTCAGGATCTTATTTATTAATTGCTTCTGTTGGTCAAAACGTCATTTCATACTCTGATACTAGTCTCATATCAGGCTCTTCTTACTCATATAGAATTTATTCATATAATTCAAAAGGTAATTCTTCTTATAGTAGTGAAGTTTTAATTTCTACACAAAGTATTCCCAACCTGCCTACTAATCTAAAAGTTCTTATTAATGGTATGTCAAAGGTTGATATATCATGGGTAGATGGATCAAATAATGAGGATGGGTTTAAAATAGAGAGAAAATCTGGAACAGGTTCCTATTCATTAATTGCAACTGTTGGACAAAATATTGTTTCATATACAGATACAGGACTAGATGCAAGTACGAATTATACTTACAGGGTATATTCATATAATATAAAAGGTAATTCTAATTTTAGTAATGAGGTGTCAATACAAACCCCGAATTTATTAATGTATATTAATCCCTCTAAAAATTTAAATAAAATTAATTTTAGTTCAAATAATATTGGATATATTTCAGGAGATAAAGTTGTTTTAAAAACAACAAATGGTGGACTAAACTGGTCAATAATAAGACAAAGTAATACTATTAATTTCACTGCAGTGAAATTCGTGGATGATCTTACAGGTTATTTGGGAGGTAATGATCAATATTATGCTTACATTTATTTTACTAAAGATGGAGGACTAACTTGGTCTGAAATCTCAAAAGATTGGTATCAAAATAATATGACTACCATCAATGATATTTTATATTTAGATAATAAAATAGTATATATCTCAAACACTCCTGCTGGTGGGAAAATGTATGGAAGATTGTATTTTACTGGAGATAATGGGTTGACATGGGGAACTAAATCTTCAACTAATAGTAATAGTGGGTTTAATTGCGCTTCATATTTTAATGGAAATTTATTAATAGGAGGTTCTAGTTATTGGGTCTCAACTGCAACATATCAAACTGGGATTTTTTCGATAAACAATTTAAAAACTTTTGACTTGAATGTTTCAAACTTAGATATATCGGAATCAATAAATGGAATTTCTTTATATAATAAAAAAGCAATTTCTGTTGGTAATAATGGTTCAATTTCTGTTTCTTCAGACAATGGATTTAATTGGACTTCTAGAACTTTATTTGAATATAATAAATTTAATCTAAATACTGTGATTTTGATTGATGATCAAAATGCTTTTATAGGTGGAGATAACGGCTTAATTTTATCAACAATTGATGGCGGCTTAAGTTGGTTAAAAATCTCCAATCCAAACTCTGAAAGCATAAAAAGTTTTTCTTTGAAACCAAACGGTAATATTTATGCAGTTGGAGATAAAGGATTAATTATGCAAATAAAATAATTTTTTATCTTAAAAGTATATACTTATAAAATAAGTAATTTTATTCACTATGAAATTATCTTTTGGATTGTAAGAGGAATCAATATTTTCATCATTCAGATTTAAAGATTACTCCCCAAAAATTTAATCAGTTAGTGATAATATAACAACTTTTGTTCTGGAAGGTTTTTTACAAAAATTTTTATAACGAACCAAAAAATGTAATAAAAGCTAAATTTGCAGAATTTATTATTTGATAAAACTTTAGTAATTTTTCTATTAATTTTATAAAAAATACATGTTATGAAAAAAATGATTTTCCTCTTTACTTTTTTTGTATTTAGTAACACTGCCTTATTTGCACAAACACAAGGAGAAATGAATATGGATGCTTTCAATAGTTACAAGAAAGTTGATAAAGAATTAGGATATGTGTATAATAAAATTTTAAGTAAATATTCAAAAAATACGAAGTTCGTAAATGCAATGAGATCGTCTGAAAGATTGTGGATACAATTTAGGGATGCGGAAGTTAAGATGATGTTTCCCTCAGATGATCCTAGAAAATCTTATGGTAGTATGTATCCACTATTATTAAATAGCTATCTTGAAGAATTAACTAAAGCTAGAATTAATCAGCTTAAACTTTGGCTTTATCCAAAAGATGATAATCAAGGTAGTATAGGAGATTTTGACGGGAGTCTTTCTTTTTAATTAATTCTTAATTTTATTAAAAAATCAGCCAAATGAATGCAGGTTAATTTTACTTCGAGCCACAGAATTCAGTACAAAAGACTACAAAAACGTGCCCAAAAGGGCATAAAAAAACTCCGAAATCGAATGAAATCGGAGTTTTTAGTGCTATTTACTAGCTAGTTTGTGATCCCGCTGGGACTCGAACCCAGGGCCCATACATTAAAAGTGTATTGCTCTACCAACTGAGCTACGGAATCTAACCGTTTCCCTTTTGAG
>JACCDH011436169.1_pt1 | contig 11521 bp, 13 predicted proteins | sample 7442481 | NCBI WGS metagenome assembly JACCDH01 (sample SAMN15323433, study PRJNA562643) | freshwater metagenome | isolation source: river surface water | place: USA:Blue River Watershed | collected 2017-08-15 | reverse complement strand
TTTTCGTTGAAAGAGCCGTTCAACGGCCGTCCAGCGGAAGCGAAACTTTAGCATCACAACATTTTGGAGATTATGAAATGAGAAAGACTCAAGTTGCTCTGGCAGCACTGGCACTGGTGGCTTCGACCGCTGCTCTGGCAGACGTCAAGGTGTACGGCAACGTCGACGCCGGTGTCCTGTCGACTGGCGGCAAGACCGTGTTCTTCGGCGGCGGTAACAACGCCACCACCCTGATGGGCTTCAAAGGCTCGGAAGATCTGGGCGGCGGCCTGAAAGCTGGCTTCAATCTGGAAACCGGCCTGGACATCGCTTCCGGCTCCTTCACCGGCGCACCGAGCGGCGGCAGCTCGCGTCTGTTCAACCGCGCTGCCAACGTCAGCCTGTCGAACGAAAACGTCGGCATCACTCTGGGCAACCACATCTCCATCGTCGTTCTGGACGCGCTGGTCTACGGCGGCACCGGCGTGGGCGGCGATCTGGCCAATGTTCCTGGCGTCGTTCGCCTCCTCGGCGGCAAGCCGGGTAGCGTGAACCACCCGGGCGCAAGCACCAACACCGCTGGTACCGGCGGCACCGGCTTCTTCATCCCTGAGTCGGTCATCTTGTCAGCTTCGGGCGCTGGCTTCACTGTCAAGGCGCAGCACCGCGTCAACCCGACTCGTGACGCTGCAAACAGCGATTACTCGGCTGTGACTGCAACCACCTCGCTGGCTGGCATCAACCTCGCCGTTGGTCACCAGACCGCAACCTACGCTACCGCTTCGAACAGCTACAAGAGCACCTTCATCGCTGGCAACACCAGCTTTGGCGACATTCGTGTCAATGGTGCTTACAGCTCGAACAGCGGCTCTGCTGATTCCAGCACCGCTCTGATCGGCGCTTCGATGCCGCTGGTTGGCGCCCTGTCGGGTGGCCTGACCTACGCTAAGGGCCCGTCGTCGCTGGGTAACCAGACCACGTTCGCACTGAACTACGCCATGAGCAAGTCGACCTCGGCTTACTTCGGCTACACCCAGTTCAGCAAGAACGGCCTGACCGGCGCAGTCGCCAACGACCCGGCTACCGTTACCACGGCAAGCAAGTCGCTGACCGCTGTTGGTCTGACCCACTCGTTCTAATCACGCGCGGCCTTGTGCCGCATGTGCAGGAACGTGCAGTATCAAAGCCGCCCCTCGGGGCGGCTTTGTTCATTTAGCGGCGGCAGTAAACACCGTTGCCGCTTGAAAGAGGCACAATGACGCTACCCAAAGATTTCGCAGGTCAAGGTCATGAATCACTTTATCAGAACCGCAACAGCGTCAGCTTTATCGGCATTCCTGTTTGGCTGCGCATCACCGATTCCATCGCCGGACATCATTGGCCTCGACAAAGCCTCCTTGCTGCAAAAACTGGGCAAGCCGCTCCGGGAAAGCATCTACGAACAAGGTGAGCGTTGGGACTACTCGCGAGGCCCCGATGGCCTGAACACTTACTTCATTTACATCGACAAGAACGACAAGGTCAGCCGCTACGAGCAAGTGCTGACGGATACGAATTTCGACCGCATCAAGCCCGGCATGACCAAGGCTGAGGTCATCCAGATCATCGGCGACCCACCCAAGCGCCACAGCATCGGCCGCGACCGTGGCTACGTCTGGAGCTACCGAAGCTTCTCGACTATCTGCATCTGGTTCCAGGTCGAGTTCAGCACTGAAGACGTCGTCAGGTCAGCGGGTTACAACCGCCGCCCGAGTGGCATCCCCTGTCGTTGAACGCATTCCCCGCGCCATCGGGATGAGTTACCATGTGGCAACCTCAACATGTTCCTCTGACAACCCCTTTTGGCTTCCAACCGGCCCTGGTTCTGGTTTGGCGTCGTGACGATTGCAGCCATCGCAACGCTGCAGACCCGAGCAGTCGCCCCCAAACCGATAGCACGCATCACCGAATCCGCAGCCGGGTCGACAAAGTTACAAATTAAGAAACTGTCTGCCGGGGACATACCGATGCCCGGTGATGCCCCCTCAGCTCACGCGAGCAGCCTCGTTACCTTTTCCCAGAACCACACGTCGAGCCTTGCCGCCGCCTGGTTTGCCGGCGAGCGCGAGAGCGCGCCAGATGTTCGGATCGCGTTCAGCCATTTCGATCGCAACCAACAACGCTGGATGCCGGCCCGCTACGTCACGACGCGCGAAGCGATCGGGCAGTCAGTCGGCTTCGGTATCCGTCGCCTGGGCAATCCAGTCTTGTGGAAAGACGATGATGACCGGCTGCACCTGTTCGTGGTGGCCACGGGTCTCGGAGGCTGGGCAGCGTCGCGCATCATTCACTTGCAGTCGCAAGGTGATCCTTACGCGCTCGACGACCTTCAGTTCGAGCCGCGACAGGTCTTGCCGCTGTCGTGGTTGTGGAATACCAGTCATCTGGTTCGGAATTCGCCGCTGCCGCTTGATGATGGCGGTGCCGCACTCCCGATCTACTTCGAGATCGGTGCCAAATACCCCATCAGCGCATACCTCTCTCGCGATGGCGATTTCGTTGGCATCACGCGTATCTCGGCAAGGCGCAACCTGCTACAGCCGGCCATCGTGCCCATCGATGCGCAGCATTGGCTGGCCTATATGCGCATGAGCGGCGGGACCCAGAGAATCGCGGTCGCGGAGACGCGCGATGGTGGCAGGCACTGGCGTGACTTGCCTGACCTCCCACTGCCGAACCCGAATGCGGCCGTGGCTGCGCTGCCATTGGGCCGCACACAGGCACTGGCCTTCAATCCTTCGATGACGACACGGGATGCATTGTCGCTGGCACTGTCGACCAATGGACGCGACTGGGTCACAGCCGCCGAGCTGGAAGCTGGCCGTGCCGGAGATGAATTCTCTTATCCATCGATGGCGTGGGCAGATAACACCCTGTGGGTCAGCTATACCAAGCGACGCGAAAAGATCGCATGGCAGCAGTTCGGGCTTGCGAAGGATTGAGGTATGGACTTTGCATCATCGATTCCGCTGCTCTCCGGTGCCAGCACGCCTGATCTGGCGCTGCAGACCACTGCCATGCATGTCGGATGGGCGCTGGTTGCTGGCGCATTAATGGCGTATGTGCTGCGGGCTTTCACGGCGTCGCTGCGCATAGGCGGCGCGACACTGGTGATATTGGCTTGCCTGATGCCCGGTGAGTGGAGCCCGAGCTGGTGGCTGGGACTGGCGTTCCAGACACCGAGCCTCACGCTGCAGGGCATCGGGCTGCTGTACCTGCTGCGCATGTGGCGGCTCAAGGGCGTACCACCGGCAGAGACCGTTAGCTCGGCTGCCTACGCGCGCTGGCCAAACGGATTGCTGCTGCTGGCGAGCGCCATCGGCTGGGTGTTTGCACTGGATACGTTTGCCGCGTTTGGCCTGCATTTATATGCGATCGGCTTCACGCCCTACGCAGTGCTGGCAGGACTGTTGCTCGCATGCCTGTTGCGCCTGTGGTCGATGCGCTCCGGCGATGCACCTGACATGCAGCGCTATCGCGATCTTGCCCTCATCGTCCTGTGCGCGATGGCGGTTCACTTGCTGACCCGGCTACCGACCGGGAATGCATGGGATGCGCTGATGGATCCGTGGCTTTGGCTGACCGCCCAGGCAGTCTGGCTGTCGCGCGTCGCTGTATGGCTGGCGTTGCTGGCGCGTGTCACCGCGCGCCGGGCAGGAGCATGGATAACGACTGCGCTGGGCAGGACACGCTAATGTCGACGGGCTGATCCGGAACGCCCGCCCCGCTCGGGGCGCCATTCCCGATCAACGGGCGATGAAGCGCCGCTCTTCTTCCATCACCGACCGTACCATGCCCATGTCAGCCGGCATGGCCTGCTTGCGCATGTCGCGCCAGTCATAGCGGCTCGATACGGTCTTGTCGACGACGGTGCCATCGACCAGATAAGCGCTGGACATGTAGGACGAGAGGATCGTGCCGCGCTGCTCGGGCAACCCGAAAAGACTGGTGCCATTGCTGTACGCAGTCACAGGCGACGCACAGCCCAGCGCTTGTTGCATCAGCGTCGGCACCACATCCTGGTGCAGCGACAGGCGCTGCTCGATCTTGCCGGTTGTCTGTCCCGGTGCACGAACGATCATCGGTGTCTGAGTTTGCCAGCGGCTGAAATTACTGCCGTGCCCCCAGAAGCCCAAACCATTCTCATTGAATTCCTCGGCATGGTCACCGGTGATGATCACCCAGGTGTTCCTGAGCTGGCCTTGCTGCTCCGCTGCCGCCAGAAGCTTGCCCACCAGCGCATCGGTGTAATACAGGCTGTTGTAATAGTCGTTCTTGTAGGGCGTAGCATCAGCTTGCCTGTCAAGCGCATACCCCCCCTCTACCACGGGCAACGGCTTGAAGCGCGCGTATTCCGGCGGATAGTTGTAGGACGCATGGGACGAAGTCAGGAACAGAAAATCAAAGCGACGCGGCTCTGGCGACTTCAAGCTGGAGACATACTTCTGGACCAGTGCTTCATCCGAAGCATCGGCATGATAGTCATCCTTGCCGACGTGGGAGAAGAACATGTTCTTCAGCGAAAAGCCTTCCAGATTGCTGGATGTGAAAACGCGCGCGCGATAATTCTGCTCATGCAGGATCTCGGTAAACTGGCTCGGGTAGCTGGTGGCTGCGGATTTAATCAGGTAGAAGTAGGTCGGGTGCAGTCCGTACATCAGGCCAAAAAGGCCAGGCACGGTTGCCGCGCCACTGGAGACATGCTGATCAAAACGCGTCGCTGTCGACGCAAACCGCGCGATGTTCGGGGTGACGGTTGGGTTCATGGCCGCGGCCTGCCAGCTCTCGACCACGATCATCAGGATGGACGGCGCGTCTTCCTTTACCGTACACACCGGCTTGGACAATGGGTAAGTCACAATGCCACCGCCTGTGCCGCCAAGGTCTTCCTTGCGACCATACACGGCCGGGAAAAACCTCGGCATCGCCTGGCTGATGTCCTTCGCCTTGTCATCCAACTCGACCGGATAATAGACCGGCAGGAAAGGACGATAGCGCGTCACTTCATTGCGAACGTAATGGACGGCCCAGATATTGATCGTTGAATTGATCAGAAAGCCGACCAGCATCAACAGCAAGGCCGGCACGAACCAGCGCAATTCACGCCGCCCGCCGGTGCGTGGCGATGCGAACAACCACAGCACCAAGCCAAGAAGCGCTAGTGCACCGGTCGCATACACGACCAGCAAGAACACGGGAATGCCCATGCCGCGGAAATCGCGCAGGAACATGTCCACCATCAACCAGTCGAGATGGAAGCGATACAGGTAGAACAGCGCGCTATCGATGACGAGGTATAGCAACCATACCCAGCCGACGACGGGCCAGATCCAGCGCGTGTAACGGAAAGGACTGAGCGGCGCCAGCAGCACGCCCACCACCACGACCAGCGTGCCGTAGTAGCCGACCGTGCTCCACTGGTAAAGCTGCGCGAGCAGATTGCCGGCGGCCGGCGCATCCTTCAGGAACAGCCATACCGCACCTGCAGTCAGCAGGCACAGGTAAAAGGTCAGCTTGAGGTGGGCGGCCAGCCGGTCAATCATTGGTGCGTTGAAGCTATTTAGCTATTACTTACTCGGTCGGCCCATACTGCATCTCGCCATTGCCGAAGGACCAGTTTTCCTTGTTCACTTCGACGAGGCTGATGAACACATCCTGGCGGCGCACGCCCAGCTCGGCATGCAAATCGTCAGCGATGCGCTTGTAGAACTTCTTCTTCAGTTCCGTCGTGCGTCCCTGGTTCAGCGTGACCTGGATGAACACGATGCCTTCGGAATACTCGATGCCCAGATAGCTCTTCGGAATGTTGAGCTCGGTCGCCTGGTGCTGGGTAATGATCTGGAACTTGTCGTCTTCGGGCACCGAGATTTCGGTGGTCATGGCGCGGTAGACGATTTCACCGACGGCGCGGCCAAAACCGGTGGGGTGTCCGGGGCCGATATCGATCCTGACGAGAGGCATGGGTTTCCTTTGCTATAAGGCTGGGGGTTGATCGGAAAGCCCGCAAGCATACCCGAATCCTCGCCGCTCTTGCGCCATGGAAGATTGCCCCCAACTATGCCTATAATTTGGACAACGTCGCGGCCTTGCAGCCGCATGGGGAGCCTGCCATGAAAACCATGATGTCGATTGCTTGTGCCGCTGCGCTGGGCCTTGCCGTGTCACTGCCGGCGTTCGCCGACGAGCAAGAACAGCAAGCCGCACCTCAGATAAAGACCGCTGGCGAAACCCCGGCCATGTCCGAGATCCCGAAAATGAAGGAACAGGGCGAGCGCATGGCCGTCCTGATGGAAAAGCTGACCAAGGAAACCGACCCGGCCGAGCGCAAGCGCATCATGGCTGAGGCGATTTGTCCGCAATAAGGCAGGCACCCAATCCCGGACACCTGGTCTGCCTTGCCTCCGCGTAAATCGGGCAGCCGCCACCAGGGTCGCTGCCCTTGCGAATCAAGGCGCGCCGGCCAGGATCCAGCCAGACAATAGCTCCGCATCGGCTGGCTCCAGCGTCGTAAGAGCGGGATGCGGCATATCTCCCCAACGCCCTTCGCTCCCCTCCCGAATACGGGCGGCCACTTCGCCGACCGCTTTTTTTCCCTTGTAACGCTTGGCGATATCCTTCAACGACGGCCCCACCAGATTCTCGGCGCGCTGGTGACAGCTGGCACAGCCATTGTTGTCGAATATTTCCCGCGCCTTGCGCTTGTCGACGGCCAGGCTGTCAGTGGCAGCCCCTGCCAATATCAGGCTGGCGATTGTCAAATTGAGATTCACATTAAAAAAGGACTTCACCGCAGTCTCCTTTGTTATTGGCAACACCAGCAATTGTCCGAACAGCGGCCTCGACAATCTTGCAACCAGATCAAAATTTTCAAAAATTTTACGAGGCGCACGACGTTGGCGCCCGCATAGGACCGCGGGTGTGACTGGCCTGATTCCTGCACCGGCCACGCCATGGACCGGTACCCCCTTGATGTCAGTGAAGTGATGGCCTTCCACGACCGGGCATTGAGCACCCCCGGATGGCTGGAGGACTCGAGCCTGCCCCCAAAACCGGAAGCTTTCAGCGGCACTGCCCCCATCCCGGCATCCATTGCAGCCAACCATCGCTACAACGCCCTGCTCTGGCTGGCCGAGGACCAAGCGCGCCGCCCCGACAAGCCCGCGCAATTCATCGCGGACAAGAAGCGGGAAATCGACCTGCACAACCAACGGCGGAACGACGCCATCGAAGCCATGGACTACCTGCTGCTGCAAGACCTCGCCGCGCCACGCGCAGGAGCGCGGCTGCACAGTGAGACGGCGGGCGCCATGATCGATAGGCTGTCGATACTCTCGCTCAAGTGCTTTCACATGGCGCTGCAAGCCCACCGCACCGATGCTGGCGCCCGCGCGGAACATCTTGCCGCATGCAGCGCAAAGCTACACACCTTGCAGGAACAACGAGCCGACTTGGCCGCGTGCCTTGCCGGCCTGCTTGATGATATGGCGCAGGGCCGTGCGTACTTCAAGCAGTATCGGCAATTCAAGATGTACAACGATCCCGCGCTCAACCCATGGCTGCAGGGGCAGGCGTATGGATGAGCGTGTCGATGTGCTGATCCCCACCTGCAATCGCGCGACCGCCCTTGCCGTGACGCTGACAGCGCTGGCCTGTCAGCAACCGGTGCTGCGCATCGTGATCTCCGACCAGTCGAAAAATTTGCGAGCGCTCGATGCGCCGGAATTGCAAGGGGTGTTGCGCTACGTGCGGCATCGGGGTCATACGATTGAAGTCCATCGTCACTGGCCACGTCGGGGCATGGCTGAGCAACGGGCCTTCCTGTTGGCGCAAGCGCACTCGGCGCACTGCCTGTTTCTCGACGACGACGTCATCACCCAGCCCGGGTTGATCGCAAAGATGAGGGAGCTACTGCTGCGCGAAGCGTGCGGCTTCGTGGGCAGCGCCTTGCATGGTCTCAGCCATGCGGATGACCATCGCCCGCATGAAGAGTCCATCACCTTCTGGGAGCATGGCGTCAGCCCCGAGTCGGTCGCGCCCGACGCCGATGCATGGCAGCGCCATCGCTTGCACAACGCCGCCAATTTGCTGCATGTTCAGCAGCAGTTGGGCCTGTCGCCATCGATGGCGCGTCCATACCGGGTGGCTTGGGTCGGCGGCTGCGTGATGTATGACGCGGCCAAGTTACGTGACTGTGGCGGCTTTGATTTCTGGGAAGCGCTGCCCGCGGATCACTGCGGCGAGGATGTATTGGCGCAGCTGCGCGTGATGGCGAAATACGGAGGGTGTGGACTGATACCCTCTGGCGCCTATCACCTCGAGCTACCGACCACCTTGCCGGACCGGCGTATCAATGCACCGGTCGCGCTGGGCATGACCAACGACAGGACGCGCCTTGAGTGAGCACGCTTCGTCAGCGCCGCAAGCACCGACTACAAGCATCGCGGGGGCGAAACCACCGCTGGAAGACGTTCGGCGAATTCTGGTGTTTCGCCCGAATGCGGTCGGCGACTTCGTCTTCGCATTGCCTTGTCTGTGGTCGCTCAGGGCCGCTTATCCAGCGGCCACGCTCTTCTATGTAGGCCGGCCGTGGCATGCCGAATTCCTGGCCAGCCGGACGCCAGTCGATGAAGTGCTGGTGCTGCCCCCTTGCAGCGGCATCAATGCTGACACCCATCACGCACCGACGCTCGACCAGTTCATCGAAGATATCCGTCAGCGACACATGGACCTTGCTTTGCAAATCTATGGCGGCGGCCGCATCGCCAATCCTCTGGTCAAGCGCTTCGCCGCCCGTACAACGCTGGGACTGCGTGCGCCGGATGCACCTGCGCTGGATGGTCAGATCAGCTATTCGTCATTGCAGAACCGACGCCTGCAACTGCTGGAAGTGGCTGCACTGGCCGGCGCCGATCCGGTGCTGCCGTTTCCGGAGCTGAAGGTGCTGCCGGAAGACCGGCAAGCGGCCGCGAAACTACTACCTGGCCTCGATGCGCCCTTCGTGCTGCTGCAACCGGGCGCTTCCGACCCCAGACGACGCTGGCCTGCGCCCAGGTTCGCCGCCATTGGCGACCGACTCGCAGAAAGGGGCTTTCGGGTGCTGGTGCACGGGGTCGCGAGCGAGGCCTGCCTGTGCAGGGCCGTCACTGAAGCGATGTGCTTTCCCGCCGTCGATTTGGCCGGGAGGCTGAGCCTCGGCGGGCTGTGCGGATTACTGGAACGTGCAGCCCTACTGGTATCGAATGACACGGGGCCACTGCATCTCGCCACCGCTATCGGCACGCCTGTCGTCGGCATCTACTGGCTGACTAATCTGGTCGAGTCGATGCCGTTGCAACAGCATCGGCATCGGGCGGCTTGGGCTACTGACGCACGCTGCCCTGTATGCATGCGGCTGAACCTCGATGAACGCTGCGAGCATGAAGCCAGTTTTGTCGGCAGCGTGGAAGTTGAACGGGTGTTGGCCATGGCTGACGAACTGCTGGCGATCAGCGCATAGGTCAGTGCTTGGTAGCCTGATCTGCCAACAGGGACATTGCAGCGCGCAGGACATCAGCCGACCGGATGCCATCCCGATCAATGAGGCTCACATGCCGGCGATGATCCAGCGGTGCCCAGCGCTCAGGATCCGACCCGGTGAACACCACGACGCTGGGTGTCCTGATTGCCGCGGCAAGATGCGACACGCCGGTGTCATTACAAATCAGGAGCCTGGCCTTGCGCAGCAGCACCGCCAGCGCGCCCAGTGAATAAGGCAAGGCAGCATTCATGGCCGGGTAATGCATCTGCTGCCTGACCTGCTCTGCCAGTTGCCATTCGGCGCCTGAGCCCGTGAGCACGACAGTGAGGCCAGTCGCTGCCAAGGCATCGGCCACGTGCGCAAAACACGCCGCCGGCCAACGTCGCTCGATGCTGCGCGCGCCAGCATGAAGGCACACATAATCCCGCCCCTTCAAGCTTGCCGGCAAGCCGGTGTGCGCCAGCTCGATGGTATCGCTGACAGTGACCGGGAAATCGAGAGCTTCATCGAGCACTTCATCGATCACATCGTCGCCGGCATGATTTCCGAGTCCACGGACGAGACTCAGGCAACGCTGCATCTCATGCCCGCGCTCAGGCCAGCGCACATAAGCCGGAGACCTGCAGTCGGACTCGGATCTCGAGAACGCCCTCATTCGCTTTGCGCCAAAGCTTTCGACGATGCGATTGCTGACTTCACCACTGCCATGCAACTGGAGGGCCAGATCGGCGTCAAGTGTACGAACGTACGACAGGAAGGACTCTAACCCAGCAGGATCAGCCGCTTGCTCGGGCAGTGCCGGATGCCCGGGAAAAGGCAGGATGCGATCTATCAACGATGCATAGCGCGGCAGTAGCTGCTGCGCCCATGGCAAGCCGATCAGGATGAGGGTGGCGGCAGGATGCTGTTGTCGCAGTGCGCGCAATGTAGGGATGGCGCAGAGCATGTCACCGACCTGCAGCGCCCGGAAGACGAGCACGACACTTCCCTGACCGTGTCTGGCCGCGCTTTGCTCAGTGGTATGGGTCATACCCCGGCCCTTCGCATCTATCGGGACCGTTGGACTGCAGGGTACAGCGGAGGTTAAGAGGGGCTGCCGGGTTCGAGCGGCTGTTCGACCGGCATCAATGCAGCGCCTATGCAGCGCGCAGGCGGCATCTATGCGGCGTCTATGCAGCTTCCATGCCGCATCACTGCTGGGCTTCGGGATCCTCTTCGCTGCCCGGTTGGGCGCCGGGGATCACGTACTTTTCTTCGGCCCAGGCGCCGAGGTCGATCTGCTTGCAGCGCTCGCTGCAGAACGGACGAAACTTGTTGGACTCGGTCCATTCGACCTTCTTGCCGCAGGTCGGGCAATCGACGATGGCTACCATGATGCTTATTACGCGGTGAAAGAGGCTGGAATCAGAAATTGCACAGCGTGAGTTCGAACGGCACGTCGCCCTCGAAGGGCTTCGGCTTCATGTCGCCGCCCTGGCTGGTGAAGCGTATCCACAGCACGTACTTGTTAGCCGAGATCTCGGGAATCGCGCCGAGCTTGGGATCGATCGCGACCCGCAGCATCTGGTAGGTACGGCCCTGCAGCATCTGCTGGAAGCTGCCGGCAATGGCCACGATGTGGCTCGCCCGGCCGGACTCCCGCAGCAGGCGCAGCACGATGTTGATCGCCGCGAACAGCGGCTCCAGCGGCGCGAACCAGCCGAGGATGTCGGCACGGCGCTGGTCAACCGGCAGGTGCTGCCAGGCGTGATAGGACGGCAGGTCGAACTCGCAGGCGCCGCCCGGGATGATGGTGCGGCCGCGGATGCTCATCAGCCATTCATTGTCGCGGATGTGCTGGCCGGTCTTGCCCTGCATCGCGATTAGCGCGGTGCTGGTCTTTTCGATGTCGGACAGGATGGCATCGAGCCGGCTGGCTTCGACGTTGGGATTGGTCTTGAAGCCGAGCAGGGTCTGCTTCTGGCGTTCCAATTCTTGCAACAAATC
>JACCDH010359041.1_pt1 | contig 11524 bp, 6 predicted proteins | sample 7442481 | NCBI WGS metagenome assembly JACCDH01 (sample SAMN15323433, study PRJNA562643) | freshwater metagenome | isolation source: river surface water | place: USA:Blue River Watershed | collected 2017-08-15 | reverse complement strand
TTACTGCTACTCTCTCCAGAGCGCAGTCGTATAAATCTTATGTGCCCTATAACAAAAAAGGCTTATGGGGGTATATGGATACAGGTATGGTAATGCGGGTAGCGCCGTTTTCAAAACTCGAACTGGGATTCTTTGATAATTTTGGTTTGGCCTCAACTACAGATACAAATGGAAGAATGGGACTGATCAATAAAGACATGAAGACGGTATTGCCTGCTAAATATACCAGGATAGAGATCTTGTATGGCAAATATATCTGGGCCGAATTGCCTAATCATCATCAGAAGTTATTTGGACTAAATGGTGTCGCTTTGCTGCAGAGAGAAATTGATCAAATCATCATCAATAACGATAACCCCAATATGGTCTTGGTGTTTTATACAGAAGATATTGTTTATGCTTACTATTACGATGCCAAGTTGAAGAAAATGGTATTAAAACGCAAACATGAAGGCGCTGGAAAAGCAGCGTTTTTGGGTCCCAAACATTATAATGTCACCTACCACTACACACTGGATATAAAAGAATATGAATGGGTAAGCGGTAAAGTGGTGCCGGCTGATAAAGCGGCGGATTTATATGAAAAATCTATTAACAGTAGAGACTACGATGATATTGGTTATGGAGGTGTTGATGCAGTTCCGATTTGGGACAATGGGGATGACAAACAAAAGCCGACTTCAACATACATCACTTACGGTAAAGTAGAAAGCCTTTCTGTGTTTGAAAAACTTAGAAAGAACTATTTTAATACGCGTTTCTATCATGCTTGTAAAGATGGCAAATGGGGCATTGTTTCTGAAGATCTGAATATTATAATTCCTTTACAATACGATTCCATCGGCCAGTGTTTTAGCAGTTCTCCATATGGTACGCCTGATCATCTCAGGGTCTTAAATTGGGTATGCCGTTTGGGGAATTATTATGGTATTGTCTCAACTGACACATCCAATGGTTTGCCTTTTGCGTTTAATAAGATTCAGTACTATAATCAGGAAGTGGTTTTGGTTAAAAGGAACAACCAATATGGCATTTATGATGCTCAATGCCAACTTGCAATTCCGTGTGAAGTGGATAGCTTTGAGTATGGGTATTCTCAAAGTTTAAATTGGATAGCGTGTGGATCTCAGATAATTTTTAAAGCTTTTAGGCATGGTAAAATAGCCTTGTACAGCACCAAGGGTGGGAAGACAGATTATCTCTTTGATGAGGCCTATGCTAATTACGATGACAAATCTTCTGTTTATGGCGTTACACGCTCTATTAGTTTAAAAGCCTATGGTAAATACGGGCTCTTACTCTGTTCGTATAAGCAATTTGTATACTTGCCTTGTCGTTATACCTCATTATTCTTCTATGGCGATTATGGTAATTTTCGCTATTTTAAAGTGGGTTTAGCCAAACATCAAAATGGCTATATCGATCAACGCGGCAGGAAATATTTCGAAGAATAAAAAAAGGCGAGACATTGCTGCCTCGCCTTTCATCAACATTTGAAACAAATCCGGCCGTACATTCAGTAATTAAACCTTATGAAATGAGAATGGTACGAACCGGAAATAAATTATACTTTCTTTCGGGCAGCGGCCTCGTGTTCTGAAACGGGTCTGTGATGGTCGAGCCCCGTAATATTCACTTTGCCATTTTGCGCTTCGTAGTCGTGTTTAAAGTGCAAGATGTTCTCCATCACTGTATGGTCGATTAACTTGGTTTTACTCAAGTCAATTTCTACTTTGAAGCCGGGAGGGATAGCATCCAGTTTTCTTTTAATGCCCAGGTAATTGGTAAATACAGCTGCCTGGTCTATTTCTACAAGGTAATTATCTTCTGTAAACGATACGCTGGTTGGTGCTTTGAAAATGGCTTTTAAAGGTTTGCCATTAAAGATATTGATGATGATTTCGCAAAGCATTCCCATGCCAATACCTACTAATAAATCTGTTGTGAAAGTAAAGATGATGGTAACGACAAATACCAACAATTGCTCTTTGCCAATTTTAAAGGTTTTGATGAATTCTTTGGGATGGGTTAAACGAATACCTACAAAGATCAACATAGCAGCCAATGCGGCATTCGGAATCATTTCAATGTATCTGGAAGCAAACAATACGAAAATAAGGATGAACAATCCGTGGAAGAAATTAGCCCATCTGGTTTTTGCGCCATTGGAGACATTGGCAGAACTTCTGGCTACCTCTGAAATCATTGGTAAACCGCCAAAGATAGCAGCCAGTGTATTGCCTGCACCTATTGCAATAAGGTCTTTATTAGCGTCTGATTTTCTTTTGTATGGATCCTGCATGTCTATGGCTTTTACTGTTAACAGTGATTCGAGTGAGCCAACCAAGGCAAACATGATGACATATTTAATGAAAGTGCCTAATTGCGATACGCCACTGAAGTCGACGTTGTACCTGATGCTCTCAGTTAAATTGCCAATATGCACCAGGGCATAAGTAGGTTCTGTATGTTGGAAATCTAAAATGATTTCAGCAGGAATTGCAAAAATCAATACCACCAATGGAGCAGGAATTTTCTTGGCTATTGGATGGCTCATTTTGTTCCAGCTCAACATGATCCATAAGCTGATAACGCCAACCAGTGTGGCTTTGGGGTCTAATCCAGCGATGAAGCTTGGAATTTCTTTAAAGATTTCTAATGGTTCTTTGCCTTTAGTGAGCGCTGGGTTAATATCCATAAACACGGGCAATTGTTTAATGATGATGATCAAACCAATGGCTGCCAGCATGCCGTGTACGGCAGATAGTGGAAAAAATTCTGTTAGTCTGCCTAGTTTAAGTACGCCAAATAATATTTGTATGATACCTGCTACTACCATGGCACCCAAGGCTAGATGCCAGCCTGTTTCACCACCTCCAAAATCTGTCACTGCTCCGGCCACAATCACGATTAATCCGGCTGCAGGACCTTTAATCGTTAATCTTGAGCCTGCCAGAAAACTGACCACAAGTCCACCAATAATTGCAGTAAGCAAACCCATGATGGGCGGGAATTCTGAGGCCTTGGCTATCCCTAAACTTAGTGGTAAAGCCAGCAAGAATATGCTGAAGCCTGAGCCGATTTCTGAACCTATATTTTCTGTTAGTCCTTTAAGTCCGTCTTTAGGAACTTTTATTTCTTCTTGTTTCATGTTAAATAAAAATCTGATACTGTAAAATGATGCTGTTTTTTCTGCTGCCGCTTGTAACGGCGCCGTTGTTGTCTAAGCCATAAACTGGTCTGTTTTGCCAGTCGAGACTGACTTTGGCATTGTGCCCTTTGATTAAGTAGTTAATGCCTGCATTGTATATGTCCATTTTCTTGCCTTCAAGTCTCTCATAAGAGGCATGGGTATATGAGGCGTAAGGCATCAATTGACCGGATTTTAAAACAGATATAGGCAAGAGGTAGCCAATTTGGGTGTAGATAACATTGCCTGTTCCAAACATGGGATGGGCGTTGCCGTAGGTTGGTCCCTGGCCGCTGATACTGTTATTTGCGTTTAAAGTGCTTCCATTCATTGGATTCATCAAGCCATTGTAGCGCAGATAGTTTTTGCCATAATTGGTTATGAAATAACCCGCGTAAGCTGAAATGGCATTGCCTTTTTCTTTATTTAGGGGCATATCCAGAAAAGATTCTACACAATATAATTGCATAGGTTCATAGGTGATAGAGTCGTTGCTGTTGGCTCTGCTCCACATGGCATTCTTTTGGTAAATGGCACCTGCGGCGAGGTTAAAGATTTTCTTCTTGCCTAAGTAAGTCCCTGTCATGTAAGGGGTGGTATGGTTTTCGTGTTCGAAGAACTGCCACATTATATAGGTTTGGTATTGCTTATGTCTTCCTTTGCTTGCAAAGCTGGCGTATTTGCCAGGGGCTTGAATAGCAGAGCCATTAGAGATTACCGGAAATGGATCGCTTAAGCTGATTCTGTAATCAATATGACCAATTTGTCCTCTTGCATACAGACTTAATTTTCTGCTGAATTGGTCAGTTTGATCTACAGTAGCTTGAGCCAGAACTGGTACATCCATAGTCATGATACTGCTAATGCTCGGTTGAGAGAACCTCGATAAACCATTGGCAATCGTTAGTCCCGTGCCTAACTTTAACTGATCAGCTTTACTGATTTTGTATTCGCAAACGGCATCGTGAAAGAAAGCGGCATTTTTTCTGTTGGCGCCACCACTGGAATTGTACATGGCGTTAAAATTGTTTTGGCCGAACTGAAAGTATAAAAACACTTTGTCTGTAATTTGTCCGAACATTTGCACCCTGGTGCGTCTTAAGCCGATATCGAAAGTTTCTTTCTGTGGCAATTGGTCGATGGTACTGCCTGGATTACTTTGGTTGTAACGCAGCCAAACCTGGTTGAGGAAGGTGGCTTGAAAATAGTGGGAACCGGATTCATTAAGTTTGTATTTTAATGCCGACTTGTCGGGGGTGCTTTGTGCTGTTACACCCGTTAGTATCGAAAAAATAACAATAGTTATTAATGTTTTTTTCATGATGATTATGAGGATTTATAAGGGGTTTCGTGATAGGTTTTAATGTGCGGGCCTAAGAATAATCGGGCGTATAAACGGATAATTGAAATGCCTCCCATGATATAGCTCATGGAATTGAAAAATGCTAGTAAAAACTGGTGATCGTGGATATGGCTAAAAATTAAATCTTCGCCAATAAAACTCGGGGTTATCGGAAAGCCTGCCAACCCCAAACTAACAATGAGGAACACAAAAGCCATGCCCGGGTACTCATGCACATGTCCGTAATAGGTGTTCAAATCAAAGTACTTACTCTCGTATTTTCTTAGTTTGTTTAATAAGACCAATCCTAAGCTGCCACAAATTACAATGCCGCTGAGGTACCAGGCAATATGGTCCCATGCAAAATGTTCGTTAAACGAGATGGCCAAGGCGATCCAAAAGTAGTTGAGAATAATCAATAACCAACTAAGAATGGGTGATTTTCTCTCTGTAAAAGATCGCAATACCATTAATAATCCTATCAATGCATAGAGAATTGGAAGATTTTTGTGCACGATATCCGGAATTAATGCCTCGTTGAACAAGAGAACGATACCAATCAAATAGGCTGGAATAAAATAATAAAAGATGTTTTTCAGGTTGATGAAATTGAGTTTTCTACCAGCTTTTTTTAGTGGATCGAATACTATTATATTCATCAATCGGTCGAGAAAAAATTCTTTCACACTTAACCAATACAATGTGTACTCTAATCGTCGTGGCATGCTGTCTTCGATTTCATTTTGTCTTGCCTTGAAATTATAGAATTGTTCGCGAATCAGGTAGCTGACAGCAGAAGGGGATACCAATAACTGATACGTTCTGAGTCCCGCATTACCTGCAAAGTGAATCAAAGCCAGGGTTTCAAATCCTAAAGATACTTCCAGAAAAATGACGCCTATTTGGGCAATAGAGGCATAAGCAATCTGACTTTTCATGGACGATTGTACACGGGCAATCAGAGTGGCTACAATAGCTGTAGATACACCAATAACGCCTATCAATATTCTTACCGAAGTTTGTTGTTCCCAAAACGGCATGGTGCGCAATAACAGAAAGACACCGAAATGCACAGACAAAGAGCCATAGAAAATGGCGCTCGATGTGGTTGGTCCTTCCATGGCGCGAGCCAACCAAGATGAGAATGGCAATTGTGCAGATTTGGCTAAAGCGGCAATCAAAATCATTAATGAAATGAATACACCCACTAAAGTATGTCCATTCAAATGCTCGTGCACCAATTCGAAATTGTACAATTTATTAAAGGTAATGTTTTCGTGCCAGAGATGGTGGCTGGCCCACATGGCTAAAAGGATACCCACGTCGCCGATACGATAAACGGAGAAAACTTTAACAGCATTCCGCACAGGCAAATAACGGTCGCGGTAAAAGGCAATCAATAAAAATGAGGAGATACCCAATATTTCCCAACCAATAAACAAGGTTTCAAAATTACCGGATAAAACGGTAAGGTTATATCCCAAAAAGAAAAACAGGATGGTGTTGAAGAAACGTTTATAGCCGCTTTCTCTGTGAAGGTAATAGCGACTGTAGATGGTGATCAGAAAGGTGAGGAAAGATCCCACTGTCAGGTATACCATGGTAATTTTATCAAAGTAAAAATCGACCACAAACTCGTAATTCAAACTGGTGTAAATGGCTATTTCTTTAAGGTTGACTGATGCATGGCCTTTTTGTAACCAGGCAATGCTGTAAGCAATCACCGATAACAAAGTCAGGCCAGCAGTATAAAATGCCACGCGCGAAATCAACATTTCTCTGTCTTTTCTGATAAGAAAACTCAGAATCAATCCGCATAATGGTAATAACAAGAAAATATTAAGCAGTGAGGTCATGTTCTTCTTGAATTAAATAGACTGGTAAATTGCTGTCGTTTTCTTCCAGAATATGCATGATATCGCTGGTGCTCTGAGTGTTCTGATGTTGAAGGTACAGAGGTTCAAAAGTCTTGTTATTGTATCTGTACATTTCGCCACTTTCAGGATGGATGGCCACCAAATGTATCCAATTGTTGAGAAACCATTGTTCGGTGGTAGCGTTTCTGGATAACACATTTAAAATAGTATCCGGAAAATGTTCGACAATGCACAGCAGTCGCATCGGATCGTGCACTTCTACCATCTGCCAGGGCAGTCCGGTTCTCAAATCGCCGTCAGTGCCATTGGCAACGCCTATCAGGCCCATTACATTGTGTGGTAATTTGGTGCCGGCTCCCAATTTGTAATTGTCGGTTCTTGAAAAATAGTATTCCAGGTTAATACCACCACAAACTGGTGCAACGGCATTTAAAATAGGTAACAGATATTTGCCTTCCGGATCTGAGAATGGGTCGTATGAATTGAGAAATGCTCTGCGGTCGAGGAATAATCCATAGCTTAAGTGCCTGCCACCTACAATGCATAAGGTGTTGGTAGCGTGGTTTAATTCCGGACGAGGTTCGAACAATGATACCGAGCGCAGTTTTACTTTTTCGTGAACTTTAGCTGCTTCTCTTTTCGTATTCATCAGAATAAAGCGGCGTGAACGTTCTTTGGCGTTGTTGTCCAATGCTTTGTTAAAGTTTTTGGCATGAATGGCATGGACTTGCTTCTGAGTTTCGTTGAGTTGATCGATGTCATAAAACTCGATTTCGTCGCGGGTGGTATCGTGCAAAGCGCCAATAAATCTGGCATTTTCATGGATGTTGAGGCCTCTTTCCTTCAGGATTTTTCTGACTTCTGGATGGTTGCCCATATAAGATATAACACGGGCGTTGACAGAGCCTGGTCGGCCACTGCAGGCCCCACAGTCGTATCCTGCATAATGGGTATTGTTGATGCTGCTGGCACCGTGACCAACGGCATACACCAATGTTTCACCAATGTTGTATAGGCCAATGCTTTTCAGTAAGCCTTCTACCCGGTTGGCCATCTCTTCTATAGTAAAGCCTACCTGTAAACCATCCACCATATCAGTACCATGTTGATGCTCTATGCTCAGTTTGCCCTGTTTATCCATATGTCTGAATGAGTAGGAGGTAGCGGGACTAACACCAGGTTTGAAGATATTGGCCAATAGTTTGAGCGCCGACCAGAATCCGAGGGTTTGCGAGATCAACCAACCACTGATTAACGAGTGTGTGTGTTTGGTGAAATGCATTTCTGAGGCCTGTTTGATGCCTGAGTCTGCTTCTTTGATGAGATGCTTTGGTTGAACAGGAGCGGGACAAACCTTGGTGTGGAATTTCCCTTTTTCTGGTTGAAAATAGAATTCAACATTAAAGAAACCCGGTGTGCCATAAGTGTCAGCCAAAGGATCTATTTGCTCGACATGTCTTCTGAATGAACATTCGCGGTCGTCGATGCAAAACAAGGCATGAAATGAAACTTCTTTTTTATTATGTGCTTGTTTGCGTCGATTGTCAAGTCCGTTGAGTACCTCGTTGTAATAGGTCCACTCAAATGCTTCTTGCCACATAGCTAACACTTCTGATAGCTCGCTATAGTCGACTTTTTTAAACAAAGTCTCTGGGACAGTGTCGATAACCGAACTGAGTGGCTGCCATGATTCGCCGAATTTGGTATCTAGACCATCGATTTCTAGCAGCAGTTCAAATTGAATGAGTTCTTTAAGGCTGATTTTTCGGGCATCGTATAAAGTGCCTGGTTGGTCTTCTAAAACGGCCACCATACCCGACCAGCCCGGATGGGCAAATTGTTGGTCGAATAAGTATTGTTCATAAAGACTTTCTTCACCAACCAGTATTTCAAGGAGGTAGCTCATATCAATCTCTGAATGTTCGAAGAGCAAGCGCGCTCTCTCAGATTTGAAGATACTAATATAGCTTTGTTTCTGGAGTTCTCTGACCGAAGCCAGAAACCCATCGGGGTGAATTGGAAATTGATGCATAGCAATACCTTGGTCGAGGTAATTGTTAAGCAGCCTAAAAATGGTAGGGTGTGTGAATTTGTCGAGATTGATTTTATAGGCATCGCCCCATATTGCGCGCAACTTGCCGACACGGGTTTGTAAGTTGGTGTCGTATCTTTTATGGAGCATGTTTTCGGTCCATATGTGCTCATCAAGTTGTTTAATTTTGATGGCTCTGTGTATGGCATCATCACTGATGCGCGACATCTTGTAAAGGTCTCTGTACTCATCGAGTTGCAGATATACTTTGAAGCCAAACATCTCAGAAGCTTGTTGCATAGCATTATGAAAGTTCAAGTCCTGAAATGCGTGTAATGTATTGTGATGAATGAAGTCTTTAAGAGGAGATTGCGCCGGTAAATAATGCTTGAGCTCTTTTAGACATTCTGTTTCATCAAAATGATGTTTGATTCTCATTGTTGATTGAAATTGATTGTTGAAAATGTTTAAAGCCGTCTTTTGCAGATTGAAAAAACGGAAAAGCAAAGGAGCTAAGCTTCTATATTCTAAAGACGCAGTACAGTATGTTCAGGGAAAGTAGCTTTCTGTTTGGGTAAAAGACAGAAGTTTTAGAAGTAACTAAACATGTATTGAATAACTTGTTATCAGAACAGAAATCGCTATCAGACATTGATTCTTCGTTGTCCTCCAGTTCATTTTCTATGATTACATCTTTGCTGTCGTGCCTTGAGCTAACAATGTGATACTTGTTCTGTTGACTTTTTTCGATGCTATTGACATCTTTAAAAGTTGGAGAATTGCTTTGCGCAAAACTGATTACACTACTGCAACAAAATGCAATAAGTAGTAATAAAGCTGAAATGATGCGAAAGCTGTTTTTCATTTTTACCGGATTTTCGGTGGGTTTGTGAACTCTCTATTAGGTATCAAAAATTATACCATGTTTTCGTAAATTACTGCAAGACCTTGACCGACGCCGATACACATGGTAGCGATACCATATTTAACATCCGGACGTTTTTGCATTTCGTGGATGAGGGTGGTGCTGATTCTGGCGCCGCTGCAACCCAGAGGGTGACCGATGGCGATGGCGCCACCGTTGACATTAACGATATCTGGATTGATGCCTAGTTCGCGCATACAGGCGATGCTCTGAGAAGCGAAGGCTTCATTGAGTTCGAATAAACCGATGTCTGAAATTTGCAAGCCTGCTCTTTTGAGGACTTTTTTAACAGCATCTACTGGACCAATGCCCATCACCGCAGGTTCAACACCTGATGCAGCGCTGGCAACAATTCTGGCTTTGGGTTTTAAACCGAGTTCTTTCACCAAGTCTTCTGAGGCAATTGCTAATGCACTGGCACCATCGTTAACACTGCTGGAATTGCCGGCTGTAACACTGCCGCCTTTCTTGAAAGCTGGTTTTAAGCCTGCCAATACCGCCATTTCACTCAAACGCGGTTGTTCGTCTTTGTTAAATTCGATGACACTGCCTTTTTTACCCGGAATATTAACTGTTACCAATTCTTGCTCGAATTTGCCAGCAACATTGGCTTCTTGCCATTTGCGTTGCGAATCATAAGCGAATTGATCTTGTTCTTCTCTGCTGATTTGCCATCTCTCTGCCACATTTTCGGCCGTTTCGCCCATGGTGTATGGATGGTATAAGGCTGAAAGCGCAGGGTTGGTAAATCGCCAGCCGATGGTAGTATCATGAATTTCTGGGGTTCTGCCAAAAGCTGTTTCTGATTTGGCCATCACAAAAGGGGCTCTGGTCATACTTTCTACGCCACCAGCAATGTATAAGTCGCCGTTACCTGCCATGATTTCCATAGAAGCATTAGCAATAGCTTGCAGACCACTGGCGCATAAACGGTTAACTGTATAACCGGCTACTGTTGTAGGCATGCCGGCAAGTAACAAAGCCATACGGGCGACGTTCCTGTTGTCTTCGCCAGCCTGATTGGCTGCACCTAAGATAACTTCTTCTACACGCTCGGCCGGTAAATTAGGATTGCGTTCCAGGAGGGCTTTGATAACATGGGCAGCCATGTCGTCTGGGCGAACGCCTGCTAAAGTTCCTGCATATTTTCCTACCGGTGTTCTAACGGCATCAATGACGAATACTTGTTTTGACATAAAGTGCTGCAAAACTACAACTATAAGTATTAAAAAACTGAAAAAATATGGAACTGTTTCAAAAAAAAAGTGGAACCATTGGTCCCACTTTTTTTGGTTTTTAATAAGGCTTAATCTTTCTTAATGTCGCCGCTCCAATTGCTGATGCCGCCACTCAGGTTATACACTTTTTTGAAACCTGATTGAATCATCTGGTTAGAGGCACTGCTACTTCTTCCACCGCTTCTGCAGTATATGATGTAGGTTTTGGAAGTGTCTAAGGTTTTAAATTCTGTTTCGAATTTACCACCATTGTAATCCATAAAGTACTTGGTGCCCGGAATGTAGCCTTCTGCTACTTCACCTGGAGTTCTAACGTCGATAATAACGGTGTTACTGTCTTTCGCCATTTCAACGAATTTGGCGCCATCGATGTTGACAACACTGGCAGTGTTTTGTGAGTTGACGGTCTGATTGCAGCTGACAACTGCAAATGCGATCAGCAGAGCGCTGAAAAGGGTTTTTAATTGCATGGTTATTTATTGTTTGATTAATATAATGAATAGTTCGTTGCCTTCTCTCGGTTTTACTGAGTTATAAGCTTTTTCCATTGTTTTGATATTGAAATATGGAGCAAATAGTTGTCGATATGCTTCTGCACTGCCTCCAAATGGCGGTCCCGCTTTCTCAAATTCAATCCCAAATAAAAGTCCGGCTATCTTGCCATTGTCGTCCAGCAAGCTATGCATTTTCTGCGTATATGCCTGGCGCAGGGATGGATCTAATGCACACATAAAGGTTTGCTCCAATACCAAATCATACCTGGCATCATGCTCAAAGAAATCGCCCTCTAATACGGTAATTTGTGGATGGCTTTCAAATCGCTTGCGAAGATTGTTTACCAAACTTGGTGAGATGTCTATCAGTGTGATGTGCTTGAATCCTTTGTTTAAAAGGTGCTCTGCCTCGTATGCGTTGCCACA
>JACCDH010629967.1_pt1 | contig 11528 bp, 8 predicted proteins | sample 7442481 | NCBI WGS metagenome assembly JACCDH01 (sample SAMN15323433, study PRJNA562643) | freshwater metagenome | isolation source: river surface water | place: USA:Blue River Watershed | collected 2017-08-15 | reverse complement strand
GCATTTCCAGAATTGGTATCGATTAAATGGGAGCCGCGCAACTCTCCATCGGGGTTATAAATGGCCAAGCAGTACTCGTCCAAAATTCCAGTGGGTAACTCATCTTTTTTGTTTGGCTTGAACCAATGCTCGTTGGGATAGTGCACAAATTCATTATTAGCAATCTCTTCGCCCCAGAATGCGCCAGCATAGAAATGGTTGTTGCTTAATCGCTCGATGTACTCACCTAAAGCAGATGCCAGAGCGCTTTCTTTTGTAGAGCCCTTGCCATTTGTAAAGCACATAGGCGAATGAGTATCGCGAATATGTAAAGACCATACATTTGGAATAATGTTGCGCCATGAAGCAATTTCAATTTTGATACCCAAGCCTGCTAAAACGGCTGACATATTGGCAATAGTTTGCTCTAGGGGCAATTCCTTCCCAACGATATAAGTACAGGCATCAGGGCTTGGCTTTAATGCCAACAACGCTTGAGCATCTGCATCAAGATTCTTTACTTCTTCAATTACAAACTCGGGTCCAGCCTGAACCACCTTCTTTACAGTGCAACGCTCAATAGAGCGCAATATGCCTTGACGGTCATTGGCCGAAATATCTTCTGGTAACTCTACTTGAATCTTAAAAATCTGCTGATAACGGTTTTCAGGGTCAACAATATTGTTTTGTGAAAGACGAATATTTTCAGTAGAAATATTGCGTGTATCGCAATAGAGCTTTACAAAATATGCAGCGCATAGTGCTGAAGAAGCCAGGAAATAGTCAAATGGGCCTGGAGCAGATCCATCTCCCTTGTATCGAATAGGCTGATCAGCAATGACCGTGAAATCATCGAACTTGGCTTCTAGTCGCAGCTTATCGAGAAAGTTAACCTTAATTTCCATGGGAATAATTCCGAAAGTGCTACCAGAATGAAGTGGGCTCTATTTAGGATTGCAGCACTGATATTGCTATATATTGATCGTTATAACGCTGATGCAAAAAATGCATACGACCTACGTAAATCATCAATAGCTTTATTGCTCGCCTTTATTGCGTGAAGTATCAATACCCAAAGCCTTGAGCTTGCGATAGAGGTGGGTTCTCTCAAGACCAGTATATTCAGAAATCTTGGTCATGCTACCGCCCATGATGATCATTTGATGTTCAAAATACGCCTTCTCAAATAAATCTCTAGCCTCTCTTAAAGGCAAATCAAAGTAGGTTTTAGCAATGCCACTAATGTATTCCCCATCCTGCACGGCGGGGGATGTCTCACCTACGCTGGCCTTGGGGCCTGAATTTACTACTGGCGCTAGTTGCGCGACTCTCTCTTGCGCTGGCTCAACAAACTTAGGAGAGTTCTCCAAGGCTTTCGTGACTGTCTTCAAAAGCTTTTGTAAAGCTATAGGTTTTTCTAAGAAATTAAGGGCGCCAATTCGGGTTGCTTCTACTGCAGTATCAATTGTTGCGTGCCCAGACATCATCACCACTGGCATAGTGAGCTGTCCTGATTTAGACCACTCCTTTAATAAAGTAATGCCATCAACATCAGGCATCCAAATATCAAGCAATACCAAATCTGGGCGCATTTGTTCCCGAATGGTTCGAGCCTGTGCCGCACTCTCTGCTGCATACACAGTATGGCCCTCATCCGTCAGGATCTCATTGAGAAGCTCACGGATTCCCATCTCATCATCAACCACCAAAATACTTGCCATACTTATGCTGCCTCTTTTGCCAGATTCATAAACAATATTGATACTTTTGCACCCACCACTTTATCGCCCTGCATGCGATTGCGGATTTCAATTTTCGCGCCATGATCATCAACAATTTTCTTTACTACCGCTAAACCCAATCCGGTACCTTTGCTCTTGGTGGTGATATACGGTTCAAACGCCCTTGCCAATATCTTAGCTGGAAAACCTGATCCAGAATCACTAATTGTGAGTCGTACTGCGCTTTGCTCTACACCACTTAGCTCACCATAGGGCACTAACTCTGTTTTTACTACTACTGGTGCGCCTTGATTCTCGCCTTCAAGGGTGGCATCTTGAGCATTTTGCAAAAGATTGTGGATGATCTGTCTTAGTTGCGTGGGATCTCCGAGGATACTTGGGCATCGTGGATCGAGTTGCGTTTTAATAGAGCTGCCTTCATATAAGCCCAAAATCTCTTGGGTTAGGGCATTAATAGAGACTGGCTTTAATTGGGGGCTTGGGGTTTTAGCAAAATCCCTAAAATCATTCACCATCTCTTTCATGGCTTGTACTTGACCAATAATGGTTTCGGTACTGCGATTTATCATTTCTTCCTGTTCAGGACTCAATTTGCCTGCCAACTTATGCTGAAGCCTTTCAGCAGAGAGCTGAATTGGGGTCAGAGGATTTTTAATCTCGTGAGCCAAGCGTCTTGCCACTTCGCTCCATGCGATAGAGCGCTGAGCACTGACAACATCGGTAATGTCATCAAAAACCACCATGCGTAAGTCTGGAGTTAGCTCAGTACCCCTCACAAATAATGTGACGCCCAATTCATTCTCAAACTCATTGGTGCTATGCAGCTGAATTTGCTTTTGCCATACTGGCGCTGCCTTCTGCTGATCGCCGACAATAGATTCACCATCCACACCTACTGCGAGCTTCATCGTAGCAAACCCCTCTTTAATGGCCTGCTCAAACTCAATCAAACTGGGGCTATCGCTCAATGGTCGACCATCAATTTGGGTTAAATCCTGCCCAAAAATGCGATCTGCGCCCGGATTGCTAGACACTACATTGAAGTTTTTATCAAAAATACAGACGCCCGCTGTAAGACTGCCCAAAACGGTCTCCAAAAACGCTTTGGATTCTTGCAGGGAAGTGCGCGTATCGGCAAGTTGGCGCGTCATCACATTAAATTGGCGCGTTAACATGCCAAGCTCATCACCCGTATCAAGTTCGGGCTTAGGAGACAAATCGCCTTGAGCAACCGCTTGCGTGCCCTGAAGCAACATTAAGAGCGGCCTAGCTAGTTGGCGACCCAAAGTCAGCGCTAAAGTAACGGCTACAAAAAGCGCAAAGAATAATGTCAGGGTTAAGGTGCCCACAAACATCTTTCTCAAACCCAAGCGTCCCAGCGCTTTCTCTTGGTACTCGCTGTAGGCAGATTCAACTGCAAAAATATTTTTTGCTAGAGGGGCTGGAATAAATCGCAGCAATTGCACAAAGTAGCGATCTTCCACTGTTTTGGCAGAGTCTGCCTTTCCCTGAATAGGTTTTTTGCGGATGATGGGCACAATTGCTCTGACCCGATAGCCACGCTGTCCATCGACCTCAGTTTGATCTAAAAAAGTAATGCCGTTCTTTTTGAATGCTTCCGCAATCACATCTGCACTGGGGGGTGGAAAGAATTTTTTAGATCGAAACTCGCTCGATAAAATTAAATTACGTTGGGCAGTAAAAAGGCTCACTTCTTGAATGCCAAATTGATTGCGGATCTTCATGACCATCGCCCCAACTTGGTCTGAGCTTGTACCTACAGGAACCTGAGTAATCTGCTCAGCGATAAACCTTCCCTCTGCCAAAATCTCTTCTTGAGCAACCTGCAAAGTAACGCGCCCTAGCTCTAGACCAGAGTTCAATGCGGACTCCACTTTTACATCAAACCAAGTTTCAATACTGCGAGACACGAATTGCAATGAAACGCCATACAAAATCAAGCCTGGAACAACGCCCACCAAAGCAAAAATCATTGCCAACTTTGCAACCAAGCGAGTACCAAATCGACCCTTATGCCAGCGTATTGCAATCACTGTGACCAATGTCAGAATAACCAAAATCAGGCAAGCGCCGATAACTACGTTGGCCGCATAAAGCCAAATGAAGTAGTTATCAAAAAATTCAGTGTTAGATGAAGCTATAGAAAGTAGAAGTAGCAACAGCAATGCAAATACACCTATCAGCCCCATTGCTATCGGGAGGGCGCGCCTTTTCCACGCACTCTTTTCGAAGGCATTTGACCCAATAAAGTCCAGAGATATCTTCATCGCTTAACCGGGTTTACAGGGTTAGGTGGGAAAGAGAAGCGCAACCAATCACTCGAGACGTTCCAATCACGATTATTGAGCGCATTCACCTGAAAAGGTTTTGGTAGCTTACTTAAATCTAGCGTCATCCTCAGTGCGGCCATATAGGATTTGCCAGCATCAATTTGATTGTTATCGGCCACCTTCCACCCCCCAATCGTTCCCACCGCCTGCAATGCTTCAAGTATGGTCTTTGCGGAAAATGTAAAACCCTCTGAGGCTATACGATATTGCTGTGTGATTGGTTGATAGGAGAGACGAGTCTGACGCTGCGCTACCACCGACTTCTCGTCAAACCAATACCAGCGAGAGCGCGTTATCTCAAACTCGGTTTGAAAGTAGAGCACGACCCCTTTTTTAACAGCATCCTCTAGACCCGGGGCTAGTTCAATTTGAAATGTCGCGTTCAAAAGCCAATCGTTTTCCGCCCGCTCCATCTCAACAGTTTTTATTTTGATGCCTTCAGCATTTGCCGACACTGAGATACAGCCAAGCGACAACAGAACACAAAAAATGAATTGTTTAATGTGCTGGCTCATGACCCAATTTTTTAAACAAAGCATAGTAAAAGCCGTCATTGACATCCGTTGGCAAAATCTGTCCGGGAGCATTCAATCGTAATGCATCATCGTTTTCTCCTGCAAACCAAGTCGCCTGATTTTCACCCTCTTCGGGAAAAATTGAGCAAGTGACATATAAAAGCATGCCTCCAGATTTAAGCATTTGCCAAGCATTTGCCAAAATAGCACGCTGACGCTGTTGCAAAGCCAGAATATCTGCCTCACGTCTTAAAAAAGGAATATCTGGGTGTCTAGAAACAATACCCGATGCTGAGCATGGCGCATCTAGCAAAATTTTGTCAAAGGGTTTCCCATCCCACCAAGTCGCCTTGGATGCATCACCCCTGACAATTTTTACAGACTCTGATTGCAAACGTAATCGATCCAAATTGCCACCAATTTTCGTGATTCGCTGTCCATCAAGCTCTAAGGCAAGCATCTCACACTCAGCTAGTTCTAATAAGTGAGCACTTTTGCCACCAGGAGCAGCGCATGCATCAAGCACCCGTTCCCCTGGCTTAGGGTCAAGCAATATTGCAGCAATTTGCGCCCCGGCATCTTGTACCGAAACTGCGCCAGTATAAAAACCCGGTAATTCACCCACCGGAACTGGTTCCTTTAGCAACAGAGCAGAATGTAATTGCACGCCAGCTAGCTCTTCAATTGGGGTTGCAATGATTCCCGCCTCTTGCAACAACTGTTGATATTTATCACGGGTGTATTGACGAGCATTCACTCGCAAAATTAAAGGTGCGCGCTTTGCCTGACCAAACAGTATGGACTGCCATGACTTTGGATGATTGCGCTTGAGGTTAGCTCGCCACCAGGGCGGGAAAAACATAGGAATGGGGTCAGGAGGATAAGGTTTTTCGCGCTCTAGCTTTATGACTTGACTGACCTTGCGAAGAACCGCATTGACCAAACCCTTGGCATATATTGTTGGCTCATACTGACTGCATGCGGTCACCGCTTGATCCACAATCGTATGGGTGGCGTAGCCCTTACCATCAGCGTCGGATTGCAAAAATAGTGGTATGGCAATACTTAATAAATAATCCACTTCGGGCGGAGGCGCCTTTGGAATAAGTTGCTTAATAAGCTCGTGCGACCTCACCCACTTTCGCAAAGCATCAAAGCTTAAGCTTTGAACAATTGGTCGCTCATGTGCATCGAGTTGATCAAGCACTTCAGTTAACGAGCGGCCGTGCATCACCTCGCCAATGGCTTGGGCCGAAATGGTAATTGCTTCTGACAGCGCAAGACTGTGGGGTTTTTTCTGCTCCGTCAAATTACTCCGCTCCGGGATATGCCCCATCTCTGGCCATGCTTAATAAACGCGCTACACGCTCCTCGGTTGGCGGATGTGTAGAAAAGAGTTGCGCCAATCCACCAGCACTTAAAGGATTGAGAATCATCATTTGTGCAGTTTCTGGATGTCGCTCAACAGCATCAAAGGGGGTTGCCTGCGCGTAAGCATGAATTTTCTCCAGGGCTCGAGCCAGAGCCTCTGGATCAGAGCTAATTTCTGCTCCCCCACGATCAGCTTCATATTCCCTGGCACGCGAAATGCTCATTTGAATCAAGCTTGCAGCAAGTGGTGCCAATATGGCCACCATAATGCTAGCTATCGGGTTATGGGGACGACCATCAGAGTCTCTGCCACCAAAGAACATCGCAAAATTAGCCAAAGCAGAGATTGCTCCCGCCATGGTTGCAGCAATGGTCGAAATCAAAATGTCACGATGACGAACATGAGCAAGCTCATGGGCCATAACGCCGCGCAACTCACGACGATTCAATACTTTTAATATTCCAGTGGTTGCGGCTACTGAAGCATTTTCAGGATTGCGACCAGTTGCAAATGCATTAGGGGCAGCCTCATCAATCAAAAAAACCTTGGGCATGGGTAATCCCGCCCGCTCTGCCAACTCCTTCACCATGCCATAAAACTCCGGGGCACTTCTCTCATCAACCTGCTGAGCATTGGTCATCTTTAAAACCATGGTGTCTGAGAACCAGTAGCTAAAGAAATTCATGCCCACCGCCATTAACAGCGCCATGAGCATGCCCTGATCACCACCAAGCATCCCACCAACAATAATGAAGAGTGCGGTGATTGCGGCCATTAGCACTGCAGTCTTTGCAAAATTAAACATTTACCCCTCCTTGTTGATCATTTCGTTTTTGAAATTGCCACTTCGAATACCCACCACTTCCAAATGAAATGCATTGGGTTGCAGGCAACCTCTTACCGCCAGCCTTTTGCATTTCAAGAATTTCGATTACACCTTCGCCACATTGAACATAAATACTGCCCTCATGAGTGGCCACAATTTCGCCAGGCAATTTACTTGCCGCATTAAAAGGTTGAGGCGGCAATGAAGAATTCCAAAATTTCAATTGCTCACCGTTTAGTGTGCTGCTTGCTCCTGGGAATGGATTAAACGCACGAATGCGCCGATCTATTTGCGTCGCACTGAGATGCCAATCAATTTCGGCCTCACTTTTCAATATTTTCTCTGCATAGCTAATGCCGTCTGTTGGTTGCACAATCTTGATCAAATTCTGCCCAAGATCTATATCGTTAAGAACCTCTATCATCGCTTGCGCGCCGAGGTGGGCAAGGCGGTCATGCAAAGTCGCAGTAGTTTCTTTTGCAGAGATTGCCAACTTCTTTGTCAACACAATGTCGCCCGTATCTAAGCCTGCATCCATTTGCATGATGCTGATGCCAGTTAGCTCATCACCACTTTCGATACTTCTCTGAATGGGAGCAGCGCCACGCCATCGCGGCAATAAAGAAGCATGGATATTAAAACAACCATATCTTCCTGGAGTTGAAGCAATATCTAAAATCTCTTGCGGCAAAATTAAGCCGTAAGCAACTACCACCATCGCATCAAAATTCGTATGCGAGAGAGCTTGAAATGCATCACGAGCTGCATTTTGCTTTTGCATGTCCGCATGATTTTGCTTTAATGTCTCGGGCTGCAAAATGGGAATGTTCTTTTGCTGAGCAAAAAGCTTTACTGGGCTCGACTGAAATTGCATGCCCCGACCAGCGCGCCGATCTGGCTGAGTCAGTGCAAGAACGATCTCGTGACCTGCAGCAACGATAGCGCGCATCGCAATCGCAGCAAATTCAGGGGTGCCTGCAAAGACAATTTTCATTGGGCGCTTAGCGCTGACCTATCAGTTCTTTAGCGCGCTTTTTCATCTTCAATGAGATACGATTCCGCTTGAGCATCGATAAATACTCAACAAAAACTTTTCCCTTTAAGTGATCCATCTCATGCTGCAAACAGACTGACAGCAAACCATCAGCCTCAAGCTCAAACTCTTTTCCATTAATGTCCAGAGCACGGACTCTGATTACATCAGGTCGATCAACCTCATCATAAAATTCGGGTACCGATAAACAACCCTCGCGCCATGATTTTTTTTCAGGGCTAGCCCAAATTAATTGTGGGTTAATAAATACCATTAACTCATTTTGATTTTCTGATACATCAATCACAATAATTTGCTCATGTATATCAACCTGGGTTGCGGCCAATCCAACACCTGGGGCGTCATACATTGTTTCGGCCATATCGGCCACGATTTTTCGAACGCGTGCGTCTACTTGCTCAACGGGTTTGGCAACCTTGTGCAAGCGTGGATCTGGATAGCAGAGAACAGTTAATAAGGCCATGTAGGAATTATCTAACAGACTAATCATGCTGTCCTGATTGTTAATTATTTCCTCAGCTTGAAAAATGTTTTATGCACATGCTCAACCAATCTCAATGCTCCAATATTCTCACCATTGCACGCAATGATTCAGAGTATCCTGCTCGTCTTCTAGACTTGGCCGATCCACCCAGGCTGCTATACCTAGAGGGGGATTCTAGGCTTTTGCAACTACCCATGATTGCGATCGTGGGATCTCGAAACGCCAGCCTAGAAGGGCTAAAACATGCCTATTCTTTTGCGCAAGCTCTGACCAGAGAGGGTCTCCTCGTGATCTCAGGTCTGGCTCGAGGTATTGATGGGGCAGCACATTGGGGAGCTATCAGCGGAATTTGCAAACAACCCACCATCGCAGTCTGTGGCACCGGCCTAGATATCACATACCCAAAACAACATGAGTACCTGGCCAAAAATATTGGTAATTGCGGCCTACTACTCTCTGAATTGCCTCTTGGAATAGGCCCAAAACCTGGAAATTTTCCCAGGCGTAACCGCATTATTGCCGCTCTTTCTCTGGGAGTCCTTGTGATTGAGGCGGCTGAAAGGTCTGGATCTCTTATAACGGCAAAAATTGCATGTGAGCTTGGACGAGAAGTATTTGCCTTGCCCGGAACGATTCAAAACCCCTTAGCTAAAGGCTGTAACCTACTAATTCAACAGGGTGCAAAATTGGTGCAAGAGCCTAGGGATGTGCTTGAAGAGTTGCATTTTTCTCAAAAAACCCTATTTAAATAGCTTTAAATGGTGATTTTTAGCTAATTGTCTCGTCTAAGAAAAGGAAAAATCGGTCCAAAATTGGGGGGTTTTGGACTTTTAACAATTTATCGGTTAATAATAAAAAAGGGTTTCGAGATGCCAAAACCGAGATTTGGTTTAAATTGGTCATCCTTTTCCCCTGTAAAACCCCATTTAAAGATCAAATTTAGGCAAACGCGTGGCGACCAAAGCAACTACCAAAAAAAGCACCTCAAGATCTTCGGCTGTCGATCACCCTAAGGCGCTGATCATTGCTGAAAAGCCGTCAGTTGCGAGTGATATTGCCAAAGCCCTAGGGGGGTTCACCAAGCATGAAGACTATTTTGAAAGTGACAGTTATCTCATCTCTTCAGCAGTCGGCCACTTGCTTGAAATTGCTGCACCAGAAGAATTTGATGTCAAGCGAGGTAAATGGTCTTTTGCAAACCTGCCAGTGGTTCCCCCATATTTCGATTTACGCCCAATTGCCAAAACTGAATCTCGCCTAAAGGTCTTGCAAAAGCTTATCAAGCGTAAAGACGTTACCGAGCTCATTAACGCCTGTGACGCGGGACGTGAGGGCGAACTCATTTTTAGGCTCATCACGCAACATGCAAAAGCGCCGCAAGTTATAAAAAGGCTGTGGCTACAGTCCATGACCCCAGCGGCAATTCGTGAAGGTTTTACTTCCCTGAGAAGCGATGCCGATATGCAGCCTCTTGCTGACGCAGCCCGTTGCCGCTCTGAGGCAGACTGGTTGGTTGGCATTAATGGCACACGGGCAATGACTGCGTTTAATAGTAAAAGTGGTGGTTTCTTTCTGACTACTGTTGGTCGCGTACAGACCCCAACACTTTCCATCGTGGTGGAGCGCGAAGAACTTATTCGCAAGTTTGTTTCAAAAGACTATTGGGAGGTTAAGGCGGAATTCATTGCATCTGCAGGTGTATATGAGGGCCGCTGGTTCGATCCTAAATTTAAGAAGGATGTCGCGGAGCCAGATGCTCGCGAGACTCGACTTTGGAGTGAAGCGGCGGCTCAAAGCATAGTCGCCGCTTGCCGCGGGAAAAAAGCTAGCGTCAAAGAGGAGGCCAAGCCAGCAACGCAACTGGCGCCTCAATTGTTTGATTTAACTAGCCTTCAGCGTGAAGCTAATGCACGCTTTGGCTTCTCTGCTAAAAATACTTTGGGATTAGCGCAAGCTCTTTATGAGCGACATAAGGTGCTGACATATCCTCGTACAGACTCTAAAGCGCTTCCAGAGGACTATTTAGATACTGTTAAACAAACCATAGAAAATCTTGCTGAACACTCACAAGAATATCGGCCTTTTGCAAAACAAATTTTGCAGGGCGACCCTAAAGACACAAAAACCAAAGCAGGCTTTGGCTGGATCAAACCAAATAAACGAATTTTTGATAATTCCAAAATTTCAGATCACTTTGCAATCATTCCTACGCTAGAGTCGCCCAAGACTTTAAGTGAGCCCGAACAGAAACTGTACGACTTAGTGGTGCGTCGTTTCCTGGCGGTCTTTTATCCTGCCGCTGAGTTCCGCGTCACTACTCGCATTACGGAAGCGTCTGGCCACCACTTCAAAACCGAGGGACGCGTGCTGGTGAACCCAGGATGGTTAACTGTTTATGGACGATCAAATCAAGCTGATGATGAACTAGTCCCCGTTCAAGATGGTGAATCTGTTCTAAACGAATCGATTGCCGCAGTTCCATTAAAAACCAAGCCGCCTGCACGCTATACCGAAGCAACTCTATTGTCAGCTATGGAAAGCGCTGGCAAATGGGTTGATGACGATGAAATGCGCGAAGCAATGGCCGAGAAAGGCTTGGGTACGCCGGCAACTCGAGCAGCAATCATCGAGGGGCTACTTGCTGAGAAGTATATGGTTCGAGAGGCGCGTGAGCTCATACCAACCGCCAAAGCTTTTCAGCTAATGACTCTTTTGCGCGGCCTAGATGTCGAAGAGTTGACTAGGCCAGATCTCACCGGTAGTTGGGAAAACAAACTGTCACTGATTGAGCGTGGCGCAATGAATCGCGACACCTTTATGCAAGAAATCGCGCAAATGACTCAGCGAATTGTTAAGCGAGCGAAAGAATACGATAGCGATACTATTCCTGGTGATTATGCAACGATGTCAACTCCGTGCCCCCATTGCAAAGGGCCAGTCAAAGAAAATTACCGTCGCTTTGCTTGTGAAAAGTGTGGCTTTACGATTAGCAAAACTCCAGGTGGGCGCGCCTTTGAATATCCAGAAGTAGAGGAGCTCTTGCGCGAAAAAACGATTGGGCCATTACAAGGCTTTCGAAGCAAAATGGGCAGACCTTTTGCGGCCATCATTAAGCTAACTGAAATTCCCGAAGACGATGCAGACTATCCCAATGCCGGCTTCAAGCTAGAGTTTGATTTTGGTAATGCACAAGAAGATGAGTCTG
>JACCDH010307443.1_pt1 | contig 11529 bp, 11 predicted proteins | sample 7442481 | NCBI WGS metagenome assembly JACCDH01 (sample SAMN15323433, study PRJNA562643) | freshwater metagenome | isolation source: river surface water | place: USA:Blue River Watershed | collected 2017-08-15 | reverse complement strand
GACAATTTAGATATTCCAATAAAATATCAAAAGCATTCATGTTCATTATTTGAATATAATTATAGTTGTTATAGTATTGTCATTGAAGAAGATGTTTGGATTGGTGCAAATGCAATTATTTTATCTGGATCATTTATTGGAAGAGGTTCTATTATTGGCGCAGGTGCAGTAATTTCAAATAAGATTCAACCTTATTCAATAGTAGTTGGTAATCCAGGAAGAGTTGTAGGTAATCGAAAAAATAAGCAATGAAAAAGTATAATGAAATTTTTATTGGAGACAAAGCTCAAATCAATCATTTAATTACAGATGCTGATATCGACAAATTTGTTGAATTAACTGGGGATAATAATAAATTACACTTAAATAAGGAATTTGCGGAATTAACAGAATTTAAGAATCCTGTGGTACATGGTATGATTGGTGCATCATTCATATCAACCTTGATTGGAACTAAATTACCTGGTGATGGAGCACTTTGGTATTCTCAAACTTTAGATTTTTTAAGGCCAGTTAGAGTTGGGGATAATATTTCAGTTGAAGCGGTTGTTACTAATAAACATGATAAGTCAAATTCAATTGAATTAAAAATTGAAATTTATAACCAATTCCGGCAAATAGTAACAAGTGGAGTATCTAAAGTAAAGGTTGTAGAGATAGAGAAGCCAAAAGTTAAAAAGAAAGAAATTCTGCCAAATAATAAAATTGTCTTATTGGTTGGTGCATCAGGAGGAATTGGAAGCGCGACTGCTTTAAAATTAGCGCAGGAGGGATATGATTTAATCCTACACTACAATTCAAATAGAGACGTAGTAGAAAAATTACAAAATGTAATTAGTAAATTAGGGAGGAGAGTTTTGATAGCAAAAGCTAACTTATTGATTCCAGATGAGCTATATTCTTTAGTTTCACAGGTAAAAACATCATTTGAAACAATTACTGGATTTGTAAATTGTTCATCTATTAATATTCCTACTATAAAATTTGAAAATCTAGAATGGGACATAGTACAGAGTCATTTTGATATAAATGTAAAAAGCTCTTTTTTAATTTTGAAGTCACTTTTACCAATATTCAAAGAGCAAAGATTTGGCAAAATCGTATTGTTGACAACTCAATCATTAGAAATGCCGACTCAAGAATGGACCCATTATATAACAGCTAAATCTGCTTTAAGCGGATTCGTAAAATCCTTGGCGATAGAATATGGTCAATTTGGTATTAATATTAATATGATTTCTCCGAGTTTGATTGATACTAATTTGACATCTGAAATACCCAAAAAAATCAAATTATTTACTGAGGCAAAAACACCACTTCGTAGGCTTTGTACACCTGAAGATGTATCAGAAGCGATTGCTTTTTTATTGTCTGAAAAATCTTCATTTATGACAGGTGAGACACTTAGATTGAATGGAGGACAAGTTATGTTTTAATTACTGGAATATGCTAAGTTTAAATCTCTCAGAATTAATTAGAAAAAATAAAGAATTCAATTCAGTAGACAAGATTAATTGGCCATGTGCTAGAATTAAATTGTTAAGCAATATTACGATCAATCAAATTATTCATCCACTTGAATATATATTGAATTCAAATAATATAAATTCTGAAATTAAGATTGGTGAATATGATAATATAGTACAAGAGGCTTTGAACATCGAAGAATCTACCATTCCAATAGTATTTTGGGAGATATGCAATTTAAAAGAAAGTTTTTTTTATGAAATTGAGGCCAATGACAATAGTTTTAGACAATTATACTTCACAAAAGTTGTTGATGAGCTACAAATTTTATTCAAAAGCCTAAGTAAATCTAAAATTGTTATTTTTAATGAATTCTCTCATTTACATTTTACCTCTGGTTTACTTGAAAAGGGGCAATTCGAAATATTGGTTGAAGATTTGAATAATTATTTAATTTCAAATAAACCTTCAAACTTTCATGTAATCAGTCTCTCAAAGATTTTTTCGTCGCTTTCAATTTCTCAGTCTATTGATTTAAGGGGGTTTTATTTTTCCAAATCGTTATATTCTTTTTTGTTTTTAAAACATTATACATTTTTTATATCACCAATAATTTTATCGCTTTTTTCTAAATCAAAAAAAATATTAGTTTTAGATTGTGATAACACGCTTTGGAATGGTGTAGTTGGCGAGGATGGAATTTCTAAATTAGGTATATCTGAAAAGGACAAGAGTGGGGTATTTTTTAAGGAGGTTCAACTTATTGCTTCTTATTTAAATAGAAAAGGTATTTTGCTTGCCCTTGCTTCCAAAAACAATGTTAAAGACGTTATGGAGGTATTTACTTCTAGGAAAGATATGATTCTAAATTATGAAAGCTTTGTAAGCCATAAAATTAATTGGAATGATAAAGCTTCAAACATTATTGAAATGTCTAATGAGTTGAATATTGGGATTGATTCTTTTGTGTTTGTTGATGATTCGGATTTTGAAGTTGAGCTAGTAAAAGACAAAGTTCCACAAGTAAAGACTTTAAAAGTACCTAGTCAGCTATATTTGTATCCCGATTTGTTAAACTCAAATAAAAATTTGTTTTTCCAATTAAATCAGACCGCAGAAGACTTAAGGAGGTCTAAAATGTATAATGAAGAATCAAAACGTAAATTAGAGATCAATAATTTCGTTAACTTAGAAGACTATCTGGTTTCTTTGAATTTAAGTATTGAAATAAGTATTGATGAAATAGATTATGTTGATCGTATTTCTCAAATGACTCAAAAAACTAATCAATTTAATCTTTGTACAAAACGTTATTCAAGTATTGAAATTATGAATTTTATAACTGATGATAGTTATAAGGTTTTTACAATTAAGGTCGTTGATAGATTTGGAGACTCCGGAGTAGCTGGAGTTTGTATTGTCAAAACAAATGGTAATGAAGCATACATTGACAATTTATTATTGAGCTGTAGAGTTCTTGGAAGAAGTATAGAATTACAATTTTTAAATGAAGTTTTAAACTTTTTATTTAAATCAAATCTGGATAATGTGTCCTCAACATTTATTAGGACGTTTAAAAATGAGCAAGTTGATAACTTTTATGAAAAATTTAATTTCAACGTAATTCAAAATGAAAATGTTACAAAGCATTACAAATTATCAAAAAACAATTTTATTTATTCTAATTTAAATTATATAAAAGTTATATGGAAGAAAAAATAAAACAAATAATGTCTGATGTGTTTTCTATAGAAACCACAATAATAGATAAAAATACCTCACAAGACTCTGTAGACAATTGGGATTCGATAGGGCATCTTAATTTAATTACAGCGCTAGAGGAGTCTTTTGAGATTTATTTTGAAGAAGAAGAGATAATACAGATGCTTAATTTTGAACTTGTTTGCTTGATAACAAGTGAACATTTAGAATTTAAGGCATGACCTCATTAGAGCTTATTAAAATAAAAAAAGTCATTTTTTGGGATTTTGACGGTGTTATAAAAGACTCTGTCAGTGTAAAAGTAGAGTCTTTTTGTAAATTATTTGAAAGTTATGGAACTGATATTGTTGATAAAATACGTGTTCACAATCAAAATAATGGTGGGATGTCTAGATTTGAAAAATTTCCAATTTACCTCAATTGGGTGGGAGAGAAGGTTTCTGACAATAGAATTAAAGATTTAAATCAACAGTTTAGTCAATTAGTTTTAGATGCCGTAATCAATTCAGAATGGATTCCTGGAGTTGAAAGTTATTTACGCAATAATTACTTTAATCAAACTTTTGTACTTGTATCTGCAACTCCTTTGACAGAATTAAGGATTATTTTAGAAAATTTAGACTTAACCAATATTTTCAAATTAGTTTATGGTTCTCCTACGAGTAAAGAAGCCTCAATATTGTCAGCTCTTGACATTTTGGGCATTCCTTTTGGTGATACTGTTATGATTGGAGACTCTATGGCAGACAAAAATGCTGCAGATTTTTGTAAAATTCCATTTATTCTTAAAAAAAGTGAATTGAATAGTAAAATTTTCAATAATTATAATGGGCATTCAATTATTGACTTAACTGAGAAATGAGAAGATTAGACAAAATCGAAATAATTCGAAATAAATTAAAAACTAATGAAACTTCAGTTGGAAGTTGGATGCAATTACCCAGTGCTTCAGTTGCTGAAATTATGGGTAATTCTGGGTATGATTGGGTCGCGGTAGATTTGGAACATGGAACATTTAGCCCACACCAACTGCCGGATATTTTTAGAGCTTTAGAATTAGGTAATACTTTACCATTAGTTAGATTAGCGCAAGGACATCCTAAAGATTGTAAAGAAGCACTTGATGCTGGCGCAGGAGGCATTATAGTTCCTATGGTTGAATCTGCCGAACAACTTCGTCAAGTTAAAGATGCATGTTGCTGGCCTCCCTCTGGGACTAGAGGTGTTGGTTTTTCAAGGGCAAATTTATTTGGTAAAAATTTTACCGATTATAATCTTGAGGCTCAATCTCCTCTTCTCATTGCAATGATTGAGAATATCAATGCGTTACATGATTTAGATGAAATATTGCAAGTTGAAGGTTTAGACGCAATTTTGATAGGGCCCTATGATTTATCCGCTTCCATGGGAAATATAGGTCAATTCGAAACAAGCGAATTCATTAGTGCAATTAACAATATAAAGACTATGTGTTTAAAGTATAACATTGCTTGTGGTGTCCATGTTGTTATGCCCGAAATCAAACAACTTGAACAGAGAATATCAGAAGGTTTTCGCTTTTTAGCCTATTCAATCGATTCTGTTTTTTTGTTTAAGTCATCGAATCTAAATAATTGGTCAGATGTTAAACTAAAATAAAATTCATTTAAATCTAAATTAATCTTTTTCAATTAATGGGAAAACGTGTCTTAGTTACTGGTGTTGCAGGTTTTATTGGATCGCATGTTGCGAAGAAATTTATAGATGAGGGATATGAGGTATTTGGGGTAGACGACTTATCAAGTGGAAACAGTGAAAATATACCCGCTGGTTTAACATTCATTAATCAAGATTTATCTTTAAAAAGTACTGTTGATATCTTACCTAAAGATTGTTCTTATATACTTCATTTAGCAGGGCAATCTTCCGGTGAAATTAGTTACGATGATCCAATCGCAGATTTAGAAAAAAACGTTGTATCAACTTTGAATTTAATAAAATACGGGATAAAGTATAATTCGAAAAAAATTGTTTACGCCAGTTCAATGTCGGTTTATGGAAATGTTCCTGATGAACCTGTTAACGAGGAAAAGGAAGCTAGGCCACTCTCCGGCTATGGCGTTGGAAAGCTTGCTAGTGAAGGTTATCTAAAGGTTTATCAGCAAAAGCTTCCTTTTGTAGCCATGAGGATGTTTAATGTATATGGCCCAGGTCAAGATTTAAGTAATTTACGTCAAGGAATGGTAAGTATTTATCTTTCTCAAGCAATTAAAACTGGAAAAATTGAGGTCAAGGGTGGACTAAATCGTTATAGAGATTTCATTCATATTGATGATGTTGTAGAATGTTGGTTTAGAACAGCTACTAATGATAACATTAATAATATAATATTAAATGTTGGAACTGGTGTTAGAACAACTGTTGAGAATTTATTAAACAAAATTTGTTTAAGTATTCCAGATTCTAGTTATTATGTGTCAGACTCTACTCCTGGGGATCAAAATGGAATTTTTGCTTCAAACTTAAAAATAAAAAATCTTTTAGGAATAGATAAATTTATTGAGCTTGACTCTGGTTTTGCAGAGTTTTCAAATTGGGCTCTACAAAATAGAGGTTTAATATTTAATGATAACAACAATAATAAATAATATGAATATAATTGCAATAATTCCAGCAAGAATGGGGAGTAGTCGTTTCCCAGGAAAGCCTATGGCTAAAATTTGTGGAAAACCGATGATTGGTCATGTATATGAAAGAGTTTCTAAATCTCCATTGTTAAAAGAAACCATAGTTGCGACTTGTGATATTGAGATTTTTGAATACATTGAATCTATAGGAGGGAAAGCTGTTATGACAAGCGATCAACATGAAAGGGCATCAGATCGATGTGCTGAAGCACTTGAAAAGCTTGAGCTAGCGAATAATTTAAAATATGATATAGTAGTTATGGTTCAAGGGGATGAACCAATGACTCATCCTAATATGATTGATGAGGCCATTAAACCTATGTTATCTGACGAGACTATACTAGTTACAAATCTAGTTGCTAATATTGAAAACGAAGAGGACTTTAATGATAGAAATTGCATTAAAGTGGTTTGCGATTTAAAAAGTAATGCTTTGTATTTCTCAAGGGAGCCCATTCCAACTCAGTTTAAAGAGCGCAATGTCCCTATGTTTAAACAGGTATGTGTTATACCTTTTAAAAGAGATTTTTTGCTTGAATATATTCGGTTAGAACCAACCCCTTTAGAAATAGTTGAGTCTGTAGATATGATGCGTGTTCTTGAGCATGGTTATAAAGTACTAATGGTTCCAACCAGTTACGATACCAAGGCTGTTGACACGCTAGAAGATCTAAAAAAAGTAGAACAAATAATTAACAAATTATGATTAACGGAAAGAGTGTTTTAGTTGTAATTCCAGCTAGAATGGGAGGTTATAGATTCCCTGATAAACCATTAAGAATTATCCATGGCAAAGAAATGCTTAGATGGGTATGGGAAAATGTAAGTGATTCGAAATACGTGGATGAAATTTTAATAGCAACTCCAAACGAATCCATTGTTCAAACTTGTAGTAAATTTGGAGCAAAGGTTGTATTAACAAGTGATTCACATCGAAGAGGGACAGAACGTGTTTACGAAGCGTATAAAAACACAAATAGGGCTTGGGATATTGTAGTTAATTTCCAAGGAGATGAACCATTAGTTTCAGGAGAGTGGCTTGACAAGGCAATTGAGGAATTGGTATCTGATTCAGATTTATCTTGCGTCAATTTATACAAATGGATGAGTTATGAAGAAGCAGAACGAGACCAAAATGAGGTTAAGGTGGTTATTAATCATCAATCAAATGCAATGTATTTCTCTAGAAATGCACTACCTGCAATTTGGCTTGGGGATAAAATGTTTCAATGTAGAGTAGAAATCTGTGTCATGCCAATGTGGGCTTCGGCTTTAGAAAATTTTGTGAAATTAGGGAATGGTTATTATGAAGAAATTGAATCGGTTGATATGATGAGATTTGTTGAAAATGGGTTGAAAGTGAGAATGCTTGAGTGTACTGATGAAGTAAAAAGTGTCGATTGTCAAGAAGATTTAGAAGAAGCTGAGAAGTTACTTAAAAATTTGGTGAAATAATATTTTCACCAGCCCAATAATGAATATAAATGTATTTGAATTATTAGATGTTGATGTAGATTCTCATTTAACATGCGGTAAATCTTATTTATGGGATGAAAATTTTCGTGAAGGGGATTTTATTTCTATTCCTAAATTAGTAGAAGAGGATTCAATATTCTGGAGAAATAAATATTTAGATTGGACCTATCAGCTTTCAAATGCAGTAATTGATGGTAAGGAATTATATAAACACTTTAAAAGTAGTTTAATTAATAATGACTCATTTTGGTGGCAATCTCTAATAGCAGACAAATGCCCGTATAAGTCAAAATCTCCTTTTGTAATTATTAAAATTTGGGTAATTGAGAAATTATATACTGAAAATAATTTTGAGATACTTGTATATAGGGGTGATAATAAAATATTAGCCGAAGTACTATCTTCATGGTTAAGAGAAAATAATTTAGGGCAATTCATTTGGGTTAAAAAAAGAACCAACTTTGCTATTCGGAATTATTTTAAATTAAACATAGCGACCCCAATTATAACTTCTGTTTTTACCATATTTCAGTTTCTAATTAGGAAGTTTTTCTACTTTAGAAAAGTTGATCTAAATCAAAATGCTGACTTAACAATAGTGACATATTTCCCAGGTGTTGATCATAAAAAGATGCTCGAAGGCATGTTTTATTCAAATTATTGGGGGCCACTAAATGATTATTTAAATGATTTTAATATTCCAGTAAATTGGGTTTGGATTTTCACAAAACAGCAAATAAATTTCAGACAAGCAGTTAAATTTCAAAGTATTTTAAATTCAAAATCAAAAGTAACAGGCAATAAATTTAAGTTCATAGAAAATAATCTAAGTATTTTGAATTTATGTTTTGTAATAAAGGAGTTTTTCAGATTGGGTATGAAAAGCTGTTTATGCAAATTTTCTATTAGAAATTATTTTAAAGTTAGTGGTTCAAAAATAGACTTTTTCCCAATATTAAAAAATGAGTGGTCCCATTCATTTTGGGGCTCGTCAGCAATGCTGAATTATATCTATGCGGCATCATTCAAAAACCTAGATATTCCAATTTCGACAAAAAAAATTTTATATGTTTGGGAAAACCAACCTTGGGAACAGAGTTTATTGACATTAAAAAAAAGTCATGTGACTACTAAGTTTTATGGATCAGTTCATACACCGGCAAATTCTACTCTTTTTAATTTAAAGGTCTTCCCAGGTAATAAAAATGAATTTAATATTTTAAATGGCCGTAGATTACCTGATTTTATTTGCGCGCCAAGTGAAAATGCAAGGAAGATTCTTTTGGAAGGTGGTTGGCCAAAAGATAAAGTTATTATCGTTGAAGCCTTGAGATATATAGAGTCTTTAAAAAATCAAATGACGACTAAAAGGGTTGTAAAAAATTTGTTAGTTGTAACAGGATCTATAATTAGCGAAGTAGTGAGTCAGTTAAATATAATTCGCGATTTTGAGAATAACTATTCTGAATATTTTGATAATGTTTTTATAAAATCTCATCCGCTAATTCCTGTGGAAGAATTGTTAAATAGTTATAATTTTCAAAAAAAAGTTAAAATAACTAACCTGAAACTTTCAGAATTATGGAGTAATTGTTCTGTTGTGTTTACTGCTAATTCTACATCAGTAGGCCTGGAGGCTTATTACTTAGGAATACCATTAGTCATTTCTGATTCGTGCGGAAATTTCAATTTAAATTCTTTATTTGGAGTAAAAGGTGTTCATTTTATCAATTCTTCAAATGAATTTAAAGATGTTATTACCAGAATTAGTTTGAGTGATAGATTAAATGGCAGAAATAGTAGTGATTTCTTTTGTTTAGATTCAGAAATTCCCCGTTGGAAAAATATTTTGAATTTGTCTAATTCTATTTAATATATGCCTTTTTTTTCAATTATAATTCCAACATTTAATAGCAAATCGTCTTTAGAAATTGCTTTAAATTCTGTATTAAATCAAACTTTTCAAGATTTTGAAATTTTGATTATTGACGATGGTTCTACTGATGGAACTGATGATTTGGTGTTACAATATCAGGATATTAGAATTGTATATGAAAAGCAGAGAAATTCTGGTGGGCCTGCTAATCCTAGAAATAAAGGAATTAAATTATCAAAAGGGGAATGGATCTGTTTTTTAGATTCTGATGATTTTTGGTGCAGTAACAAGCTTGAATTTTGCTATAATCAAATTAATGCTAACGTCGATTTATTATTTCATGATTTATATTTAGTCAATAAAAAGAATTTCTGGTTAAGAAATAAAATTCTTAAAGGGAGAAGACTTAATTCGCCGGTAATTAAAGATCTCCTTATTAATGGTAATGCTATTGCTACATCATCAGTAGTTGTTAGACGTTATATAGTTGAAAAGATTGGGGGATTTGATGAAAGTTCAGATGTAGTTGCAGCGGAAGATTTTAAACTATGGCTTGGAGTTGCTACTTTGACAGATAAATTTATATATATAAATAATCCTCTAGGCTACTATCTTGATTTGGGAAGTGGGATTTCAAGTAAAAATATGTCTTCAGTTTATTATTTTGCTATTAAAGATTATTTAAAATTACTTGAACCAAAATCAGCAAATAAAGCGATTGCTATTAGTAAATATATTAATTCGAAATTTGGTTTATCCACATCTTATTATTATTCAGTGCGGAGTGAATTATTCTACTGCATTAGATATGCTAATTATGAATATAAATTAAAGTCATTCTTCATATTAATTTTAATTTTTTTAAAAAAGATACGTAAGTCATTTAAATGGAATTATTAAAGGGGGGGGGTAATTCAAATTTAAATAAATTAGCAACTGGTATTTTAGTGCCTTTGATGGTAATATCAGCAATTTTGGCTGAAACAATATTTAAAAGTTTGCAGGTAGCATCTGAGTTAATATTATTAATTTCATTTTCTTTTTTACTTATTAGAAATAATATATCAAAATATGATTTCACTATTTTAATTATATATATTCTTGCTAATTTCATTACTATCTTTTATTTAAGTCCTACTACTGTAATGTTAAATATAAAACAGTTTGGATTGCCAATTCTAGCTTTAATGTATTTTAGAAAAAATACTCAGAAGTCTATATTTCTTCCTCTCGCTTTTATCTTTTGTATAATTTTGATGATTACTCAAAAATTAGTTGGGCATTTCCCAATACCAATTAATAGTTATATAACTACATTGAAAGATGATTTAGAAGGAAGACCTCTAGGTTTATTCTTGAATTATCATTTTTCTGCTTTTTTTGTTGCTGTTTTTTTAATTGGTGTCACTTTTAAGAAGTCAATATTTTTTATTGATTATGTTATTTTATTTTTTTTTAATGTGCAAACATCTTTAATATCCTATTTAGGTCAAAAAGTATATTATTTTATTTTCAAGCGATTTAAGCAGCCAAGTTTAAGTAAAGTTGTAATATTTTTTCTTTCGTTTTTATTTATATTTCTTTTTGTTGTTAGAAGTTTTCTTGATTTTTTGGATGTTCCTGAAGCTGCAATTAGTGGCCTGGTTATTTTTTATCAATTAACTGATATTAATACATATACGAGGATTTTATACCTTTTTCCTCGTGATATTTATGAGTTTTATAATTTAAGTCTTTATAATTATTCAGGAACAAAAGTTGATGGATATTTTGCCGAGGGCAATGAAATATCATTTATTCAAATTATAGTTCAGGGAGGGCTAATATTAGGAATTTCATTTTTATCTTATATTCTTAAAAATATTTCTATTTATCGTATATTTATTCTTTTAAGTTTAATTCACTATTCATACCTATTTAGTCCACTAATTATTTATACTATGTGTTATTTTGATAATAAAAATAAATTCTATCATGAATAAGAAAGTTCTAGTTACTGGAGCAGATGGTTTTATAGGTAGTCATCTGGTTGAACATTTGGTTTATTCCGGATTCAGAGTTAAAGCATTTGTTTATTATAATTCATTTAATAGTTGGGGGTGGCTAGATTCTTTGCCTAAAGACATTTTAAGTCAAATAGAGATTTTTACGGGCGATATTAGGGATCCAAATGGTGTTAAAGTAGCAATGAAAGATTGCAGTATTGTTTATCATTTGGCTGCTTTAATTGCAATCCCATTTAGTTATCATTCTCCGGATTCTTATGTCGATACAAATATTAAGGGGACATTAAATATAGTACAGGCTGCTAGAGATCTTTCT
>JACCDH011080287.1_pt1 | contig 11531 bp, 5 predicted proteins | sample 7442481 | NCBI WGS metagenome assembly JACCDH01 (sample SAMN15323433, study PRJNA562643) | freshwater metagenome | isolation source: river surface water | place: USA:Blue River Watershed | collected 2017-08-15 | reverse complement strand
TCTGATGGTGATTGGTCATTATTTTCACCTGATGAAGCACCTGGTCTCTCAGATGCATATGACACACCCGAAGACAAAGCATTTACTCGTTTGTATGAACAATATGAATCCGAAGGTAGGGCAAGAAAAGTAGTTAAAGCAAGAAAATTGATGGATGCTATTTTAACCGCACAAATCGAAACGGGTACACCATATATGTTGTATAAAGACGCTGCTAACTATAAATCAAACCAAAAGAACTTAGGTACAATTAAATCTTCAAATTTATGTACTGAAATTATCGAATATAGTTCACCAACAGAACAAGCGGTGTGTAATTTGGCATCAATTGCGTTACCAAAATATATTTTAAATGGAGAATTCAATCATGAATTACTTTATGAAAATACATACCAAGTTGTTAAAAATTTAAACAATGTTATTGACTTAAATTTCTATCCAACAGAAGAAACTAAAAATTCGAACTTTAAACACAGACCAATTGGTTTAGGTGTTCAAGGTTTAGCGGATGTTTTCTGTATGTTAAGTTTACCGTTTGAATCTGAAGATGCAGATAAATTACAAACAGACATTTTTGAAACAATTTATTTTGCAGCAATGACATCATCAAATGATTTGGCAAAAGAATTTGGACCATACGAATCAATTAATGGTTCACCTATTGAAAAGGGAATTTTTCAATTTGAAATGTGGGGTAAAACAGATAAAGATTTGTCAGGTAGATGGGATTGGAAAAAATTAAGAAAAAATGTGGTTAACTATGGTGTTAGAAACTCATTGTTAGTTGCACCAATGCCAACCGCATCAACTGCACAGATTTTAGGTAACAACGAAGCATTTGAACCATTTACAACAAACCTTTATTCTCGTAGAACATTGGGTGGTGAATTTATTGTAATCAACAAACATTTGGTTAGAGAATTATTAAAACTTAACCTTTGGAATGATACGATTAAAAATAAATTAATCATGGAAAATGGTTCGGTTCAAAATATCCCTGAAATCCCAACTGAAATGAAAGAAGTTTATAAAACAGTTTGGGAGATGTCACAAAAACGTGTTTTACAAATGGCGGCAAACAGGAGTATTTTTATCGACCAATCACAATCATTGAATTTGTTTATCGATAATGCAACAAAACCTAAATTATTGGCGGCACATTTATTTGGTTGGAAATTAGGTCTCAAAACCGGTATGTATTATTTACGTACAAGGTCGGCGGTTGACCCAATTAAAGGGTTAGGTGTTGATATGTCAGCGAATAAACCGGTTGAACAACCACAAACACAGGCGGTAGTTTTCGAAACTCCAACTAATAACTCACTAATAAGTGAACAAACACCCGAATTAGTAATGACTAGTCAAAGACCAACAGATTCACCTTTCGAGTGTGAAGGATGTGGGTCTTAAAATAATGGGTGACTCCCTCAAAGGAAACTGTCGTCAAGGCGTACCTTGAGCATCCAGGACTTGACAATACAGGGGGTGAATATCAAGTCACTATTGAACTATCACGACACTTTTCACGACACTTTTGTGAAATTGTGTCGTGATTTTTATTTATTACCATTTTATATTAGTTTATATTTATTGTTATGGCGACAACATATGGAATAGATTTCCCATTTAGAAATAGTCAAAAAGGTGATTTCCTTAAAATGACTGAAACACCTGAAAGGGAAGTACGTGCGAACTTGATACATCTTTTATTGACGAGAAAAGGTAGTAGATACTTTTTACCCGATTTCGGTACAAGATTGTATGAATATATTTTTGACCAAAATGATGTTGTTAGTTACAGTTCGATAGAGGAAGAAATTAGAGAAGGGGTTAGAAAATATATCCCAAACCTTGATATCAATTCAATCAACATAATGTCAGCGGAAAATGACCCTGATGAAATAAAAACATATACCCAAGACGAAGACGAAAGATTATTCAGAGTATCTGATGCGTCCACTAAACCATACACTGCAAAAGTTAAAATAGACTACACGGTGAATAATGGTGCGTTTTCATCTTCCGATTTTATAATTATAAACATATAAGATGGCTAAGAAAATATCATACGCAACAAGAGATTTTGCTGGGTTAAGACAAGAATTGGTTAACCTAACAAATGATTACTATCCTGAGCTGGTTAAAAATACCAACGACGCATCCATTTTTTCTGTTTTATTAGATTTAAATGCTGCGGTTGCCGATAATTTACATTACCACATTGATAGAGTTTGGCAGGAAACAATGTTAGATTTTGCACAACAAAGACAATCATTATTTCATATTGCTAAAACATACGGTTTAAAAATACCGGGTAATAGACCATCAGTTGCATTATGTGATTTTTCAATTAACGTACCTGTAAGTGGTGATAAAGAAAAAACTGAATACCTTGGAGTTTTGAGGGCGGGGGCACAAGTATCGGGAGGTGGACAAGTTTTTGAAACGTTGGAAGATATTGATTTTTCAAATCCATTCAATAGTAAGGGTGAACCAAATAGACTTAAAATACCAAATTTTGATGGTAATAATAAATTGGTTTCATATACAATTACAAAAAGAGAAGCTGTAGTAAATGGTGTTACAAGAATTTTCAGGAGAGTAATCACTGAAATAGACCAAAAACCATTTTTAAAACTTTATTTACCCGAACAAAACGTATTGGGTATTGTGTCCATGATACATAAAGAGGGTACAAATTTTGGCGCCAATCCAACGTCATCTGAATTTACTTCATCATCAAATAAATGGTATGAAGTGAAATCATTGGTACAAGATAAGGTGTTCATCCCCGATTCAACTAAAGTATCTGACAAAGACAACTTTAAACCTGGTCGTTACGTACAAGTTTCAAATAAATACATTACTGAAATTACACCTGAAGGTTATTTTTCAATGACATTTGGTTCAGGTACGGTTAATCCATTGGATAATCTAGACAACTACGTAAATGGAAATATGAAGGTTAGTTTAGGTTCATACCTAAATAACATATCATTGGGTGCGGTACCTAAAGCAAACACCACAATATTCGTAAAGTATAGAATCGGTGGTGGTAAAGATTCGAATATTGGTGTGAACGTTATTAATAGTGTTGACAATATTGAATTTAATGTAAATGGACCGGTTTCTAGTGTTAATACACAAGTTATCCAATCATTAAGAGTAACCAACGTAACACCTGCCGTAGGTGGTGCTGACCAACCAACAATAGAAGAAATTAGAAATCTAATTGCATATAATTTTGCATCACAAAATAGAGCGGTAACATTGAACGATTATAAATCCATGATTGAAAATATGCCAGCAACATTTGGTGCTCCGGCTAAGGTAAATGTAATGGAGGAAGATAATAAAGTAAAAATAAAATTATTATCATACGACGAACAAGGTGCACTAACTAGTATCGTTTCAAACACATTAAAAAGTAACATTATTGAATATCTTTCTGAATATAGAATGTTAAATGATTATTTAGAGATTCAAGTCGGAGAAGTTATCGATTTAGGATTGGAGATTGATATAATTGGTGATAGAAATGAAATTGAAACTGACATTATAAAAGCGACAATTGAAAAAACAATTGAATATTTCTCAATTGACAAAAGAAAAATGGGAGACCCATTGTTTGTTGGAGAATTAACCAAAGAGATTGGTAGTGTTTCTGGTGTTGTGAACGTAGTTGATATTAGAGTATACAATAAAATAGGTGGAGAATATTCATTAAATGAAGTGGCACAAAGTAGTGACCAAACAACCGGTTTGATTACACAATCAGATACAACCATTTTTATGAAATCCAATCAAATCTTCCAAATTAGATTCCCAAATAAAGATATTAAAGTAAGGGTAAAACCATTAATATCGACTACATTCTAAATTGATTTTTTCTTATATTAATAGAAAATCTCTTAGTTTCTATTTATTATAAGAATGATGCAAAAACATAGAATATCCACGAATTTAGGAAAAGACCAACTTATTAAGGTCGAATTAAAACAAGATTTCGATTTACTTGAAATTTTGTCATTGAAATTTACACAGAAAGAAGTGTATACTTCTCTTTGTGCAGACTATGGTGTTGTTTGTGGTAGGGTAAGTGTAAATGACGGTTTTGGCGTTCCAAATGCAAGAGTTTCGATATTCGTTCCGTTAAATGAAACTGACGAATTAGACCCTGTTTTATCCACTTTATATCCGTATAAGTTAGCTTCTGACAGAAATGAGGACGGTTACAAATACAATTTATTACCAGCTAGACAACAACACTCTGGACATACTCCCACAGGTACTTTTCCTGACCAAGAAGACATCTTAACAAGAGAAGAATACTTGGAGGTATATGAAAAATATTACACCTATACAGTTAAAACAAATGAATCGGGTGACTTCATGATTTGGGGTGTACCACTTGGTTCACAAGACATACATGTTGACGTTGATTTATCAGACATGGGATGTCAATCTTTAGTTCCATATGATTTAATTTACGAAGGTATTTCTGAAGAGAAGTTTGAGAATAAGTACACTTATATGTCTTCAGAAAATCTTGACACCTTACCACAAATTATTTCATTTGATAAAACAATCGAGGTTTACCCTTTTTGGGGTAATGAAGATTTATGTGAAATTGGTATTACAAGAACAGATTTTGATTTAGGTGAAAGAGGTATTAGATTAGAACCATATGCCATTATGATGGGTGGAACGATGACCGATTCAGGAAATGACTCACTTACACCTAATTGCAATGTGGACAATCAAATGGGTGAAAAATGTCGTTTAACAACAACAAAAGGTAACGTTGAAGCTATACGATTTACAGGTGAATATGAAAAAGATAGTAATGGAGTTATTATTACACCATTAAGACCAATATTAGAAAAAATTGCAATTGATAGTAATATCGATGAAAATGGAACTTTCTTTTTCAGGGTACCGATGAATAGTGGTTACTACTATACCAACGAATTTGGGGAGTTTGTTGAATCAAATGACGTTAAAAAAGGTATACCAACAAGAGGGACATATAGATTTAGATTTAGTTTGGATGATGATTCAGGTAGTAAAAACAATTACACCGGTAAAATTTTAATTCCGAATATCAGAGAATACCATACAAATGACGTAAGTTATTTAGGTGGATACGGAACAATTAATAGTAAATCATATTCGTTTAGTACGAATTTAAATGATTATCCAGATTTAAGTGTAATAAATGGAACAGAACCTGACGCGGTAACAGATGGACAACAAGGAGTTCCACAAGATTATTTCTATCAATTTAGATACGGTAGAGTTTATACAGTATCACAATTTTTAAACAAATACGAAAATAAAAGTGGTTGGGAAAAAGTTTTTAGTTTTTTCACAAGGGATAGAAATGAATCGTTTATTGGGGTTAAAGAAATTTGGCCTGAAAATGATTGTGCTAATACTAACAATTATTTTCCAATAAACGATGCAGTTAGAAATCACAGATTTGCATTTTTCATTGCAACAATTGTAAGTGCAATTGAATACATTGGATTATATATACAGTTAATTTTTAAAGAATTTGTTTGTAGTGTTTTATTTGCAATTGCGGAATTACTTTCAAGTACGGGTGTATCAAACGCCGCGGCGGCGAAGATGTTCAAAAGAGCAAAAGAATTTCAATTTAAAAACATTTTTAAATTGAATCTTATTGTGTACCCTGATTGTTATGACTGTAGTGAAGATAATGCACCTGCAGAAACAATATTTAGAACACCACCAATTACAATTGCGGATTGGACAGGGTCAACGGTTTATGCTACTAATTTTATTTTAGAAGAAAAATATCAATCATCAAGACCAAGTGGTACTTGTGATTCTTATTTGTTTACTAATAGTACGGCATCACCAATTTCCTTCCCATATTTAGATTGTGACCAAAAAACAAGAACGGTAACCGTACCGGCAAGTGGTACAACTGAAGTATGTGCATATCATGGACAAAGTCAAAGTGGTTTTTTGTTAACGCCCACAATTACTATTGACGGATGTTCGGGTGCTAATGGATTCATTAATGATACTGACTTGTATTTTGTACCATCAGGTGGTGGTTATATTGGATTATCTGGTGCAACATCGGGTACTACAGATGGTCAATATCTTTTCCAACAATATATCATTGAAATTGATGTTTATGGGGGTGGTAGTACATATGTACCAATCGGTATTGGACAATCTTCTCCAATCGTATGGGATAATGATACAACAACATGGAAAATTAAAGACATGTATCGAAATATCGGTAACACAATTTCTGCGGCATATAATACATTGTTTGACGAACCTGTTGCGGGAACCTGTCATAGTGTTCAAGGAGAAGTTAAAATTAAAAAGATTTGGGTTGTCGATGCAAATGTAACACCTGAAGAATTTGATATCGATGAGGTTGAAAGTGGTTGTTCTAAATATGATTATATTATTGAGGATGAAAAAGGTAAAGTTGGAGATATGAGACTAAGGGGTATTGTTCCACCATTAAGTGGTTCTACGGGTAACATATTCACCGATTACCAAAGTGCTAAAGCTTGGTATGATTTACATCGTCCAGAATTAAATGGATACTTTAGACCTAACACATCTGCACCATATATGTGGAATCAAGTTGACGTGGATTATAATGATAAAATATTAGGAGAAGGTGCATATGCCGTTGGTGATTGTGACCCACCATTGGAATATAATGTAATGGGTGTGGCGTCTGCTTATCCTAAACAATTTGTTGAGGATAGGGGGGATTTTAGAAATGAGGATGCTCGTTGTATCTATAAAGGAAGATATTATGGTGCGGTTAAAAAGAAAGGACCATATTGGGTTGATGAAGAATTAACCAAAGACGGTACAGTAACCGGTTGGTCTGAATTTAGAGATGGTGTTTATACTATCGTGCCTTTAGCGGGTAAAACAGGTGAACTTATTAATTCATATAGAAGACGAAAATTATTTGGTAAATTAATGTGTGGCGGTGTAACATCATACACATTTGCAAATAGTTGGTTAAGTGGTATATTATATTTCTTCCAATATAAAAGAAGAAGTGCAGATAAGTTCTGTAAAGATTGTCTTGTTAGAAAAATTGAAGATGACGGTACAAGTAACTACTATTATAGGTCAACACCATATAGTTCAGGTTATACGTACAATTCAATATATACTGGAGGTATGAGTGGTACGATGTTTGCGAATAAAACTAAAGGATTTTATGGTTCACAAAGAACAGTAGATATCACAGATACATTCGACCAACCATTCATGACAAGTTTATTTAGAGTTGTTGGACTTACAGGATATAAAAGAGATATTAACTATCCTACAACAATTGTTGATTTAGGTCCGAGAAGTACGTGGATTAAAGAAATTTGTTTTGACCCCCAATTAGATGTCAATTGTTCAATAACAAGAAGTATCGGTGCCACATCTTACAAGGGAATTGATGATTTGATGGAATATATTATTATGTCAAAAGAAATCAAAGAACGAGGAAGACTTGACGTACAAGATTTATTTGATAGAAGAGGAAAGGGTTTAATTGATGGAGATATTGCACAATTATTAAACTTCAATACCCAAACTGGTATCTATCCGTTTGAGAATGAAGAGGCGGAATCACCATATTTTAATGACTACAGTGAATCATTTGACGCTAAAGGACCGGTTGGAATTAATTTCGTATACAGTGGTGACGATGATGAAACATTAATTATTGAACAGGACGGTTTCTTAATTAGAGAATGTTTAAACAAACCAGGTAGATTAGGTGACAATTCACAAAAAGTACCATATTATATGTGGGATACGAGAGGTCATGGTTTTGGTGAAACAACGGAAGCTGGAGAATCACAAACATTCTTCACCGCTTTAATATTCAATCAAAGATTACAACAAATGAAGGCAGAATTAAATACCGATACTGTTATTGGTAATTCTGACGATTTGTATATGGGTCCTGAAGCTGAATGGGTGTTACCTCCAATCAGAGATTGTGTCAATGGTGTAAAGAGTAACGATAACTATAAAGAATATACTGTATTTGGTAATACAAGACACTTAATGGAAATTGGTGGTCCATTTAATTTCACATTTGGTTTGAGAAAAGGTGCAACCGCCTTTGATAAATTTATTGAAAATTTTGGACCTAAATAATATGTGGATTAAAGATATATTCAGTAAAAGAAAACCAAACCACCTAATAATCTATGTTGTATATAGAAAAGAAGAATATCGTTTATATAAGTTTCTTTCTAAAATTACACATAGTGTTGGACCATTCACCTCTTTAGATGATTGTATTAATGGTGTAAAAAAATTTATTGAGAAATACCCCGATAAATTAAAACAATTAAACATAACAAGTTATGGTTCGGGAAAATATTTGGTTCAAACAACAGATAATCAATCAAAAGTTTTGGAGTTGGTCGACTCTTTAAAACCACTAATGGATGAAAATACCAAGTTAATGTTTACAACATGTTTTAGTGGTGTGTCAAATAGAAAAGTCGTTGAAATGTCTGAACGATTAGATGGTATTGAAGTTTCTGCAATGAATGGGTCGTATAGTTTAAATGGTAAGATGACCACATGTAAATGTAAAGAAAAAGGTTACAGTAAACGTATAATTGATTCTTTACCACAAAGTCGTAACGGTATAAGATATGATGAGAAAGAAATTGTTGATGTGGTTAGAAGAGGTGAAAATGAACCAATTAATTGGTTAACATGTGGAATGGCATATCAATACAATGAAATTATGAAAAAAGATGAAATTTGTAAGGTTACAAATCAACCATATACGTTGTTAAAATCAATTAGAAATTATTTATTTAATATCCAAAATTAATGGAAAAAAAACAAATCATATTACCAACTAAAAAATACTTCAAGGCCAATGAAGAGGATTTAAATTTACGTGTGGGTCTTGAAGAATCTGAAGTTTTATTACGTCAGGGTGATAAGGATATTGTATTGGATATTGCCGAATTATTTGACAAAGAAAGAAACGAAAGTAACAAGTATAAAATATATGGTAAACTTAAAATGGTTTTCAGAAATTTATACACTGGTTCCACAACTTATGAACCATTACAAAGAAACATGTTTTATTTAAATTATGGTTCAGTGAATGGTGAATGGGACGGTTACATACCCTACAATGAATTTGCGTTTTTAAGAAAAGATGTCGTTAGAGAAGTTATTGTGACACCATCAGGTACAACGACCACAGGTGATTATAATACAAATACATCTACTTTAACAGGATTGACATATACGGGACATACAATTATTCCTGCGATTGAAGCACCATATAAAAATTGGAACGTTTATTTGAGTTATGTTTATGGTCAAGATGAAAATCATCTGATGCATTATACGTTAACAGGTTCAACTAATCCTACCGTTTACACTTTTAGAGCAAAGGATGGTATTCCATTTAGAGTTGCCGATGTTGGTTCACATTATGAATTAACATCACCAGTTGAACATGGAATGAGTCCTGGTGAGTATGTTACGTTATCCACCACAGGTAATACTTTTTATATGATGTCAGGTACAACACCTGTAATATCGACAAATGTAGAACATAGAACATTTAACATTGAAAGTGTAGGAAATGAAATTTACCGTTCAGAAAAATTCGTAATTAATTTATTAAAAAATGAATTTGTAACGGGTACAACTTTAGGTAGTGTAATTTTTGGTAAAAGATGTTTGGATTATAATAACATAACAGGAACAACTTCACAATATTATGTACATAAACATAAAACATTGACCGGTGTTGATGATTATATTTTAGACAAAGTTGGTTTTGAGTCACCAGTTTGGGAGGAAGAGAAAGGTGTGATGTATGAAACAAGTTCAAATGATATTGATTATATCGTTGAAATGAATAGAATGGAATCTGTTTTGTTTGATTTTAAAGAACCTTTCATTTTAACGGGAATAACGAATAATTTAGGATACACACCAACAGATGTGTATGTGACTGTATTGTTTAGGAATGCAAATGGATATTTTAATTATCCACCAAAAGTTGGATATAAATTTAATTTTCATGATAATTGGGTGGACATGCATTTTAGTGGTAACACATCAATTGAAAGTGCATTGAGTGGTAATGTCACCACTTTTACAAGTAGGTCAAATGCAACAACATTTACAGGTGGAACCGCAGTTTCTATAGGTACATCTGGTTTGACAGGTGCATTTGTGGAATATAATCAAATGGAATTAAAAGAAAGGATTGTTAGTGAAGCATTTCACAAATTTAACCCAAGATATGATATTTTCAATTATGGACAAAATTCTATTTACGGTTCATATGAAAAAGTTGGATTATACTACCAACCATATCATAGAGTTAAATTGAGACAACTTTCACCTTACATTGAATCCTCAAATACTGACCAAATTTTAAACCTACCTGAAAATACAAAATATTTTGAAGATGAGGGAATTTGGAAATGGAGAGATTTATATGACCAAGGTTATATCGACCCTGATGGTTTTGGTGTCGAACATCCATTTGTAAATGGAACACATTATGTAAAAAGTAATATTAACTTCTATTTAAGAAATGAAGACTATTACACAAATAAAGTTGACGGAGTCATCAAATTTAAAAATAAAGACACTACTGATTGTTAATGAAAATTTTAAAACAAAATAATGATTTGAGTATTACATTTAATACTGAACAAAGTTTCAAAACAGATGCTGGTTGGGATGAAAACATGCAGGAGTTTGAAGACGAAACTTTGGAAAAAATCATTAACCCTATTGAAAATTATGAAACCGTTAGATACCTACATAAACCTTATGAGGTGTTGGTTGACGGGATTTCATTTGAACAATCGGACATTTGGTTTAAATTTTGGTTTTTAAGTGGAAACACTTATGTACAAGATTATGAAGCGGTTGGGTTATCTGTAAAAGAAAACCACACAATCAAATCATATTTTAAGGAAAGTTTCTTTAGATTAGAATTTTACAAAACACCAAACAACGAATTACCCGATAGAACAAATAGAAGATTAGTTTTTGCAAAAAACCTATCAACAGCATTGGGTGAAAAATTTTATTATAGTACAATAAATTCTTTAATCTATAAACCGGTTTTCACCGGCTCAAACTATAGAAACAAAGAAAACATGTATCTTTTTTGGTTCCAAGACGATTCTGCATTTAATGAGACAAACATAACAGGTAATACATTTTGGATGTCTGCAAAATTTTTTAATGCTGAAGATGGGTCTATTGTAGATTTTGTAAATAAAAATTTATCAAGTGGAACCCCACCGACAGATGGTAGAGTGGGTACTAGGTCAACACCTGTTCTTTTTTACCAAAAGGGTGTGTCGGGAAATGAAGTAGTTGAAACTGAAGATTTATACTATAAAGTTACAATTGATAGAACCGACTACACATATCAAATGAATAGAGGTGATTTGGATTGTACATTAGAAGGTGTGGCATATAAGTACATAACAGGTGCAACACCC
>JACCDH010137668.1_pt1 | contig 11532 bp, 10 predicted proteins | sample 7442481 | NCBI WGS metagenome assembly JACCDH01 (sample SAMN15323433, study PRJNA562643) | freshwater metagenome | isolation source: river surface water | place: USA:Blue River Watershed | collected 2017-08-15 | reverse complement strand
TCCGTATCAATATCGGGCATGCTCTTACGATCCGGATTTAAGAAACGCTCAAAAAGTAATTGGTATTTAATTGGGTCGATATTGGTGATACCAATACAATAAGCCACCACCGATCCTGCGGCAGATCCACGACCAGGGCCCACAAATACATCCATCTCACGGCCTGCTTTAATAAAGTCACTTACAATCAAGAAGTAACCAGCGAAACCCATGGTTTGAATGGTGAACAATTCAAAGTCAATACGCTCCTGAATTTCAGCAGTGATAGCTTCGTATCTTTTATGTGCGCCTTCCCAAGTAATATGTTTTAAGAATTCCCACTGATTCATGTTGGCATCCCTATGAATCTGAAAACTTTTTGGAATAGGGAAAGCGGGTAGGAGGATGTCCTTCTTTAAATTCAAGACTTCCACTTTGTCTACAATCGCATTGGTGTTGTCGATGGACTCTGGGATATCACTAAACAACTCAATCATTTCGGATTGGGTCTTGAAATAAAATTCGTTGTTTGGAAATTTGAATCTTCTATTTTTTACTTGAAGCTCATCGTTTACAAAATCATCAAAACCTGGTGTAGATTGCTTCTCGCCCGTATTAATACACAATAAGATATCATGTGCGTTGGCATCATCTTCATTGATATAATGACTATCATTGGTGGCAATCACATCTACCTTGTGTTTTTTAGAAAACTTAAGTAAAGTATTGTTGATGATTTCTTGTTCTGGAATCTGGTGTCTTTGGATCTCGATATAATAATCTTCTCCAAATAAATCCAACCACCATTTAAATTCTTTTTCAGCAGCTTCTTCTCCGTCTCTTAAAATAGCTTGAGGTACATGCGCACCAATACAACAAGTAGTAGCAATAATACCTTCGTGGTATTTTTCAATTAACTCTTTATCGATTCTTGGGTACTTACTATACATCCCTTCGATATAACCGAGTGAAGTTAATTTAATTAGGTTCTGATAGCCCACCGCATTTTTTGCCAATAACACTTGGTGGAAACGATTGTCTTTATGTTCCTTCGTAAATTGTTTGATATGTCTATCCTTCACTACATAAAACTCACAACCAACAATTGGTTTCACAGTCGGTGCTAAAATGTCTTTACCGTTGGCATCTTTACCAACGACTTTTGTATTTTTCCAAGCCTGGCTTACAAAATTAAATGCGCCAAACATATTACCATGGTCGGTGATCGCCAAAGCAGGCATTTCGTCCTTGATTGCTTTTTTATACAAGCCATCAATGGAAGCGGCACCATCTAGTAAAGAATATTGAGTATGAACGTGTAAATGTGAAAATTTGGGCATTTGGGATATCGGGATAAGGCACAAATATCGTAAAAAAGCAGGGCTTGGACGGGCTTAATTTTCCACAAAAAACGGTTAAAATAATCCATTTTGAGCCAATTTTAAGGTTCTTGGCTTATCTTGCCCCTGATGCAAAAAGGCACTTTATTTATTTCTGGACTATGCTTATTGACTTTGACTTTGACAAGCTGTACTAGTTTGACCAAGTTCAAACAATCTGTACAAGCTAAAACGAGTCAAATTAAAGCGAAACCAAAGCGCAACCTGCCGGCATTCGCGGCAGTGCCTGAGTCAGACAATGAAGCCATTGAATTCTTAGACAATATTTCGGTGAAGCCAGGAAGGGTGTATTTAAGAAAAGCTTCAGATGCGTTGGAAGCTGAACCAGTAATGGCAACTGCAGCAAGATCAGATAAAATGCCAGAGAACCTAACCGATGTAGAAAAAGCCAATTGGTTACAATTAAAGTATTCTATTCAGATGGATATAGCGGTGGAAGAAATCAGCAATATCCCATTACTTCAAAAAATTGACGAATGGTGGGGTACCCCTTATGCTTTGGGTGGATCCAGTAAAAGAGGGGTGGATTGTTCTTATTTTACATTGGATGTAATGAACGCTATTTATAATACCAATTTAAAGAGAACTGCAGCCGAACAATATACACAAAGTGAAAAAATTGATTGGTCAGATTTAAAGGAAGGGGATTTGATCTTCTTTAAAACCGACGGCAGTCGTTCTATTTCACATGTAGGTATTTATATGACTAATAATAAGTTTGCGCATGCTAGCACTAGTCAAGGGGTAACCATTAGTGATTTATCTGAGCCTTATTGGCAAAAACGTTTGTATAGTTTAGGTAGGGTATTGAAACAATAATTTGAATATTATTTCAATAATAACCCCATTCATCTTTTTATTTCACCTGCGCTAGTCGAATATAGTATTGACTTTCGATTGTTTTTACAAAATCTTGTAAGTTAAAATTAGGCTCCTGAATTAAGCGTTGTTGTGGTTGATAATCCATTGGCATGAAGCTGTAATTTTTACCCAAATAACTAAAGTGTAAAGGCAAATTAAATCCAGTCACACAGTCCTTGTATTCATAAGTGAATATTTTTTCCTTTTCGTTATAGCTATAATTCAACACTGGAATTTGAATGGTTCTTAAATACTGGTCAAATACTTTTTGAAAACCAAATCCTGCACGAATAGAAATATAATTTTCAACTTCTTGCGTTGTTACTGTTTGATGATAGAACTGTTGATTCAATCCAATCAAAATGCTTCTGAATAAACTGTCATTATTGATCGCATGACGAATGGTGTGCAATAATGAAGATCCTTTTGGATACATATCCCCACTGCCTTCCTGATTGACGCCATAAGTGCCAATCACAGGAATATCGTTTTGAATGTTTTTACGGATACCATAATTGTATTCATCTCCTGCTTTTTTACCATAAAAATATTCAGTGAATAAGGTTTCAGAATAATTGGTAAAACCTTCGTGCACCCACATATCGGCAATGTCTTTCGTCGTAATATTATTCGCAAACCATTCATGTCCGCTCTCATGGACAATGATAAAATCCCATTTCAATCCCCAACCAGAACCAGATAAATCGCGGCCTAAATAGCCATTCATGAATTTATTTCCATAAGCAATGGCAGATTGGTGTTCCATGCCTAAGTGAGGACTTTGTACCATCTGAAATCCGTCTTCATAAAATGGATAAGGCCCAAACCAATATTCAAATGCTTCTAACATTTTAGGCACTTGTTTAAACTGTTCTACTGCTTTTGCAGAATCCGATCTAAGTACCCAATAGCTTAGATCTAAATTTCCTTTTAAGCCCTTATAGGTATCTTTCCATCCCACATAATCACCAATGTAAGTAATGATATTGTAGTTGTTGATTGGATTGGTTACCTGCCAAGAAAATTTGTTGTAAGCATTATTTGGACTCCATTTTTGCTCAGGAATTTTTCGACCATTCCCAATGGCAATTAAGTTTTTGTCTTTGGGTACTTGCATAGAAAGTATTGCACCTTCCTCTGGTTCATCAGATTGATGGTCTTTACAAGGATACCATACCGAAGCACCTAAACCTTGGCAAGCAACAGACATCCAAGGTTGCCCATTGCTGTCTTTTTTCCAAATCCATCCACCGTCCCAAGGTGGTCTTGTAGCTTCCTTAGGAAGACCATGGTAAAAAATGGTTAAACCAAATTGCTGCCCTTTTGGAATTGAATTATCAATTTGAGCAAGGGCAATATTATTGGATCTTGAAAATTGTAAACGAATTGGCGTAAGACTGTCTTTAAGGTTATGCCACAATAAAATACTATCAATGACTAATGGTACTTGTAAATCAATTTGAATTTTCTTGGAAGGTTTAACTGCCAGGGCTTTCCAGCTTACCACACCAACTATTGATTTGGCTTCATAATTGGGTGTTACATCAATTACATATTTTTTGATATCAAACCAATCTCTATTTTCATTTAAACTACCTCTTAATACATCTGAGTCATTCACTAGTGGTTGCGCGAAATTTTTACCAGATAAGAAGGCTAGTGCTAAGAAGAAAAGGACTTTTTTCATATAAAAAGATTAGGGACTCAAATAATTGAATCCCTAAGTTAAAATATAATACTCAAATTGGCTAAGTCAATTAACCCTTTGTCAATATAACTTTTGGCGTAGGTGCTATTCTTCGTCTTTTTTTAATTTATCCTTGAATACTTTTTCAAATTTTTCCAATTTTGGCCCTATCACATACCTGCAATACCCTTGATTGGTATTGTTGTTATAATAGTTCTGATGATAGGATTCAGCAGAATAGAATTTAGAAAAAGCAGTCACTTCGGTCACAATAGGTTTATCCCAAGCCTTACTAGCATCTAATGCTTTAATGTATTGTAAAGCAAGCTCCTTTTGATGTTCGTTGTGGTAGAAAACGGCAGAACGATATTGAGGGCCTACGTCATTTCCTTGTTGATTGGGTGTAGTAGGGTCATGTGTTTTCCAGAAAACGGATAAAATATCATCCAAACTAATTTTAGTCGTGTCATATACGATTTGACAAACTTCGGCATGTCCTGTGGTTTTGTCGCAAACCTGCTCATAAGTTGGGTTATCGACATGGCCACCACTATATCCGCTAGTGACTTTCACCACACCCTCTAAACGTTGATACACGGCTTCGGTACACCAAAAGCAGCCAGATCCTAATGTAATTGTTTCTGTATTTTCCATATTGATTTTTTGCTGTTTTACTTGTTTTTTAGGGGATTGTGCGCATGCGTAGAAGGAAATAACGCTGCACAAAAGCAGGCCGATATGTTTGATTGTTTTCATAATAAGAGATTACTTGAAATTACAACAAATCATAGCCCAATTTGTTCTAAGGGTATTAATGTTTATTTAAGTAAATTTGTGCCCATTAGCCCATGCGAGTATATCCAGAAAATGCCCTATCCCAATTAGAATTTGATAAGATCAAGACGATTTTGTTGAATTACTGTCAATCCAGTATTGGAAAGGAGCAGGTGGAAGCGATGCGGATTCATACCCATTTAAAGTATATCCAAACGGCTTTAAGGCAAACACAGGAATACCAGTTTATTAAGCAGGCCAATCAATATTTTCCAAGTGATTTTATATTAGACATTAGGAAGGATGTAAAGCTTTTAGGTATTCCTGGGGCTCAATTAACTGGGGAGCAATGGTTATTGGTGCGCAGATTAGTAGACCATGTGGGTCAGATCTTTAAATGGTTTGATGCAGAACGACAAGCTGCCTACAGCCATTTATATGAAGTGGTTGCCAATAGTTATTTTGAAAAAACGATCATAGATTCAATAGATGAAATTATAGATGATAGGGGATTGGTAAAGGACAATGCCTCTGAAGATTTGGCGAAGATTCGTGCGCAATTGTATAAAAAGCGTCAGGAACTAAGACGCATTTTTGAAAAGGTATTGGGGCGTTTGGCTAAATCGGGCTACACAGCAGATATCGACGAGAGCTTTAGCAATGGACGTCGTGTGGTAGCAGTATTTTCGGAATATAAAAGACAGGTCAAAGGATTCTTACACGGGGAAAGTGATAGCCGTAAAACGGCTTTCATTGAACCAGAAGAAACCATTGAACTCAATAATGAATTATTCAGTTTAGAACAGGACGAGACCAAGGAAGTACAAAGAGTGTTGAGGCAATTGACAAACCAACTCGCTCCTTATTCTAGTCTGTTGATGGGTTATTTGCAAATGGTAGGTGAATATGATTTTATCAAAGCCAAAGCACTATTGGCGATCGACATGAATGCACATTTGCCCGTAGTTGAAAATAAAGCCACATCCCATCTAATACAAGCTTATCATCCTTTATTATACATGTACAATAAAGTGTCTGGTAAAAAGACCATTCCGGTGAATTTGGAATTGGATGATGAAGCTAGAATCTTAATTATCAGTGGACCCAATGCGGGCGGTAAGACGGTTTCCATGAAAACTTTGGGATTGAACCAAGTCATGCTGCAGTCGGGATTATTGGTGCCCGTGCATCCGGATTCTCAAATGGGTATTTACAAACAATTATTCATTCAATTAGGTGATACGCAGAATTTGGCATTTGAATTAAGTACTTATAGCAGTCACTTGACGCATATGAAGTACTTTATAGAAAATGCGAATGGGAAGACCTTGTTTTTTATAGATGAACTTGGTAGCGGATCCGATCCGCATTTGGGTGGCGCATTTGCCGAAGTCATATTAGAAGAGTTATCGCATAAACATGCACAGGGGATTGTCACGACCCATTACTTGAATTTAAAAGTAATGGCGAATCACAATAAAGGGATTGTGAATGGAGCTATGCAGTTTGATGAAGTGAAATTAGAGCCCTTGTACCAGTTGGTGATCGGTAAACCCGGAAGCTCTTATACTTTTGCGATTGCAGAACGTATTGGATTGCCAACCCATTTAATCAATCGAGCAAGAAAATTAGTAGACACCCATCATTTTGAATTGGATAAATTATTGAATAGAACGGAACAGGATTTGCAATTGGTGCAGAAAGAGCGTAAGGAATTACATAAGTTGATTAAAGAAAATGACACGCTTAAGTTAGAGTTGAATAAAACCTTGAATAAGGAAAAGCATGTACAACAAGTTGAATTGTTAAAAGAGCAGAATAGGGTTGCAGAATCTAAGTTTGTCTATTTAAAAGAGATGGAGCGTAATTTAAAGCAGATTGCATTGGATTATAAGAAGTCAGATAAGAAAGAGGAAGTAATGAAAACGTTGTACAATTTGCTCTTTAAAAAGAATGATGCTATAGTCATTAATAAGTTGGCGAAAAAAGTAGACAAACAATATAAGGAGGCTGCAGGGCCTATTGAAGTTGGGTCAACTGTGAAGTTGAAGAAGAATTACCAAGTAGGAGAAGTAATAGGTTTCAAAGGTAAACGAGCCATTGTCAAAGTAGGGCAGTTGCCTATGAATATTGATGTGGAGGATTTATTAGTCATAGAAAAAATTAAAGAATGATATTAGACGAACTAACTCAATTGAATAAATATGTTGCTGTACACCCAAGGTTCGCTGCAGCATTTGATTATATCTTAAATACGAACTTTGAGTCTATGCCAGTGGGTAAGAAAGAAATAGATGGAAAAAATATAATTGCAATCATTGCGGATGAAGAGGGTGTGACCATGATGGAATCTTGTGCCGATTTTGAATGTCATAATACATATATAGACATTCAAGTTTGTTTTAATGGTGTAGAGACGGTGGGTTGGAAATCAAGATCAAGTTGTGTAGAACCAAGAGGGGAATACAATAAAGATAAGGATGTGTTATTCTTTGAAGACGCACCGGATCATTTTTTCAAATTACATCCCGGACAGTTTGGTATTTATTTTCCTGACGATGTGCATGCACCGATGATTGGTGAGGGAAGAATTAGGAAGTTGATCATGAAAGTGAAAGTAGATTAAGTAGAAGGAAGTGAACTTATTGAATTTTGAATTCTTTCAATTCAGTTTCGTCTAATTTAAAAGTATAGTTACCTTTTTTTAAATCTCCTACATACAGACAGGTTCTTTGGGTGTAGCCGGTGATTTTTCCTTGTTGCAAAACATTGCCTTTTGAACAAATAATCTGGTAGATTTTATTATCCGTCCCATGACTAGAAAATTGAATTTCTAGAATACCGTCTTTGACGTTTTCAGTAATTGTAAACATGCTCATTGGTGCCTTGGGGGGCGGTTGTTTGTTAAATTTAAGTAGTTTTTTTATAATTCAATGTTAGATTTATCTGGTTGAGCAGACGCAACTAGAATTAATTCTAGTTGCGTCCTTGATGATAGTCTATAGGATATTGAAGTTCAGTTAGTTATTTATTATGGTTAGTTTTTAGTAATTGATTATAAATTAATAAATTTGATGTACATTAATTAAACATTTTAAATAATAATATATGAAAAAAGTCTTTTTATTTGCTTTCATGTTGGTTGCTTCTGTACAATTATTCGCTCAAACAACACCTTCAACAAATCAAGTGCAAAAAGATATCAATAAGGTGTTGAAGTTCACCAATGACAATTACAATATGGGAAATATCCCTTATGGTAAACCAACTGAGTTCAATGTGACTATCGAAAATATCAGTGCTGCTCCAATTACTTTGAACAACGTCCAAGTAAGCTGTGGTTGTACAACACCAAAATTTCAGGCGAATGCGGTGATTGCTCCTGGGCAAAAGACGGTGGTTACTTTAGGATTTAACGGATCTGCGGTGGGTAATTTCACTAAAAATGCAACCATCTTTTTAAGTGATAATTTAATTAAAACAGTGAATTTTCACGGGGTAGGAGTACAATAATTCTTTTACAATATTTTTTTAAAGGCTGCCCTTGGGTGGCCTTTTTTAATGTTCCATTAATTGTTTGACTGATATGTCTTCATCTATTAATGGCCAATGAATTAGCCAACTATGATATCTTTTTTCATAAATCATTTAATTTTAAAATTATTTCCAAATGCAAAGTGTCCATTAATAATATCCGAAGTGGATACAAACTCTTTGTTAAATACTTTAGTTAAACCACTTAAGCCATGTTTTAAAGTTACTTGAATTTTAATTGAATTTCGTTCGTTTTCAATAATTTCTAATATATTTTCATGCGAAATAAAAAGCATAGCATATTTTCCATATTCCGATTTAAACCATTTAGGTCTAAAAGGTGCAACATAGTTCAAATAATCTGTTTTTAATTTTAATGGGAAATATCTATAGTTTATTCCATCTTTCACTGGATAAGTCACTTGGTTACATAATTCAATAGAAATTTCATAAGCGCTAAAATAGGATAGATTAATAACTTTGAATATATAACAGTTTCTTCCAGTATTGTCAAATACATCTTTTTGCAAACATATAGATGGAGCAATCCTTAAGTTTGGTCTTAAAAAAAATAGCAGAATAAATAGAAATATTAATGATGCAATTAAGCTAGATGAAATTCCAATAATAAATTCCGACAAAGTTGAGTCTAAGTTCATTTAATATAATTTTCATGAATTTATTATTTCATTATTATATAAATCAACGTATTTATACTTCAAGTCAATTTTAATCTACTAGATTGCCGTCGTTTCACTCCGGCATCCCTATTCCATAAATGGAATAGTGGGATTACCTCCCTTCGGTCGGTGATCCTTTGGGGGGGGGGCTCAAACGAGGATTGCCGTCGTTTGACTCCGGCATCCCAATTCCATAAATGGAATAGTAGGATTACCTCCCTTCGGTCGGTGATCCTTTGGGGGCGAGAACGTTGAAAAAGTTTCATCTCAAAATTCAATATGCCCTAAATGGCATTTTTAAATCCTTCGGATTTTCCTAATCTATAAATTCATTTTCGACCTCAAATCAAGATTTGGGTCTCATCTTCTTTATAAATTAGGGTTCACTTCGTGAAAATACCGTTTAGAGCATAAAAAAAGAGGCTAAATGCCTCTTTTTCAACGTTCTGCGGAGAGAGAGGGATTCGAACCCCCGGACCTGTTACAGTCAATAGTTTTCAAGACTATCGCAATCGACCACTCTGCCATCTCTCCGCGGCAAATGTAGGAAGGGAAAACGAATTTTGCAAAAAAATGGGCAATTTATTCGGGAATTCAATGGTACTAATTAATTGACTACCATGTATCTTTACAAAAAAGGACCAAGTGAGAGAATTAGCTGCGTTAAATCAATTTTTTTGGAAGTATAGAGTAAGATTCTTTTCGGGGATTCTATTGGTTATCGCAACCAACTATTTGGCTGTTTTAGCCCCTCAAATCACAGGTTATGTGGTAGGCTTGGTGCAGGCAAAGTTACCTGGAGGCAAGCCAGTTACAGCTGTTCAAAACGACCTGCTAATCCATGCCATTTCAAGAATTAGTGATGCCAATCATTTTAGCTTTGGGTGGTTAATTACGTTCTGTAGCATTACTATCCTAGTCTTGGCTATTTTAAGGGGGGTGTTCATGTTTTTTATGCGTCAAACCATGATTGTGATGAGTAGGCATATTGAGTATGACCAAAAAAATCAAGTATACAAACATTACCAGGCTTTAGATACCGAGTTTTATAAGACCCATAGTACTGGTGATTTAATGAGTCGTATTACGGAGGATGTGAGTAGGGTAAGGATGTATACTGGACCTTCCTTGATGTATCTAGTCAACTTGATTTCCCTAATTGGATTTTGTTTATACAATATGTTCTCTAAGGATATTCGATTGAGTTTATATGTACTTTCTCCCTTGCCGATCTTGGCGATTACGATTTATATGGTCAATAGTATCATTAATAAAAAGAGTGAAGAGATTCAAGGACAACTTTCAGATTTAACTACCAATGCACAAGAATCCTATTCTGGTATTAGGGTGATAAAATCTTTTGTACAAGAAAAAGCCATGTTGGGTTTCTTTAAAACCAATAGTGAATTGTATCGCAAGAATGCAGTAAGCCTAGCCAAAGTGGAAGCATTTTATACGCCAACTATGGCTTTGATGATTGGCTTGAGTACTTTGTTGACCATCTATCTTGGCGGCTTGCAAGCCATCAAAGACCCAAGTCAAATTGGAACGATTGTCGAATTTGTGATTTATATCAACATGCTCACTTTCCCTGTAAGTGCGATTGGTTGGACAGCAAGTATGATACAGAGAGCAGCTGCTTCACAAAAAAGATTGAATGAGTTCTTATCCATTGCTCCAACGATTCAAAATAAGGACACCCAAAAAATAGTGCATATCAAAGGGGATATTCAATTTGACAAGGTCGATTTTATTTATCCGCATTCTGGTATTAAAGCGCTGAACCAATTTAGTTTAGTGATTAAGGCGGGCGAAAAAGTATTGATCCTAGGAAAAACTGGTTCTGGAAAATCGAGTATTGCACAGCTTTTAAATCGAATGTACCATGTCAATGAGGGTATAGTGAAGGTAGATGGAAAGCCAATAGAATCAATTGATTTCACCTCCTTAAGAAGACGGATTGGGTATGTGCAACAGGATGTATTTTTATTTAGCGATTCGATTAAAAATAATATTCAGTTTGGGGTGGATTCAACCGATGAGGCCATTGAATCGGCTGCAACATCTGCCCATATATTCAACGAGATTCAACAACTCCCTGCTGGTTTTGAAACATTAGCAGGAGAGCGTGGTACCACTTTAAGTGGGGGGCAAAAACAAAGAATCTCCATTGCTAGAGCCTTGATCAAGGAGCCTGATTTATTTATTTTTGACGACTGTTTAAGTGCGGTAGATGCCAATACAGAAAAAACAATATTGACGAATCTGAGTCGTTTAATGCAAGATAAAACAGCTTTGTTTATTACGCATCGTATTTTCTTCAATTTTCATTTTGACAAAATCATTTACATTCAAGATGGACATATTGCCGAATCTGGTACACACGAAAGTTTGTTAGCAAAACAGGGTTTATATGCCGAATTATATCAAACACAATTGAGCCAAAATCAACAATAGTCTAGTTTGTAGTTGATTTTATGAATTCTAGTTTAAAATTTTAAATTTTCATAAACATTTTATATTTTAGCCATAGATTATAATTAACTAAAATTGATATTGTGGAATACGAAAACAACGACAAAAAGATTGAGAGTGTATTTAGTTCAAAAATTCGTGC
>JACCDH011440259.1_pt1 | contig 11533 bp, 10 predicted proteins | sample 7442481 | NCBI WGS metagenome assembly JACCDH01 (sample SAMN15323433, study PRJNA562643) | freshwater metagenome | isolation source: river surface water | place: USA:Blue River Watershed | collected 2017-08-15 | reverse complement strand
CTGGGGCCGGTCACGGTGGAGTCGTCACTCGGTTCCTCTTTTGACCAGCCCCAGCGAGCCGTGCGGACCACCCAATCCCTGCGCGAGCTCATTACGCGTGCCCGGCCCCATTCCAAGGGGAGGGCGCTTATCCTCGTCACCCACCATGTGAACATTCGCGAGTACGTCGGCCTTGACGTGGGCGTGGGGGACATGGTGCTGGCGCGCGTTGACGCGCAGGGCCGGCCCGTGGATTACCGAATCTTCCCCAGACCCTGACTAGAGTGGCAATTCAAGTAAGGGACTATTAATTCAGAAGCCGTCCTCGATGGCTCTCAGAGCGTTAGCCCAATTCGCTCGGAAGAAGCGGACGATTTGCCCTTCAGAAATTTCGACTCATCGCTCGAATCACGGCTAATGGTTCGACTCCTGGATAAAGGCAGGGAGCCAGCCTCCTAAGCTTGTTGATCAAAGGGGCTCTTTCAAACTTGGAAATGCCAGTTCGCTAAGTCCCAATTGCATTGACAGCCGTCAAATATCGCCTGATGACCACTTCTTCATTGAATTCGATCTGAGCCTTATTTCTGCTTTCCGCGCCCATCTTGCGCCGATCATCAAACGATAAAGAAAGATATTGAGTCATCTTTTCAGCCAAGTCGCCAGGGTCGCGCGGTTTGCACAGGTACCCATTTTTTCCGTCTTCGACCACTTCACGGCATCCGACGGAGTCTGTGGTGATGATCGGGCGCCCCATGGCAGCGGCTTCAAGTAGGGATCTAGGAACCCCTTCTCGGTAGTAGGACGGGAGAACGACACAAGAGGCCTGCGCCAGGATAGGGCGTACGTCATGGGTGTCACCCAAATAGGTAATCCATCCTTCTTTGACCCATTCGTCGACTTTCTGCGGCGGGATGGCTGATGGATTTTGCACATCTAAAAACCCAAGGAGACAAAATTCAGTCTCCGGAAACTGCTTCTTGACCAGCGCTGCTGCGGCCACAAAATCCCCAACTCCCTTTTCCCAAAGCATGCGAGCTACAAGAATGAATCGTGTCGGGCCAGTTGGCGGAGGCAACGGCAAGGACCGGAACCGATTCAAATCTACGCCAGAGCCTGGCAGACGGTCGGTCAATTCTGCGCGGACCAACCCACTTTCTACGAATAGCTGCCTGTCATCCTCGTTTTGGAAAAAAACCAAATTTGATCGTTTTAATGATGTGCGATAGAGGAACCGAACCAACTGCGAGAGCAGGGTTTTTTTGGAAAATGCTATCCCAAGCCCGGCGATGTTGTTGATCACAGGAATGCCAAGCAAGTTGGCAGCTATCGACCCAAAGATATTTGGCTTGATGGTAAATCCGAGGTAGGCATCGACCCCTTCCTTTTTCAATATTTGAAATAACTTGACGGTCAGTGCCATGTCGCGAAAGACATTGGTGCCTTGCTGGTCGATGTCTAGAGGAACGTGGCGACAGCCGAGCTCCTCAAGGCGAAGTGTGTATTCGTCATATGGCGAAAGTGCCAAAACTTCGTGCCCGTTCTTGACAAATGCCCGGATGAGGTTCGATCGAAAATTGACGAGATTCCAAGACGTATTTGTACAGATGACTATTTTCATTTTATCGGCGAAGCTCCGGCAATTCGCCGTCTTACTTCATCTGGCGGCGTTTGGGCGGTTGTCGCTAGATTGGCTTCGCATGGCCAATACCTCTAGATTGCTGCGACTTGTGAGGGCGGGTGATGCGATCAAAAAATGAATGACTTGTAGGGAACGAATGCATCCCTATTGTTTGCAAATTGAAGCCAGCCGACCATCAACAAGGCGTAGAGCGATAGCACAAAAAATAACAAACTGAATTTCACGGTCGCTGACCGTGCGGAGTAGACCAGTCTTGGCCAAATGGAGATTTGGAGGGGGATCAAGTACAAGGCGATCCGGTCAACAGCGGTATCCCCAAGAGCAAGGAGTGGGAAACACGCGACGTTCAATATGGCCATCCATTTCAGGGCGTCGAAGTCATAGCTCATGGCTTTGACTTTTTTCAAAAATGACAGTGCAGCCAAAACTGGCAAAATATTAATTGCCAGCCGGGGTACTGTGCCTCCTGACACCATTTCCTTTTCAATGTAAGTGTTGATGAAAAATCCCGTTGAACCCCCAACGACCACCATCGCTGTAGCAAGCGAAGCGAGCAATGCGGCAATTCGGGCCTGAAGGGGAATTCGATAGTTGGTTAACAAGAGGGCGAGCAAGAGCGCGGCCGATTTGTGGAAAAGTATTGCGACCATCAGTAGCAGGAGGAATCGACCTATGCTCCCGCGGTGCAATTGGATCATCGCGAGCAATGCGAGCCCGATTGCGACTCCTTGCCGCGAATAACTCATCGCCACCACGATCACTAAATATGGGATGGCTACATAAAAGGCGAGCCATGGAATGGGCTCGCGTCGGCAATAGGAAACTAGACCCACCATGAATAGAACGCCGCAGACGCTGTTCACCCCAATAATTCCGAGGTTCAATCGTGCGCAGATCCAGTTGACGGCCATATAGCCAGGGTCGGATGCGGATAGGGCCTCTAGCAGGGTACTGGTCTTGGTAAATTCGTGCCACTCCCAATAGGCGGCCCAATCGGCGCCAATTTCCCGCCGTCCGCCGATGAATGCCGCGAAGATTAAGCCATAGGCAATCCAGGCAATCTTCGTGAGACGGCCATCCAGATTGCATGTGAGCCACCTGAGCGCCATTGGCGATGCAAGCAATGCTAAGTAGATCAGCACGTTGTCTGTATGCGGTTATTGGGTAGTCGTTTTTTTCATCAGGGATAAGGACTTCCCGATGATGCTTGTGATGAGGCTGAATACGGAAATTGCGACCGCATCCGAAAATTCGATGAGGCCACGAGTCGACCAATATCCGACCCAAACACATGCCGGGACGGTCAATGAAAGCGTTAGGCTCACAATGCCAGTGAAGAAGGATGTCAGCCGACCAGCGATCAAGCCAACGAGAGGGTGAGTAAGTGATATCAGACTCGCCACGACTCCACAAACGACCAGTATCCATTTTCCGACGGAAACCTTCTTCCAGATCGGAATGCAACCGAGCGTGATGACAATCGTGGAAAGAGTGTTCACGAACATCAGAGATTTGAAGTGTCCGCTGTGGGCGAGGAGGTAGTTTGCAAGTAGCAACTCCAAGAGCATCGCGACGATTCGAAGCGCCTCATAGGATTCTAGGTATTGGCGACGCCTTTTGAACGACACTGAGCGGTGTGCCAAAGTTGAGAAGAAAGCGGCGCAAACCGAGTAGTAGAGTAGAGCCACTGCTTCTGCGTCTGGTCGGTATTCGAGTAAGGTGATGGGCAGAAAATCCATGATTCGAGAGAACATGGTCAGCGCCACAGACGCCGTAAATCGCTCCTTGCCCATCAAGTGAGTAGACAAGACCGCAACGGACAGCGTCGCCAGAGATCCGGTGATGTTCAGCGCGGCGGTCAACAGCCAATTACTAGTTGATAGCCCGACCCAAACGCTGCAACCCATGAGGGCCACGATACCAAATGCGACCTGCGCTGGCGAATAGGTTGGCTGGAAATTGCGACTGTCGCGGACGAGGGCCCGCTCCAGAGGCAATGTCACGAATAGCAAACACAGGAGCGAACTCAAGATCTGCTTGGTGATGACTATCTCCGTTGCGATACCCGTATAGCTGAAGGTGAACAGCACCGAAACGATGAAGCCAATCCCGTAGTTCGAAAAATTCAGAAGAAGGTAGGGCTTCAACACGGACATTGCCTCTGGACCGGCCCGATTCTCAAAGACGAATAGTCATGCATTGCCAGCGCGGACATGGGCAATCGGCCGATTTTCAAGATCTCGATCTTCAAAGTGCGTTGCCGGATCTTGCGCCCGTGAACTCAAGCCAGTGCAATCGTAAGGCTGCATTATCAATGCGATTGGCCGTAGAAAAGTGAGGCTTATCTTGCGCCTCAAGAAACTCTTCTAGACCTGACACGTTTGGAATTCCGTCGAACTGGGGCTTAAGTTCTGGCGAGAGCAAAACGAGGCAACCGACAGCCAAAGCCTCCCGGACGACGTTGGGGGAGAAATCAGTCCGGCTGGGAAGTAAAAGAATATGGGATTGCTTCAGCAGTTCACAGATTTCCCTGCGGGGGACACTGGGAGATAGCGTGGTCCGAATCCCTTGCCTTTTGAGTTCCGCTACCTGGGCCAACACCAGTTCCATTTGTCCACCATCGCCGTAGATGTCCACTTGCGATATCTCGACCCGACTTGCAAGCTTGGAAACATAATAAAAAATCCGGTCTGTTCCCTTGGTGTGTTCGAACCGCCCCGCATAGCAAATCCGAAATGACTTGCACTGCCACTTTTTTGTCAGATCAGCTTCGCTGATGGTGAAGTATTCGGGCAGTGGTACGCTGAGTCGGTGAATCCGCTCAGGATTGATGGATGAGGCGAGGGAGTCCGCGCCGTTGCTCACGATGTCGAATCGCCCATGTCTGATCAGCCAGCGTTGATGCCATTTTGAAGGTGCGCCGTGCAGGCGCAGCAGGACCCTTGCGTGCGGTGACATATGACTGCTGATGAAGGCTGCTAAATACATGTCGGAGCAGATGATGAGGGACGCCCGACGGATTGTTGCTGCATACAAGGCTGCCAGCACCTCAAAGAAATAGAGAGATCCCCATTTCAGTAGCCGGCGAACCCATGTTAATGCTTGAGAAGTGGAACTTGTCGATGACCAATAAAATACAAGTGCCGGCAATTCGGTGGTTTGGATCGAGAGGTCTGATTGTGGCAATCGTGCTTTTCCGATGCAGGAACTTGCGCAAACGATCCGCACCTGTGTCGTTGACGCAGCTTCGGAAAATAAGTTGTAAAGCGCCAATGCTGATGACTCGCCACCTCCACGGAGAAATTGGAACCCCCAGTTAATAATTAGAACCGAACCGTTCATGCTGGCTGACTTCTATGTATTTCTCCGAAATCCTCGCTAGCGGCCGGTCAACTGCGGAATCAGTTTCGAAGATCTGAATCCTTTCGTTGTCGCCCAAATTCGGAAATCGAAGAATGACTCTTCTGAGCTTTTCTTCGCCTGTCCAGGGGGCCTTCACGAAATTTACCCATCGGTCCTTGAGTCCTGCCAGCAACGGAGCGGCAATGATCGGACACCGAATTTGATGGGTTTCCAGAATTTTCTCAATCAACTCCAATGCGGAACCGCTCGCGATGAAGGTGCCATGCTCCGGGTGACGGAAATATTTCTCCAGCATTGAAAAGTCGAGCTGTGAGCCAAAGGTACGGCAGTACGATTGAATCGCATGATCGCGGGTAGCGTGCGACGTCCCGAAAATGAAGAGGAGCTGAATCGCACGTGAAAGTGGCCGAATCTGCAGTAAACGAGGCGCTTCATGAAACGGTTTTCCCGTGAGCCAGAAAAACGCCAGATCTCTTAGCGACTGTCGCTCGAACAGCGTGCCGCAAAAGTCGAGTCCAATCAGCTGACTCATAGTTTCACAACCGTCCGATGCTTCATCCCTTGAAGTTGCTCGATGGGGGTGAGCTCAAATTCGGTGATGGAAAAACCATTCTTGTGGAATTCATTGATGATCTTTTGCCGAGCCTGGGCGCCAAGTTCGCCACTGAATAGTTCGAGTTGCAGTTTGAGTTTGCCGGGTCCGAGCCAATAGACGCGATAGCGCCTGATTTCCGAAAGGTCGCGGAAAATGATGTGAATGAAGTGACTGGTCAATGATTGACCATTTTGGTTCTCCACCATTTCGGACACCCGGCCAGTCACATCTTTCAGGTACATGCCGACCCCGTCTTGGCCCATTCCAGTAGTGATGTCGCCGATGTCGTAGGCGACCAAAGGCATACGGTCGTTGATCATGTCGGTGACAATGATCCGTCGGCCTTCGCTGCCATTGGAGACGTTGACTTTATACAAGTCATCGAAGATGTATAGGTTTCTGGAGTCCAGTGTGGATGCCGCAATAGGGGAGGCCTCTGTTCCTCCATACAGGTTGATGCACGGGCAGCCAAAACAACGCTCAATTAGATCCCAATCTGCGGCGGTCAAGGTCTCGGCCGAAGCAATTACGCATCGGAGGTTCAGCGATTGCAGACGCGTTCCCAGCGTGTGGGAAAGCCAGACCAGAACGGAAACATATGAGCGAAGGACTGCATTCCGGTGGTTCGATGCGCGTTTGAGGAAAAGCTCTGCCTTCTCGTCGTCAAATATGGAAAGATCCAAATTTGCGAGATCGTAGATGGGTACCAGATCCAGTCGGCGCAATCCGATTTCGATTCGTTGCTTGAGGCTTGGTGACTTGTTTCTCCACAGCAGGATCAGCGGAGAGCCATTGCGAATCTCAGACAACCAACGGTTGAACGCCCAACCCTTGATCACGCGCGATCTCAGCGATTGCACGACGGTGAATGGTTCTCCGGAAGAGCCGGTCGTGACGCCGCGCGACTCGAATAAGCTCTTTTTTGCGAGTAAATCTTGATAGGCCCGATTGGACCGGTATGTATCTTTGTCGATCCACAAACTGGAGACTTCGCCAGATGCCAGATTGGTCAATTGCTGGACATCTGCAGGTGGAAGCAATTCCCAGTCCAAAGCTTTCTGATAGGGCTTAAGCATTTGTAATTCCGACGTTGGTAATGAGGCCACGTCGCATGAGTTCTGTGGTGAATCGCATGAACCTCTCTTCATGCCGCAGCGACGGAAAGGTCAGTCGGAAGGTGAGGGCAATTCCATAGGCCTTGCTCAGGTCGCGAAAGACGAAGCCGCAGGCCTCGGAGATCTGTATGAATGCCTCGCTATCGCTGACGGACACGCTTTCGAAATTTGTTTGCGAATGCCGGCTGACATCGAGCGTTTCGTAGAAGCGCTGCTTCATCGCATTGACCGACGCTACATAAGCCTTCATTCGCTCCGTGTTCTTCAACGCAAGCTCGGCTGCAATATTGGAAAAGACTCCGGTGCTTTTCTTGTTGTGGTATTGCTCCAGCAGCCTTGTCATATTTTCACTGGCGAATAGGAAGCCGCACTTGGCAGAGGCTAGTCCAAAAGCCTTGGAAAGTGTTCGAATGACGATCAAATTCCGGTGCTCTTGGAGTTTGGCGATCATGCTCGGCTGGTCGCTGAATTCGATGTAGGCTTCGTCGATGAGAATGATGGCCAACGGATTGCGGTCGATCAGTCGCTGAATTTTTTCCAGGCTGTAGTACTCGCCCGTCGGATTGTTGGGGTTGACGACATAGATGATTCCTTGCTGGTCAGACAGCTCAAAGAACTCGGCGGCGCTGTAGTGTTTGACGGGCGTGTCGTGAATTTGGCTGAAGACTTCAAAATGCTTATATGAGCGTCGCATTACATGCGAGGCGTCCACTTTTCTGCTGAAGGCCTTCAAGACCAATTCGACGGCCTGATCAGAGCCGCCAACAAATATGGTTTGATTGGCGGGAATACCGTAAAAGTCCTCGGTGGCCTTCTGCAGGCCAACTGGAAAATACTCCGGGTAAGTGTTGAGCGTCCCAAGTCCAGAGATTGCCTGCGCCATTTCCTGAGAGGTGACGGTCACTTCTTCGGAGGCCTCGTTCCAATCCAGGCACAAGAGTCCCGTGGTATTGCGAGCGCTGTATTTGTATCCTTCGATGGTGCTTGAGTGCTTCAAATTTCCTCTCCTTCCGACCAGAACCCAACCCCAGAGTTTTCGAGTCTTGATAATTTTTCGCGATAAATGTTTTCTCTGCCTATTCCATCTTCGACCACGACTTCCCAGTAGTGGGATGCCAATCCGAAAGTCGATGACGTGCCGAAATTCGTGACTTGTTCGATGTCCGCGTGCGAGTTCACTTGAAAATCAATGCTCGGTATTTCTGCTGCGAGTCCGGTCTGTCTGAAGACGCCCTCCGCAGCCAAGTTGTTCCCGGTCGCAAGCCTCTTCGCCCACCGTTTCAGGTGGCGGACTGCAAGTGGCCGTGACAGGGATCCGCGTGATGGGACGTTAAATAGATAGGGGAATAATCGAGAAACAATTTCGTAGTTGTGTTTGTTGATCTTGTTGCTCGGCGGAATGAAAAATTCCACTTTGCATTCGAGTGTCGACTCGAGGTGCTCCTTCGCCCGGATCACTTGCTCCTGCGAAAACCGCTTAAGTTGGAATTCCGGAACAAACTTGCCGGACACATGGAAATAATGGTGCTCGACACCATGGAGAGCGATGGCGACCTGGCGATCCTTGACAAGTTCCTTGAGCAAGGCCACCAAAGATGGGTTGTCTGCGATATCAAAACAGTTGCCCGAGTCCGGCCAGTAATGGGAGGGGATGCAGCCGCAGACGCTGGGACGGACCCATGGCACGACACCCAAGACCATCGTGGCTGCAGCGGGCTTGAGATTGATGAACTTCTCTAGGAGGTTCGATGGGGTGAAAAAATTGGTGTCGTCATCTCGCAGAATGATCTTGTGCATGGTGTATTGCTTTTAGCCAGTCTTGCGTGATGTCTGCCTCATCGTGCGCACCGAGTAGGTGGCGGCGAAGACCGTCGGTGGCAACGTTCATTTCTTCGATCGGTTTTTCGATCCACTGCGACAGCAGTTGGAACAGGTCGTCGGGCGCGGTTAGAGGCAGGAACTGCCGCATGGCGATCGCATCTTCGATGTCACCCATGCCTCCGGCATCTGAGCCGATGATGGGGACGCCCAGCATGCCGCACTCCAGGACCACATTGGGCATGCCCTCCCACGCGGACGGGAGGATGACCAGATCAATGTCTTCCAGATGCTCCGAAATTGACTTGTAGGCGCCTTTGAAGCAGATTTGCTCCCGTATTTCAAGCTCGCTTGCGAGTCGTTCAAGTTCACCTTCGAGTGGGCCGTATCCAAAGACGCTCAATCGCAGGGCCTTGCCCGATTTCACCAGTTTTTGGAAGGCGATCAGCAGCCAGTCGACCCGCTTCTGGCTGACCAGTCTGCCGAAGTAGGCGATGTGCGCGATACGCCGGTTGCCCGTGCGTGTTCGCGGGACCATATCCAGGTAGTTGTGGATTCTGCGGCTCTGCGCTGCTTTGCTGAAACCCTTTCTGACTCCGTTGCGCAAGGCGCGGTTTGAGTTGTAGGTCGTGAACTCCGGCGTATTGGCGGTGATCCTATATAGGTTGCTGACCGTCCACTTGGCGAAATGCTCATTCCGGATTGAGGTGATCAGTCGGATTCCCGAATTGAGCATTCGCAGGAATCTGCCGACGATGTTCGATTTGGCTGCGAAGGTGATGAGTGTGATTTCTCTGCGCACCAGGAGGCTACAGAGGAAAGGTAGTCCGGCGAATTGGTACTGGACGCGGTTGACTTCGCTTCCTGTGAGGACGCTGGCGCGCTCCCTTTGAGCCTGATCAGGCGTCTTCAGGTAGGCCACCGTGATGTCGTGATGCCTCGACAATTCACGAGCCAGGATAAGGGCCTGCTTTTCCGCGCCGGCGATGGTCAGACCATCGATGAGGATGTAAACCGCGCCGGCACAGCTTGTTTCTTGGAAAGGCTGCACGGGGATCGGAGTTTGCGCGTCGTGGCTACAGGCGCAGGTCGGCGTCTTGAGGTCCAAGGATGTGCTTGATGTCATAAATGACCGAGTTCGGCTTTGCCAGGGCCCGGATCGCCGCCGCCCCCATGTCCTTGAACTGGTGATGCGCAACAGCCAAGATGATGGCGTCGTAGGCACCCGACGCCGCCTCTGCTAAGGGCGTGATGCCATATTCGACTTGAGCTTCAAGGCTGCTGATCCAGGGATCGTGCACATCCACGCTGCAGTTGTACTCGTGCAGTTCCCTCACGATGTCGACGACCCGGGTGTTTCGAAGGTCGGGGCAGTTTTCCTTGAAGGTCAGGCCCATGACCAGCACTCTGGCTCCTTCGATTTGGATCCGCTTCTTGGCCATTGCCTTGACCAGCTGCGCGACAATATAGGCGCCCATGCTGTCGTTCAGGCGACGGCCGGCCAGAATGATCTCTGGGTGGTAGCCGAGGGCTTGTGCCTTGTGGGTGAGGTAGTAGGGATCTACGCCAATACAGTGCCCGCCCACGAGACCCGGGCGGAATGGGAGAAAGTTCCACTTGCTCCCGGCCGCCTGGAGGACAGATTCGGTGTCGATCCCCATTTTGTTGAAGATCAGAGCCAATTCGTTGATGAGGGCGATGTTCAGGTCGCGCTGCGTGTTTTCTATGACCTTGGCAGCCTCTGCAACCTTGATGCTTTCGGCCTTGTGGGTGCCAGCCACCACAATTTCCCGGTAGAGGCTGTCCACCAATTCAGCGACTCCCGGTGTTGAGCCGGATGTGACTTTCTTGATGTTCGCGATACGGTGCTGTTTGTCTCCTGGGTTGATGCGCTCCGGGCTGTAGCCGCAGAAAAAGTCCCGGTTGAATTTCAATCCGGATGCTTTTTCCAGAATCGGAACGCAATCTTCCTCCGTGCATCCGGGATACACGGTGGATTCATAGATCACGATGTCTCCCTTCTTCAGGAAGGCGCCAATGGTTTCGCTGGCTCGTATGAGCGGGGCCAAGTCAGGGCGCTTGTGTTCGTCGATCGGCGTCGGGACAGTAACGATGTAGCAATTGCAGTGCCTCAGATTCGCAGGGTCGTGCGAATAGGTCAAATGCTGAGCGGAAGCCAGTTCCTCCGCCGTCGTCTCCAGCGTCGCGTCTTTGCCCTCACGAAGGCTGGCCACTCGCTCCTCGTTGATGTCGAAGCCCAGCACGGGGCGCTTCCGTCCGAACTCCACAGCCAGTGGCAAACCAACATATCCCAAGCCAACGATGGCGAGCTTGATGTCTTGCAGGTGGTTTGGCATGTCGGTCAAACTTTGTAGTAGTCGCGGTACCAGGCCGTGAATCTGGCGATACCGAGTTCAACGGGTGTGGCAGGCATGTAGTCAAACTGCTCGACGAGGTCTTGAAGGTCGGCGAAGGTGTCTGGCACATCCCCGGGCTGTAGTGGCAGCAGCTCCATCTCGGCCTTGCGGCCCAGCGCCTCCTCGATCGCCGCAATGTAATCCATCAATTCCACCGGGCTGTTGTTCCCGATATTGAAGACTCGCCATGGAGCCGCACTGCTACCAGGGTCAGGGTTGGCGCCGGTCCATTCGAGGTTCGGCGGAGCAGGGCGGTCGAGGATGCGGATCACCCCTTCAACGATATCGTCCACGTAAGTGAAATCTCGCCTGTGTCTGCCGTAATTGAAGACCTGGATCTTCTCGCCGGCAAGGATTGCCTTGGTGAATTTGAACAGGGCCATGTCGGGCCGCCCCCAGGGGCCGTAAACCGTGAAGAAGCGCAGGCCCGTCGTTGGCAGCCCATAGAGATGGCTATAGGTGTGGGCCATCAGCTCATTGCTCTTCTTGCTGGCTGCATAAAGCGACAGAGGATGGTCGACGTTGTGGTGCACCGAAAAGGGCATCGTCGTATTGGCGCCGTAGACGCTGGAACTGGAGGCATAGACCAAGTGTTCCACGTCATGGT
>JACCDH011342977.1_pt1 | contig 11535 bp, 7 predicted proteins | sample 7442481 | NCBI WGS metagenome assembly JACCDH01 (sample SAMN15323433, study PRJNA562643) | freshwater metagenome | isolation source: river surface water | place: USA:Blue River Watershed | collected 2017-08-15 | reverse complement strand
TCATTATATGAATAAATGTAGGTCTCAACAGATTGATATTTTTTTAACGCCTCTTCAATTATTACAATTTCAAAATCTTTATAATTTAAATAACGTTCTTTTTTTAATTCAACATCGATAAAGTCATTAATGATGTTGACCTCCGTTTCAGTTAGTTTCGTTTCTATTGAAATTTGAGCTGTGGTGGGTATACTATTTAATTTATTGCTTTTTTTTGCAGAACAAGAAAATAGCAAAACCAAACTCAAAATAAAAATATGTTTTTTCATAATGATATTAATTACAGGGTAGGCTTGCAGGGATTTGCACATTGGGAATTACTCCAATCGGGAGATTTCGTTGTTCAGCTTCATATCTATTCAAGATTCTTTGTCTGTTAGGGTTGCCTACTGGATAGATAGCGTCAAAAACAGGTGCATCACTTAGTCCTCCCCAAGCTAAATCGCTATATATTTGTTCAGGAATTGAAGTAGATGGAACTGGAATTCCTGTTTGATATTCCTGTAATGCTCTTGCAATAGCATCAACATAATCAGTAGCCATTTGCTGATGATGAACATCAGCAGCATTTGTAGAAGCAGGATTTTTTAATGTTACATAATGATGAAACAAACCCGCAAAATCATTGTAAGCATTTAAGTTTTGAGGATTGGTATTGTAGTAATCATCAAAAAGGCTCATAAAATAAGCGTGTACCATTTCATGTAGCATAGATGCAGCTATGAATAGTTTCGTTTTGTCCTCATAGTTGGTACTTATATAGATGGTATAATTATATGATGAATTTCTTACAGTTTGTGCAGGTTTACCACTAGGTGCAACTTCTGATTTAATGGTCGTAGTATAAATTGAATTATTAGCGTCGAGCTTAGCTAACACTTGGGCGATGTCACAAACAGAAGTTTTTTTAATTGATTGAAACACACTTTTACTACAAGGGTTAAGATTTATAAAATCTATATTTTTCTCAATTAAAAATGGCGTTATATTGGTAAAAACGTTTGGATTCATTTTTAAACTTTCAATCGCTTCTCTAGCAAAATTCCTAATTTCAACATTATCTTCTTCGTAAATTGAAAAATAGATTTGATCAACAAATGTCTTATTTATTGGATTTTGTAACCAAGGAAGAATTGTAGAGTCGTCAAAACCAAGTTGATTAAGAATTAGCGCCTCTTTGCCTTGTGAAACAGGATAAAATAATTTAGGAACATTAGGAACTACTTTTATTGAATAATCACCTCCTCCTCCTCCTCCAGAACCAAAATCAGAACCTGTATTGCCTGAGGAACTTCCCATATCTAAAGGTGTTATTGCTAGAACATATCCTGTGTTATTTGGATCACCTTGTGATGCAGAACTAAGACTAATATTACCTACTGCACTTGCTAGACCAGCAATGGCATTACCAATACTATTTAAAATATTTATAAATTTATTAAACAATCGATCAATAAGAGAACATCCACATCCACTAACGCCACCACTACTTCCCTCGAAACCTCCTGTAGGAATTGCTGGCTCAACCATTCTTGCAGTGCTATTTTCAAATGTTATTTTCCCAACTGGTTTATTAATCTCACTATAAAATTCCATTTCTCCTGTAAAATTTCCAAAATCAACTGCCTGACTATCATTTGCAGGATTGTATCTTAAAATAAAAGACTCATAACTCACACCGTCAGTAATAATATTAAAGTTCTCAAAATAATAATCGTCTCCTCCTGATGAATTATCAATAATAGGGATACTGTAACTGTCATTACCTCCAACATCATCATATTCAATTATGTTTTGCAAATCAAGCTCTTGAGACGCAGTAACTCTGGCTGTAACTCCTTTAACATTAGCCTTAGCCCTAAATTTTTGTACACTTGGCATTAAAAAAGGAACATCTTCAATAGTAACGTGTTTGATTTTTCCACCAACTTCTTGTTGAGTTTTAGTCGTTTCTTCTTTTATGTCTGTCTCACAACTTGAAAATAGGATTGATAAAGTTATAAATAAAAAAGATACAAATAATTTAATTTTCAGTTTCATAGTTTTTACAGATTTATTAGTAGTTAAATTCTATCAAAATTAAAAAAAAAATCTATACACTGTACTATAATTTAACTATTTTCATAATCAATATTGATTATAAATAGTTAATAACCAAAAACCAACCTAAAACACAAATTTCCAAAACAAACATTTTAAAATGCCGTTTTGGAAATTTGAAATTTAATCATTCCAATTTGCAATTATCATTGCCATTGAAATTGATTTTTGATATTGTTATCTAATAATTCTAACATTCATTTCTTCCACCTTTTTGTCAGACAATAAAGTTGGAGCTCCAAACAATAAATCGTCGCTGGTTCCTGTTTTTGGGAAAGCCATTACTTCTCTGATGGATGCTTTTTTCTCCAAAATCATCATCAATCGGTCAATTCCCCAAGCAATTCCTCCGTGTGGCGGTGCGCCGTATTGAAAAGCTTTATACATTGTCCCTACACTTTTCATCATTTCTTCTTTATTGTAACCCATATTTCTATAAGTCGCTTCCAGAATTTCCGATTTATGGGCACGAACCGATCCTCCACCAATTTCGTAACCATTTAAGATAAAGTCGTATTGCTGAGCGATGATGGTTCCGATTTTTTCATCATCCCCTTCCATATGCTTTTGCAAATCATAAATAGCCGGCATAGAGAACGGATTGTGTGTAAATGTCCATCTTCCTTCATCAGTTCTTTCGAACATTGGAAAATCTACCACCCAAGCCGGACGTAATTCCTTCGGATTAATCAAGTGTAACATTCTACCCATTTCCTGACGAACCGCATCCAAAGCTTTGTTAGCCGTTGCATAATCTGCCGCGGAAAAGAATACAATATCACCCACTTGTGCATTAGTCGCTTTTATGATTCCTGCAGCAATTTCTTCACCCAAGAATTTAATAATTGGTGATTGCAATTCGTCTTCGTTTACAATAATATAAGCCAATCCGCCCAAACCGTGTTGTTGCGCAACTGCTGTAAGCGTTTCAATCTGCCCTTTAGACATACGCTTGTTTCCTTGCTCTTGAGCCGAAACTTTGATGCATTTTACAATTCCGCCTTCATCAATCGGCTTGCTAAATACTTGGAAAGTGGTGTCTTTTACAATATCAGTTATGTCTTGCATTTTTAAACCGTAACGCAAATCAGGTCTGTCGCAACCGTAAAAATCCATCGCATCTTTATAGGTAATCACTTCAAACGGATGCAAAATCCATTTTTTACCGTAGATTTTAGTCACTACTTCATTGAACATTTTGGTGTTCAAATCGATAATCTGCTGCATACTTGCGTAAGCCATTTCCATATCCAATTGCGTAAATTCCGGCTGACGATCTCCACGAGAATCTTCGTCTCTGAAACAACGTGCAATTTGGAAATACTTTTCATAACCACTTACCATCAACATTTGTTTGAACTGCTGAGGGGCTTGGGGCAGGGTATAAAACAAACCTGAACCTTTACGTGTAGGAACAATAAATTCGCGTGCTCCTTCATCGGTTCCAGCACTTAAAATAGGCGTTTCAATTTCCAAGAATTCTTCTTCATCAAGAATATCACGCAACAATTTAATCACTTTATGACGGTTTACGATGGCTCGTCTTACCTCTTCGTTTCTGTGATCTAAAAATTTGTATTGAAAACGAGTCGTTTCATTTGTCTTAGCCGCTCTCTTGATTTCGAAAGGCAAGGTTTTGGATAAGTTTAAAATTTCTAAAACTGAAGTTTCCAATTCAATTTTACCGGTACGCAATCCTGCATTAAAATCATCTTCATTACGACCTACTACAATTCCTTTTACCGAAATAACCGATTCCGGTTTCAATTTCACTAACTCATCAATATTAGGGAATGATTCCCTGCTGATTCGTATTTGAAAAATTTCATAACTGGAATCCCGTAAATCAATAAACATCAATTCTCCGTGGTCACGAACACTGGCAACCCAGCCAGACAACCTCACTTCTTCACTGATGCTTTCTTCAGATAATTGTGAAATTTTATGTGTTCTATACGTATCCTTTATAATAATAGGAATTTCAGGAAGCGTTTCTTCTTGAACTTCTTTATTTTCTGCAATAGTTTCTTTGGAAATCGTTTCTGAAGCTTGTTCTTTTTCTAAAAGAGCAGCAGCACCTAATTTGTCTAAAATAATTTGGCGAATCACTTTTCCATTAGCACCTTTTCCAATAACGCCTAAAATTTTACCCACTAAAATACCGGCTTTTCCTTGGTCTCCCGCTTTTATATCATTGGCAACAGCCTCATTTTCTGAAATTATTTTAGTAATAACTTCTTGGATTTTATCCTCAGAAATGGTATTTTCTTCAAAATACTTGTTATAGTCAAAAGTTTGGTCTTTTAAATATGCAGTAATGGCATTTTGAACTAAAACCACCGTGATTTTTTCGGCTTTAAATAATTTGAAAATATCTGTTAATTGCGCAATGCTATGAATTTCAGCATAGTCTTCAGCTTTAATATTGTTAGCCAAAGTTTTTGCAACAAACGAAGGATCTTTAATTTCGTTATTTATTTCTACGAATGTTTTAGAACGCAACTTGTCTGCCGTGAAAAATTTTGCATCTTGGGGCAAAACCCCACCGTTAATCAAAATAGATTCAACTGCATAAGGCAAAGCGCTTGTATTCACTTTAATCGCTTCAATCTCCGCTTTAATATTTACAAAAGGCAAATCCGGTTCCGAAATAAAACGGTAATCAGCTTCGAATTCTTTTTTACGCATTACTTTGGTTTGCTTCAAATCGGCATCCCATAATACGGTCGTTTGATCCGGTCGAAACTCTTTGTGTTCTATAAAATAATTGAACTGCTTCTCTACTTCTTCTTTCAAAGCTTCGACCATAAACTTAAACGAGTTCAAGTTTTTTATTTCTGTTCTTGGATTCAATTCGTAACTGTGTTTTTTGCGCAAAGACACTGAAACATCCGATTTAAATTCTCCTTTTTCCAAATTCGCTTCTGAAATCCCCAAATTTTGGACAATCCGTTGAATGTATTGAGCATAAGTAGAAGCGTCTTCGATATTTCTAATACAGGGTTCTGTAACAATTTCAATCAACGGAACTCCCGCCTTGTTAAAATCGACCAAAGAAATCTTCTTTTCGTGCATCAATTTGGCAGCATCTTCTTCAATATGAACCTGAGTTAGATTAACGGTAAATTGCGTACCGTCATTTCGGTAACAAGAAACGTGACCGTCAGGAATTATTGGATTGTGAAATTGAGTGATTTGAATGTTTTTTGGATTGTCCGGATATTCGTAATGCTTTCTATCCCAAGAGATAATTTCATTGCTAAATGACGAATCCACGGCTTTACCAAAAGAAATCGCTTTTGTAATCGCTTCCTTGTTCAGGGCTGGCAAAACGCCCATTTGCCCCGTACAAACCGAACATATATTTTCGTTAGGTGTTTCAATTTCTTGATTTGGACAAGAACAAAACAACTTGGTTTTGGTATTCAATCGAACATGTGTTTCGAGTCCGATTACCAATTCTAAATCGTGGGCTTTTAAAGCCGCCGTTAATTGCTCCAATTCCATTATATTGTTTCTTTTAAGAAGTTTGCGAACTGCAACACTAATTCATCATTATTTTTTGCTGACGTAATTTGCAATCCGGTGCTTGTTCCTTGTGGCACGGTTAAAGTTGGCAATTGCCCCAAACTAAAACCAACTGTGTAAGCATCGGACAAATACATTGCCAGTGGGTCTTTTAAACTGTCTCCAATTTTAGGGGGTATATTTGGTGTAACAGGTGATAAAATAATATCAACTTCTTTGAAATCTTTACTAAAGTTCTCCGAAATTTGATCCCTTAAAGCCAATCCTTTTAAATATATTTCATCTGAAAAACCTTGTGATAAAACTTGATTTCCACCCACAATTCTACGTTTTGTTTCTTCCGAAAAATTTTCAGAACGCGTTACCGAATAGGTGTCAATCAAATTATCTCCTTCAATACGGTTTCCATAATTGGTTCCGTCCAAACGGGATAAATTCGAAGCCGTTTCCGCCATTGCCAAGGTGTAATAAGTCGAAACTAAAATATCCGATTTGAAAAAATCCAATTCCTTTACAGCAATTCCTTTAGTTTTCAACTTTTCGATAGTTGCCAAGAAATCTGATTTTATTTGAGTATCGATAGCATCACTTTCGATAAAGTTTTTAAAATAACCAATTGTTTTCACGACACAAGTTGCAATCGCATCTTCATTAATTTCAGTTGAAGCGACTGAAGTTTGATCTTTTGGATCTTTTCCACTCATTACATTCAACACAATTCGAATATCTTCGATTGATTTTGCCAATGGACCAACGCAATCTGTAGAGGATGCATAAGCCATCAATCCATATCTGGAAATTCTTCCATAAGTTGGTTTAAAACCATAGATATGATTATACCCCGCAGGCTGACGAATTGAACCTCCCGTGTCTCCTCCTATAGAAAACGCTGTATATTCTTTAGCCACGTTTACAGCAGATCCACCACTGGAACCTCCAGCAACTAATTCTGGATTAACGGCATTTTTTACAGCGCCAAAAATAGTATTTTCACTGGACGACCCGTGACCAAAACTATCACAATTTTCTTTTACCAAGGGAATAGCTCCAGCATCCAATAATTTTTGGATTGCAGTGGCCGTGTAAGGCGATTTATAATTTTTCAATAACTCGGAACTTGCAGTAGAGTATGTTCCTTGCAACATATATACATCTTTAATTCCAAAAGGAATTCCTTCCAGCAAGCCTATGGTTTCCCCTTTTGCAATTTTGGCATCCACTTTTGCCGCTAAATCAAGCGCCAAAGTATCCAATAAAGAATTAACGGAGTTATAGATGTTTTGTGTTAGAAGATCTAATTTTTCTTGTACCAAAGCGGTGCATGTGATTTGTTTGGTCACCAATTGCTGGTGTATTTTTTTTATTTGAGAATCCATTTTATACAATTGTATTCATTCATTTAAGTTAAAATCTTCTAGTATAATGCCTATATAACAAAATAATAGAACAATTTATGGAGCTATATATTTTGCTTAATCAGTATTATCCTTCAATCACTTTTGCAACCACTAAAAAACCATTTTTCTTGTTTGGGAAATTTTCTATAATGAGTTGTTTCTCCATTGCCGAACTGGCTACCACAACATCTTCTCTTAAATCACTCACGGACACACAATTATGATTGACGTTATTCAAGGAATTATTATTTGTTGCAATTGCATTTTTTATTACATCAAATAATTGGTTCACGGACTCTGAGGGCTGTGCTCCTTTAATACTCGACAAGATGTCGACTGTCATTGTTTTGCTCATAATTTCGTTTAGTTTTAAAATCGATCTTTTAAGGTCGCGAATTTACGAAAGTTTTTTTTAGTGATTTCTATTTTTTAATGATTTAGAAGGTTTTCAACCAAATAATACGCTAATTTAACATTAGGTTTGAAATAGATACTGTGTATCGGTTTTTATACAAACTAAATGAACAATTAAAAGAAAAGCTTTTACTCACACTAAAAGTATTAAATATCTAAAAATGGACGGAGATATTACCATTAGTATTGACAAAGAAAAATTTGATAAGGATAAAATTTGGGACGGATTAAAAGGATATATTACAAATTGTGAACTTAAACCAGAAGTTATTATTAGAAAATTACAAAAAATTATGGCATATTGAAAAAGCATTTCGAATGTCTAAAACAGATTTACGAATACGTCCGATATACCATAAATTACGAAGAAGAATAGAAGCTCATATCTGCCTGTCGTTTGTTGCTTATACTGTTTATAAAGCGCTAGAAAGAGTTTTGAAAATTGAAAAAACACCAACTATTCGTAGAAAAAGCAGCAGAGATAACACACAATATGTATCAAATTGAAATTACATTGCCTGAATCACACCATTATAAAAAAGTTCTTCTGAAAATGGATGAAAATCAAAGTCAGTTAATCCAAATTATTGACAAATATTTTTAGGGAGTCCTTTTGAGGAAAACAGATACAACGCTTCTAGTCAAATTTCTAGATGCGTAAATATCAATAATGAATAGTTAATCAGCAATAACTTCCCCCTTAATCTTTAAAGGAATTCTTCCCCCTTCATAGTTTATTGCATCCGATTCTACTGTAATAGTTTTCCTAATTGGACCAGGAGCCATATTGCATTTTATATCAATTTTACCTGTTTTACCAGAGGCAATTGGAGTCGTAGGTTGAGAGGTTATGGTGAATCCAGGTGTAGATAGCACATTAAATATTTGTAAAGGGCTGTCGCCAGTATTAATGAACTCTATTGAACGAATGCCTGAGTCTCTTTTTTTGCTTACAGTGCCATAATCTATTGTATTATCTTTGGCTTTAAACTCAATTTTTGGTCCATTTTGGGCAAATCCAAAATTAGTTATCATTAGGATTGCAATTATAGTTACTATATTTTTCATTTTCTTTTGTTTAAAATCTGTTTAGTAAAATTACTTTTTTTAATTAAGTAGACAATTATTTATTTCACTTTTTATACTGTATTTAATTATTTACTTTTGTTTCCTATAAGAATTACAAAAATCAGACCAAAGCTAATTTTTGGTTGTAACAGTTGCTTTTTTATGACAATTCCTGCAAAATTCGACGCCAAAACTATTGAAACTAAGTGGTATGACTACTGGATGAAGAACAATTATTTTCATTCGGTACCCGATCACAGAACACCATATACCATTGTGATTCCACCGCCCAACGTGACAGGAGTTTTGCATATGGGACATATGTTGAACAATACTATTCAAGATGTTTTAATTCGTCGTGCACGTCTCAAAGGCTTCAACGCTTGTTGGGTTCCGGGAACCGATCACGCTTCTATTGCGACGGAAGCTAAAGTGGTGGCTAAATTAAAATCCGAAGGAATCAATAAATCCGATTTGAGCCGTGAAGAATTTTTGAAACATGCTTACGATTGGACGGACAAATATGGAGGAACCATTTTGGAACAATTGAAACAATTGGGTTGTTCTTGTGATTGGGAAAGAACAAAATTCACTATGGATCCTGATATGTCAGCATCTGTAATTAAATCTTTCGTGGATTTATACAACAAAGGTTTTATTTATCGTGGGTATCGAATGGTAAACTGGGATCCAGAAGCCAAAACGACATTGTCTGACGAAGAAGTAATTTACGAAGAACAACAAGGAAAATTATATTTCCTGAAGTATAAAATAGAAGGTTCAAAAGATTTCTTGACTGTTGCTACAACTCGTCCAGAAACAATTTTTGGTGACACCGCGATTTGCATCAATCCAAATGACGAGCGCTTTACCCATTTGAAAGGGAAGAAAGCGATTGTGCCAATTTGTGGTCGACTAATTCCAATTATCGAAGATGACTATGTTGATATCGAATTTGGAACAGGTTGTTTGAAAGTGACTCCGGCTCACGATATGAACGATAAAGCTTTGGGAGAAAAGCACAACCTTGAAATCGTGGATATTTTCAATGAAGATGCCACGCTGAATAGTTTTGGTTTGCACTATCAAAGCAAAGACCGTTTTGTGGTTCGTGTTGAAATTGTGAAAGAATTAGAAAAAATAGGAGCTTTGGCAAAAACCGAAAATTACCTAAATAAAGTTGGAACTTCCGAAAGAACAAAAGCTGTAATCGAGCCTCGTTTGTCAGACCAATGGTTCTTGAAAATGGAGGAATTGGTAAAACCTGCAATCCAATCTGTTTTGGTTGATGGAGAAATTAAATTGCATCCAAAACGTTTTGAAAACACTTACGCTCATTGGTTGAATAATATTCGAGACTGGAATATTTCCCGTCAATTGTGGTGGGGACAACAAATTCCTGCTTATTTCTATGGCGACGGAAAAGAAGATTTCGTAGTTGCCGAGAACATTGAAGAAGCTTTGGTTTTAGCCAAAGAAAAAACTTCTAACTTCTCACTACTAACCTCTGACCTCAAACAAGATGTTGATGCTCTTGACACTTGGTTTTCTTCTTGGCTTTGGCCAATGTCTGTTTTTGGTGGAATTATGAATCCTGAAAACGAAGATTTTAAATACTATTATCCAACCAATGATTTGGTGACTGGTCCAGATATTTTGTTTTTCTGGGTAGCTCGAATGATTATTGCGGGTTATGAATACACCGGCAAAAAACCATTTTCGAATGTTTACTTAACCGGTTTGGTTCGTGACAGGCAAAGACGTAAAATGTCGAAATCGCTAGGAAATTCGCCAGAACCATTAGAATTAATCGAAAAATTTGGTGCAGATGGTGTTCGTGTGGGATTGCTTTTGAGCGCTTCTGCAGGAAACGATATTATGTTCGATGAAGAATTGTGTAACCAAGGAAAAGGTTTTACAAATAAAATTTGGAATGCCTTCAAATTGATAAAAGGTTGGGAAGTTTCAGAAGCGATACCACAACCAGAATCTTCAAAAGTGGCGATTGAATGGTATGAAGCCAAATTGCAACAAACACTTTTGGAACTCGAAGACAATTTCGAAAAATATAGAATTTCCGATGCTTTGATGGGTATTTACAAATTGGTTTGGGACGATTTCTGTTCATGGTTCCTCGAAATGATAAAACCAGCCTACCAACAACCCATTGACAGTGTAACATTGGCGAAAGCCATAGAAATGCTCGAAAATAATATGAAATTATTGCATCCGTTTATGCCGTTCTTGACAGAGGAAATATGGCAATTATTGTCCGAAAGAACGCCTAAAGAAGCTTTAATTGTTTCGACTTGGCCAGAAATAAAACCGTTTAATGCGCAATTAATTACTGATTTCGAAAACACAATTGAAGTGATTTCGGGAATTAGAACGATACGTAAAGACAAGAACATTCCGTTCAAGGATGCGATTGAATTAAAGATTGTAAATAACGATAAAGCTTCAACTTATTTTGATACGGTAGTAACCAAATTAGGAAACATTACCTCATTAGAATATGTTTCTGATAAAGTGGAGGGGGCTTTGTCTTTCCGTGTAAAATCGAATGAATATTTTATCCCAATTACTGGAAATATTGATGTGGCAGCAGAAATTGAAAAACTATCTACCGAGTTAATTTACACACAAGGCTTCTTGAAATCAGTTCAAAACAAATTATCCAACGAGAAATTTGTAAATGGCGCGCCCGAGAAAGTTTTGGCAAACGAAAGACAAAAAGAAGCCGATGCATTGGCTAAAATTGCTACATTGGAACAAAGTTTAGCTGGATTGAAATGAAACCCCCATGACAATAGTTGTTGACACACCTGGGGGATGATTAGGAGTGTTCCATCTGACCGATGAAAACAATAAATATAAACAGATGAAACGCCCACGAAAATTATCATTGATACACACCAATATGATTATAGGCGTTCCATCTTCCAATAAAAAACAAATATTATAAACAGATGAAACGCCCACGACAATTATCATTGACACACACCAATATGATTATAGGCGTTCCATC
>JACCDH010000958.1_pt1 | contig 11535 bp, 7 predicted proteins | sample 7442481 | NCBI WGS metagenome assembly JACCDH01 (sample SAMN15323433, study PRJNA562643) | freshwater metagenome | isolation source: river surface water | place: USA:Blue River Watershed | collected 2017-08-15 | reverse complement strand
TCGCCGCCCGGCCGGCGAGGCCAATCGCGACTCTTTTTGTAGTTTTTTATAAAACAATGTTATGATATCTATTCTCAAAAAAAATAAAGTATCAAAAGGTTTTTTACTTGTTGATTACTTGTTCTTTTGTTCTTTTTCTCATATCATATTCTTTATGTCTATCTTTACAATACTTCTCGTGCGGATAACACGACAGAGCGTTATTGTTGTGATTACTTATACCTTCAACTATTTTTTCTTTGTAAAAATAACACTTTGTTGATTTTATCACTTCAATTAAACGCAGGTTAAATGTCAGCATTCCAAGTTGTCGGTTCACTTCTATTGATTTACGTCTAATCCTCTCTATAAAAAATGAAAAATACTAGGTTTAAAATAGATTAATGAATTGATTATAAAAAAAACTATAAACGTAAACTATTTAAAATGAACGCTACCGATTTTTCTGTTGTAGAGAAGGAGTTAAAAAAGTTAAAAATATATGAATATTTCCATGATGAGTGGTCAAGAATCTACTATCGTTTTATTCTAGAGTGGACTGATAGTTCACAACTAGAGGATATGCTGATGAGGAATCTGGTTGCCAATGAAAATATGTCCCTTTCTCTGATTCGAGAGATACTTCCCTATCATAAACGTAATCTGGCTGGATATAATCCTCATATAACTCTTGAATTTATCAAAGAACATTCCGATTTATCATGGGATTTTACCAATATAAGTCAATTTACAGAGAAGATATCTTTTGAAGAGATGTTCGAATTTTACAAGATGAGACATGAACACCATATTCAAGGTTCTGAATCTATCTGTCTTGAATTTATGCATGATTTAAATATCGATAGATATATGCATCTTGTTGATACTTGTAAAGAATATCATTTTTCTCCTGATTCACTTAAATATAATACTACTATCACCATGAAAGATTATCTTAAGTATCGTCATCATCCTTTTTTTACAACTAAAAAGACAGTGATGGTAGAAGGAGAACCTTGGAAAGTCTATTTTGATGCCAGTTCACTACGTACTTTAACGGTTAATGATTATCTGAATAATGATGATTATCCCTGGAAAGAGCAGATTATGAAATCACATATAAATCGATTTACATATGAAGATTATCTACTTGTTGGTTTTATACTACCGAATGAACCAGTTGATGAATTATATTGTATCTATCAACCTCGATTTGATTATATTCAAAAATATCCTCAATATCCTTGGCATACATACTGTTTCTTTGTACAAAGTCCACTTGTCACTCTTGAAAATGTACTTGAGAATAGTCATCTTTCATGGAATATGGATTATCTTCTATTAAATCCAAATCTCACATTTGATTATCTGAGAAAGAATAAAAATGCGTATTTGGAGAGATATCCTGGAGCTGCTTTTTATGATGATTTTTATTGTAAACATGTCATTCGTAATAAATTTACTGTTGAAAGAGTAAATTGGATTTTACAAAAGATAACCCAAAATTATATTAAGTCCAATATTTATTTTGAATTGAAGATGAAGACATGGAGTTCTGACCGTATTCATGATTGGTGCGGTGTTGAAGTCGAAGAATAAACTTTTTATTCTTATTATAATGAATCGAATTTAAAAAAATATTTATAAAATAAATAAGAATAGTAAGATGGAGATTGATCATTCATTTGTAAATCAAAAAAAGTATAGATATTTTCCGGCGAAGATATATTATCCGGTTACTATTCCAGTAGATATAGTGATAAAGAAGGGTAAAAAAGATGAGTTGATAAGAATTGAAGTGCCTTCCAAAGTTTCACCATTTTTTGGTAGATATTATTATCAATTTTTACCAGAAGATCATCCTGAAAAAATGGAAAGAGAGATGGATGTTCTAAAAATAAATCAGATTCCAAAGATAAAAGAATCTGATATTGAAGAGTTTTTTCAAATATTTGATGAAGAACATTTTATCACGGATGTTCATCAATTAAATAAAGAATATAAAAAATATGAAGTAATTTTTAAATGTATATTAGAATGTGTGGATTTAACATTATCGAATCTTAAACTTACTCATCTGATTTTGCCTGGGATGTATACTACATTTAATAAGGATACAAATAAAATGACTTTACCATTTAAACAATCATTAGAGGGTGTACAACGTTATGCCTTTCAGATGGTGACAAAAAGATTAGGAGAAGATTTAGATACAACAATGAAATTAGGTAGTTTTAATGCATATCATTGGTTAACATGGGCTATTAATGTTATAGGATATCCTTTTCAACTTTCAGATTATTTAAAATATAGATATTGGTGTTATACATTAAAAGATGGATTAAAGACAGATGATGATGTGATGGATCCATTTGTTTTAGATAAGATTCGAATTGAATATAAAAAGAGAGGTAAAATCAAATATTTTTATCGTTTAACCAAGAGAGAAGTGGAATATTGTATTGAACAGAATATTTTATTTGATTTTATAAATAGTGATAGACATGAATCTACTTATTGGAAAAAAGTCTTTCCATTTATTTATGGTTATTTATCGAATACAGATTATCCAAAGGAAGAGATACCAGATGTAAAAGATTTTATTCAAAAGTATGAAGTATTAGATATGAATATTTGGTATGCAAATTTAGAAAATATACAATTAATCTTTAAATTAGTAGATCCTTCATGGGTAGTAAAGAATATTTATTTTTATTTCCAAAAAAAACCTTTACAATATGGTCATCAAAATATTAAAGGACAACATATTGGAGATATAAATTTTGATATAGAAAAAAATATAAAAGGTATTGATTATTATATTCAAACCAATGAACGTGTTGTTTATCTTAAATTCATTAATTTTATGATAAATGACATACATTCTTATCTTCCTGAGACGAATCCATTTTTACACAAATTAAATTCTGAACAATTAAAAAATGTGATTGTCAAGAATGATATTTTATCCTATTATTTGATTGAGATATTCTCATATTTTATGAGAGAATTTGATTATATGAGATATAATCATGCGACTCTATGGGAATGTCGCATAGAATCGAGTGTATTAAAGACATATATCTATTTATTAGATAAATACACAGATGAAGATTTTTTTACTAAAGAGATAGAATATGTTGTAATACCAAATATTGGTTTGGATAGGTTAAAGACAGGAATTTTTAAGATTCATTTTAAAGATTTACCGATGATACAAAAATATGATATCGATCTTTCGAATAAAAAACAGACCTTACGATTTTTATATGATTATTTAGAATATAACATTCGAAATGGAGAAGTTGAAGCCTATAAATTAGGTCTTGATTATATATATGAAAAGAGGGAAGATTTATATTTTATAAAAGAGTAAATTTAAGAATAACCGACAAAAGAGAGTGCATCTTGAATAGAATGACCTTCTTGAAGATATTTATTAAGTTTGGATGGTTCTTTAGCTTCAACCTCAATAGAATGAATAATTTTAGAACGATCATCAAAACATTCACAGATATAAATCTGTTGATTCATATATTCGAGAATATCATTTAAAGTATACTCCACTAGAGAAGGTTTATCAAAACCGAATTTACTTGAATCACGAACATATTTAAAAATTCGTTGATAATCCAAAGTCGTTTCATCAAATATTTCAAATGGTACATATTCCACCTTACCTGTTTGAATATTTTTTCTTATTACCATTTGAATATATTTATGGTCTTGATAAATATATTTATCAATCACAACATCAGAAAAATTAAAAATATCTTCAGAAGATACTCCTGAATGTTCATACCAATAATCTCCTTCTTTGGATATCATATTATCAATGATAAATTGAGGAAAATCAATCATCTCTGGGTCTATCTGTTGATTTTTTATTAAATATGATATATAACTACAAAGTATAGAATGACTATCAGGGTTGATAGTGGTATTTTCAATCATTTCTTTCAAAATGTACATAGGAAGATAAATCAATGATTTAGGTAAACTACTTTTTAAAATGATCTTCTTTTCTAACATTAAATTTGTAAATTTACAATCATAAAAGAAGTAATATCTATCTTGTTCATCATCAGGGTTGATAACATTCACTACACGATAACCAAAAATCTGTTTATCTTTATTCTTCATCTCCATCTCTATACCTGTCTCTATCAATTTACGATAAAATAACAACATTTTATGATGATTTACAATTTGAGACTCCATCTTTTATACAATTTTTTTGATGAAATTATCATTTATATTCTTTAAAATTCCAAAATAATCATTTTTTATAAAGTTTACGTATACTATTAATATCCAACACTTGATAATGCTTCTTCAATAGAGGCTCCTGAATCAAGATATTTTTGGATATATTTAGGATTTTTTGATTCAATCAAAAGTTCTGGATGAATTTTTGATTTTTCTTCTAAAAAATGGTCAACTTCTAAGAGTTGATTTATATAATCTAACATATCTTGAAGTGTATATTCAATAAGAGGTCCATCATCATGACAAAATTTACTCGATTTATGTAAAGATTGAAGAATTCGATGTTTTCCTTTTTTTATCGAGGTCTCCTCCAAAAAATCAATCGTTCTCTCATGAACTTGACCTTTCCTATCTGTACTAAAATATACAGTATAATACTTACCATTTCGATATTCATATTGATAAATTCGATTTCCATAAAAATGGTAAATACCTTCTTCTTCATCAGACCCCTTACATTGTTGATACCAAAATTCACCAGGTTCACTTAACATCTTCTCCCATATCTCAATCATTCCATATGATATTTTTTTCGATGTAGGCTCGGTTTTTGTTAAATATTCATAATAATTCTCTTCAATAGGATGTTCCATATAGGTGATAATCTCTTTTTCAATGATCTCAGAGAGAATAAACATCGGAAAATAGATATCATCTGATGTTAATTTGGTTTTGAAGAGAATTCTTCTACTATCCATCAATTGAATAAATTTTGAATGGTCTGAAAAGAAATGTTCCTCTTCTGGATTATGGATATTTATACGATAACCATATATTTTAGGATCTGAAGTTGATAATTCCTTCTGAATACCTGTCTCCAATACTTTTTTGAAGATTTTTAGATAAATCGTCGATTCTAACGTCTCTTTTTCATCATCCGATAGTTGTTTTTTCGTATTCATTCTTCTTTATTTGTTAAATCCGTATCATCTATGGATTTAAATAATCATAAAAAAATCATTTTTTATTAGATTTACGTATCTATATATAACCTACAAAATCTAGAACTTCTTCAATCGTATACCCCATATCCAAGTATCTTTGTACTAATTTAGGATGTTTTGACTCAATAAGAATATCAGGATTTAATGTTTTTTGGGATTCTATATAAGGATAAACATGTTGAAGTTGATGAATGTAATCAAGAATCTCATAAAGAGTAAATTCTTTGAGAGGAGGTGGTTTACGATGGAATTTACTCGATTTTTTTAATCCATCAAATACTCTCCTTATTTGAGATTCTATCCTCTCTTCACTTTTGAAATGTTGTTTAATATGTTTTTTTGAACCAATAAAATTATAATAACTTCCTTCATGATATTCATATGAACCAAATTTAGTCTCTTCAAAATTAAAGATAAATTCATGGCCTATACCTGATAATTTAAACCATTCTTCTCCTTTCTTTTCCATAAAATTTTTAATAATTACCATATTTGAGATTGGTATATCATCATCATCTTTGAAAAAATGGTATATATATCGCTCTTCAATTTCATTTGGTATACCATAAGGTTGTTTCATATTGATTAATTCAGAGAGAATATACATAGGTAAATAAATTTGTTGAATGGAAAGTTTTGTCTTTAATAATATCTCTTTATTCTTCATCATACTATCAAAAGTAGTATTTAAATCAAAAAAAGGTGAATCTTCTTTCATTGAATAAGCTATATATCCATAATATTGTTTATTTTCGATCTTTGATTCATATTCGATCGCAGTTTCAATAATCTTTTTCATAAATTCAAAAAAAACTTGTATTTTCATCTTGGTTATCTCTTCTCTCTTTCGTATTCTCTCTTCTTCCATATCTACTTTTTTTGAATATTATTTTATATTCAAAATTCTATTATAAAAAATATATAAGTATTATTGTTCACATTCAGGAGGTTGATACTCTTCATCATCCATCCCTTCTTCCTCTTCACATAATTCCTCTAATCTTATCTTTTCATCTTCTAGACGATTCTTATCTTGTTGTGTCAATACCTTCGGTTCTACTGTTAATTTATATGTACCTCCTCTCTTGATAATCCCGTCTTCAATCTTTTTAAGAGATGATAAGATAAGTTTTAAACCAGCATCTTTATCCGTAGTCTCTGTCTGTATCATAAAGACAGGACTTGATACTAAACAGATCTTAATATTTGAATCTTCAATACTGAGTAAAACATCTTTAATCGCTTCAATACCATCTTCTGAAAAAGAACGAAGCTCAAAATCAGCTCGAATCTTCTCAGGAGGTGATGTAAATCTCTTCTTTATCTCACCTAATAATATATTCTTCTCTTTCTCTGAAAAGATCTTCAATAATTCCATATTACCTTCCATAATCTCTCGAAGACCATAATATGCATGTTCATATAAATCATATAAATTCCAAACAAATGATTCATATAATTCTTTTGGATCTCTCTTCATCTTATCTGCACAGGAAAAGATAATACTATGAACAATCTTCGATTTTTCATATCTCTCTTTCGTCACTTTTATATCTTCTGATGTGACAACACTTTTGGATAAATCAATAAATCCTTTTTCAGAATCGACTCTTAAAACATTGACTACTTCAATTGAACCCTCTCGTAAAACACTCTTTACAGAACGAATATACTTCTTTGAAAATTGTGTTCTCAATATAATACCCTGTATATCTCCATATTCAACTAAAGAAACATAAGCTCCAATATCTTTTATCTCATTTACTTTAACTACTACATAGTCATCCACATCCGGATACTCTTTTCGATAATATCTCATTTTTTTTATATATCTTTTTCTTTTTTTTTTTAAATTAAATTCATTTTACATAATAAAAATATATGATAATAAAACAGAAGATGTCTATAAATACATATAATGCAAATAGATATATAAATATAAAAAATAGGAATGCTACTGGTAATATAGATTGGTTTATGGCTACTCATATAAAATTTACTGAAAATTTTAATAGATATATTGAATTAATCAAACAATATAGAAATATGTATTATTCACAGGTTGGAAATTTACAAATTGTTAATAAAAATGTAAAAAAAAATGCATGGAGAGAACTTGATAAAATTTTAATACAAATAAAAAATATAATTAATGAAAATTCTTTGATATTAATACAAGATTTAAATACAAATACTAGAAATACATCACATAATATAATATATGCTAGTGGAAAAAATGGTACAATGATAAATATAAATAATAAAAATGTGACTATAAAATTAATAAAACTTGATATATTTCGTAATCCATTTTTAATCTTTGTATCATATTTTATACAAAATTATCTTTATCAAAATAGTGATTCTTTTCATAAAATAATAATACCGAGAGTGTATATTTTAAATAAAAAAAATGAAACTTCTCTTCAAATTTATATGGAGAAGATAAAAAATTCGAAAAATTTTAGTGAAATTTTAAATGAAATATTTCAAAATCCAAATCTTACAGAACAAGATTTTCATATGAGATTATTTTTTCAATTAATTCTATCTGTTTTAGATAATTTAAAATATTTTCAAGAAAGATTTTCATTTGTTCATAATGACTTAAAAACAAAAAATATTTTATTAGAACCATCTGGTGAAATTTATTTTGTAGATTTTATTCATTCAACAATAAAATTATTAGATACTGAAAACTATTTAACCGGAAATATTACAAGAATTATAAATACTACAACTTTCAATAATAGTATTCAATTACCTTATTATAAAATGTCATTATGTACAGATGTTTTAACCTTTATATATTCAATATTATTTGATTTTCATTTTATATTTAAAAAATTAAATAAAAATAAAATAGATTTTAGTATTTTATTAAAATATCAAAATCTAATTATTGAAAAATTTTTTCAATTTCCTGGGATTCATTATTTTGAATCTGGACAAATAAAACAATATCATTTTCAAAAAGAGTTAAATTTATTTAGTTTTTTATTATCAAAATGTATATCTCATAATCAATTAAAAGACCGTATACATAGATATAATGATAATTATAAAAAATTATATCAAGAATTATTTGAATATTTAAATAAACGTATTCAAAATAAAAAAATAAAGAAAATAATTTCTGATAATTATCAGGTATTATTAAACACAGTGTTAGACCGTTTTCATGTTGATAATGCTATACAAATTATTAATTCTATATTACACTAATATCATGTTTTTTTACATTTGTTGTAAAATTCAAACATGTATTTTTTCATATTAGCTTTATTTTCGAGTAAATGAATATATTGTTCGTTAAATAAAGTTAAAAATATATATCTTTGAACATTTTTTGATGATTTTTTCATCCATTGATCCAGTTTTATTTTATCTTGTATATTTTGATAAATCTCTTCAAAATATGAATTATAATATTTTGATACTTGGTTTATCATTTCTTTATCCATTGAATTTGAAAATATTTGATTCAAATATAAAAAAGATGTGTTTTTTACTCTTTCATTCACTATCTTATTATCTTCTAATTTTTCTTTTCGTATCCATTCATCTTTTTTTTCTTTGATATGTAAATCATATTGTTGACGATATGATTGATAAAATGATTCCAATTCTTCTTTTTCAATACCTCTAAATCCTATACAATGTATACTTGTTGTGTTTTTATGACGATATTCATTATTATGAGATGATATATATACTTTATCATAATAATTATTAAATATTTGTAAAATCTCCATTTGAACATTTGTTGTAAATGGTACAAATTCATAAAATAATACACCATCTTTTTCTTGAAGAGATAATATTAAGTATAACATGTGTATTTGGATAATCATATTTAATTCCTCTTGTACAAATGATGATAGTACATATCTTTCTACAAATTCATTATTAAGGTTAATTTGTAAATAGTTCATCTTATGTTTAATCTTTTTTAAAAATAATAAAATATAATCTAAATCAAAATAATTTTTATTCATTTTTATATATTGATGTTTCAAATATTTTTTATTCGTTATTGGATCATTTTTATATAAATTTATTTCATTTTTATATAAATCAATATTTACTGGAAATATGTAATTAAAATAAATATCAGTTGAATATTTTTTAAAATCATTTGTTAATTTTGATATTTGTTGTAAAGGATCTGGATTAATATAAGGTGTTCTTAATCTTAATACTCTATATGAATTATTTTTTTTACATACCTTTTTCATTGAATTTAATTGATTTTTTTTTAATTTATAATATTGTTTTTCAAAATATAATATTTGATATATTTTTTTAACAGATTCATTTAGATTATTATTTCGATTATTACCAAATAAATCTATAATATTTTTATAAACATATAAAAATACTTTATTTAAATATTTTAAATGATGTTGATTTAATATATAACCTAAATCAAAACGATCTAATTTTTCTTCAAATTCTTTATCTTTATGATATTCTTGTAAAATTTTCTGTGATTTTTTATATAATTCATAATTTTTTATTTCTATTGGTTTTTTGTGTGTAAAGACAAAATCCCAATGTATCTTCTCTTTCTTTTGAGATGGTAAAATTAATATTTTTTCTTTTGGAAAAGTGTTTATATAATTTTTAACAAATTTTTGTATTGATTCAGAAACATCTATAATCTTGTGATTTTTTTTATATTTTCGAATCATAACTCTTTTACCAATCTTTTCAAATAACATAATCTGTTGAGAATAAATACCACGAAATGTTTTAAAATATTCATAGTTATCAATTGAATCTTCATTCATACTTATATTATATAAATCAACAATTAGATAACCACCATACTCAAGTATATTCCATGATAAAGATAATTCTTGAAATAAATCTTTATATTCTTTCTCTTCAAAGATAAAAATAAATTGATATTTGTTTTTATTTTCAGCTTCATTCAAAAGAGTTAATATAGGAACATTGTGAATAAATGATATTTGTTGATACTCTTTCCATTTTATTTTCTTTTTATCATCAGATATAATTGTTAAATGTGAATTTTTATTTAATTTTATGATATTATTATAAATTATTTTTAATTTATCTTCTAAAAAATCCCCAAATGATAATACATGATATATTTTTTTTAAAGAAATAGGTAAATTATCTTGAAAGAAATCTTCTTGAATTTTAAAACCACTATCTATATCCATTATCTTCATCATCCTATCATCCATCTCAAATACTTCTTTTCCACTTATTTTTATAAAATAGTTGATAAAATATTCTACATCTTTTTTGGAATTCTTCTCATATAAACGTTTATTAAATTGATAAATCACATATTCATATGTACTATCTATCATCTTCATATCCATTAAATTCGTTTTTTTAGTAGCATTCTCTGTAATTCTTTTATATTCATCTGTATGTTTTTGATAATATTCAAAAACATTATTTATTTTATCATATAATTGATGAACATTCTTATCACTAGTAACTCCTTCTATCCAAGGATATATCAATTCTATATAATCTTCATTCTTTTTGAAAAGGGGAGAGAATAATTGAATCCATTTTTCATTATTTATTTCTACTTTATTTTCTTTTGTTTGATAAATATAAGTCTGTAAAACAGATACATCTATCACAAGACTTCCCATCAAAAGAATCTTTGACATACGATAGGACCATGGTTGATGTCCAGGAAGATTTAATAAATATTTATATTTACAAAAATCATAAAGAGGTACATATTGTTCTGAGACATACAGTTCATAATTTTTATTCTCTTCTTTATTTTCAAAAGAAACTTCCTTTAATTTCATACGAATATTATGTTTATCAGATCCTGTATTCGCACCTGAAAAATAAATTATGGGTTCTTTTTTTGAATATTGTGTACAATCATGTTTTTCTAAGATATTCTTAAGTTGATCATAATTAATCTGTTTTCCTTCCATCTGTATACTATAAAAATCTTTATCTGGATATAAGATACCTTTTTGATTTTTAGGTTTAGCTTCCACAAAAAATGGTATCTCATTGTCATGATAAAAATGAGTATCTGATACATAAAAAGGTAAAAATAAGTCTGGTAAAGTACCTAATTTCTTCTCTAAACGTTCTATGGCATTTTTAACATTTTGTAGAATGACACTTTTACGAGTGTCACCTTCCTTCTCAAAAACAGTAATGATCTTTTTATTTTTGTATATGATAAATAAGAACATATTCTGATATTTATAAACTTTTTCATAACGTTTTATAAAATCATGAACATCAAGAGTATAATCATCAATATCTTTATTCATCTGTTGAATAAGAATTTCATTCATCTCTCTCTTCTCATTGTTTGAAGAAT
>JACCDH010543025.1_pt1 | contig 11537 bp, 8 predicted proteins | sample 7442481 | NCBI WGS metagenome assembly JACCDH01 (sample SAMN15323433, study PRJNA562643) | freshwater metagenome | isolation source: river surface water | place: USA:Blue River Watershed | collected 2017-08-15 | reverse complement strand
TTTGGGATATTACAAAATGATCGAAACTGCAAAGATGATATCTCTTAAACAAAGTGTTTTTAAGCCGCTTTTTGCGCTTACAACTATTAGCGTGTTAGTCTTTTCTGCAATTTCTTTATATTCAATGAAGTTAGTGGTTGAAGAGAATAACCTGTCTCAAAGTGAAATTATTTCAAATTTATTTTCTGAAATCATTACACAAGATGTTCTTGTTGGAGCTAATTATGAAGTCTATAAGAAGTGTAATAATGCACTTTCAGATAAAAACATATTAGGTATTCAGGTTAATCATGTAGATGGAACCACTATATGTAATGTAAAAAAGAACAACGGCTCTCAGAGTGTAATGCTTAGAAAAGAAATTTTTTATGATGCCAATAGTAAAGAGAAGGCAGCTGATATAAATATTTATTTCTCTCAAGAAGCTTTGAATAAACTTTTAAGGCTTTATACTACTTTCAGTATAGCACTGATCTTGTTTTTGTTTTTTATCGTTTATATATTATCAAAAAAAATAAGTAATAGAATAAGTAAGCCATTGCAAGATTTAAATGAGGCGATGGCAATGAAATCATTTATTGCTCCAAGAAGTTATAAGGGCGATGTTGAAATTCAAATTCTTGAGTTTCATGATTTGCAAGAGAAGTTTACGAGCTTGCTAAGCGATATTGATTTATATCAAAAGAAGCTAATAGATGCTTCCAGAAAGGAAGCTGTCGCAAAAATGGCGGCTCAAGCGGCACATGATATAAGGTCACCGCTTGAAATGCTTAAAGGTCTCAAAGATGAAGTTAACTATTTTCCTGAGTCTGCTAGAAGGCGCATTCAGTTGAGCATTAATCGAATCGAAGAGATAGCCTATAATTTACTGAGTAGAAATAAAGAATTTGCAAATGAGCAATCTAATATTAAGAGTGAAGAAATTCTCGGAATTGTTTTAGGCACCATTACAGAAAAAACGATAGAGTTTAAAAAGTTTGCTAAAGTTAGAATTTATGAAGATATTGAAGCATCTTGTTATGGCTTTTATGCAATTATTGATAAGTCGTCACTGAAAAGTATTTTATCTAACCTTATCAATAATTCAGTTGAATCCTTTATAAATATAGAAGGCTCGGTTCTTATAAGATTAAGAAGTTTTGATAAGAGTTGTATTATAGAAATTATAGATAATGGACCTGGTATACCTTTGGATGTTTTACCTAGGCTTTTCATTAAAGGGTTTACTACAAAAAAAGATGGTAATGGTCTTGGTCTGTACAATGCAAAAGAAGAAATTGAAGCTGCGGGCGGTTCACTTACTTTCACTACAGAAACTGGAAGTGGAACGACCTTTGCCATTTCTCTGCCTAAGTCCGATCCACCTCCTACATTTGTAGATGCGATTCATGCTGATAAGTATGAGCGAATCATTATCCTTGATGATGATCCTGCATTTCATGAAGTCTGGATTAAGAAGCTGTCAGGGCTGGAAGAAAAGATTGAGCATATGTATTCAGTAAGGGAAATGTTCTCAAGGTACCAGGTGTTAAATCCAAAAATTCTTCTACTAAGTGATTTTGATTTAATGGATAATAACATGGATGGTATAGATACCATTTTAAAGCTTGGTAATACTTCAAATAGTATTTTGGTTACGGCTAGGTCTGAGGAGCAGACCATTCAGGAGCGATGCCTGAAAAGTGGTATTAAGCTTATTCCTAAATCGTTAGTAAATTATGTAAACATCAAAAAAAACTGTGAAATAACCACAAAAACTGAAAAAGCAGGTAGTAATTCAGATAATGTAGATGAAAAGTGCCAAGTAGAAAGTGACTCTTTTGTACTTCGTTTACAAGATTATCAAGATAAAAAGCCACTCATTGTATTGATCGATGACGATAGGTTGATTCATATTAATTGGTCATCATACTGCAAAAAGAAAGAAATCCCTTTTAAGTCGTTCAAGTCAATCTCTGAATTCTTATTGGCCGAAGATTCTTTTGATAAGAGTACTAAGATCTTTATTGATTCGAATCTTGGGGACGGTATTATGGGGGAGATTGAGTCAGAAAAGATCTATAATCTTGGATTTGAAAACTTGTATCTTGCTACTGGTTACCAGAAGTGTGATGTCAATAAGCCGGCCTGGATTAAAAAAGTATACTCAAAGAGTCCGGAGTCTATTGACTCGGGTTTCGCTTAGTACGATCAATTCAATTACGTGTTGAGCTTTTGGTCTCGAGGGCAGAGTTTAACCTCCACCCTCAGAACAAGCTTTATTCACAATCGTAGCTAAACTGTCTACCTGAAATTGATCTAACACTTTTTGCAGTCATTGAAACCGCCATACCATTCATAGAATAGTGAGATGCTGAGTCTAAGTCATATGCAGAGATAAACGTTTCTGTTTGATCATTGATAGACATTTCAGTACGAACTTTTTTAGTAGAGAGTGAGATTTTTGTATCACTAATTTTTACTGTCCCACTTTTGTTCGTACAAGTTTTTGTTTTTCCTTTAACAGTACACTCTTTAGGACTGTGAACTAGTGCGGTACCTAGGTAAATAGTTGCACTCTTTTTGTCTTCCGATACCGTAGCAAGTAGACCTTTCTTGCTGAATAAAACATTGTCGTCACTTGAGTCGATATTGTATTTCGTATCACCATCCCAACCGTGAACAGTGACTGATTTGGCGTCGATTGTAATTTCTTCATACCCATCTGCTAGACCGGTACATTTAGTTTGTGCGAATGAAGCATTTGATGCCAATACGAGCAAGGCAAGTACAACGAGTGATTTCATAACTTCTCCATGAATTGATTGAGTTAGTCTCTAAAGTAGTACCGTTATTGGTTCTACTTACCGAGATGGTTAGTCAGTTAGCTTATTATGTAATAGATTTGAATGGTCCAGTCGTAGGTATGGAAAAAATACTTGATATTAGTCAGGAAAACTACAGAGATTTTGAAATATGCGGTATTTTAATCCAGGTTATAAGTATTTTAAGTTCATATCATCCCTCAATTTTCTCATAGATGTTGTCTTTGCTTAAGTTTTGGATATCAAAAAAACTATTCCATTTCTTTGTATTTGAAAGAGTGGACTAATATCATTATTAGTCCCAGTGACTCAATAAATTAGCCGCAGAGATGATCTCTGCAGCTAATTATCTAGTACTAATGTCTACTGAATTTCCTTTTAAAATTTACCATGAGCTTATGTTCTATAAAATCTCTTCTGAGATTAACATCCAACTTTTTGCTAGTGATTTTTCGAATTGCTCTGTATGTATCTGTACTTTCTAGAATAACAGTATCTCCTTGGGTAACTCTTACTCGAATTTTTCCATCCAGATTTCCGATCAGGCCATAAAATGATCTGTTTAATTCGTTTAGTCTAGCGAGTATCTCTCCATGCGCGACCAGTCTGTCAATGCGAGTTATTGTTTCTAAAGACTCTTTGATTTCAATCTTCCCATTGTCATTCAATTTTATTTCTTGTTTTAAGTCTTTATAAAACCAATCAAGCTTATTCACTGATACTTTCAAGACTTCTAAGCGTTTATAAAGTTCTGTGGTTTCTCGTCTTGAGGCATTGAGGATTTTTATTTCAATATCTTTAATTTCATTTTTAAGTGATTTATAGCTCTGATGCATATTCACTAGTTTCGGGAATTCGAATTCAGTTATCACCTGATAGTCTTTTAAATCGGCATTCAATTGATCATTCAGTGTTATGTTAACCACAGTGTTGTCATTGTGATCGGTATTCACAGAGAGAAGATTCTCTCGCTTTGGATTACCAAGTACATCTCCTGGGAAGCTAAAAGATTTATAGGTAGGGACCTCGGGCTCTAATGAAAGAATCTCGGCAGTGAATCGTCTTGTTAGGTCTGAGTTTTGTGCTTTGAGAGTATCTCTTGCCACCTTATAAACGGCTTCGTGAAGAATGAGAGCTGCTTTGTGAAATACTGGAAGCTTTTCATAGATTGTTTCGTCTACAAAAATCTGTTGAGTCGCAGTATCCCAGTTGGCAAGTTGACGATACTCACAGTTTTTATCAACTAAGAGAATGTTCGCATCTGGAATGGGTGTGAGTTGAATCTCTTGATCTAGAACAAAGATTTTAGGGTCTGTAACAAATTTAACCTGGGTTTCAATTCTTTTGGCCAAAGAATAATTGTATTGTTCAACTTTCTTGATCGCATTATCGAGAATTTCATCGATAGAACTTTGTGTCGTATTAAAATTTAAGCGGTATCTCTTTCTGCCTTCGTAAATATCGTAGCTCTCTTGAGCTTCTTTGTTTGGGCAGAAGTGAGATCCTCCACCATGACCGCGGTCGCCAGCATAAACACTAAGTGATAAGAGTATTAGCCCAATTGCCGAAAAATGATTGATTTTCATGTTATGTCCTTTGTAATGGAAATAGATTAATTTGTAATTCGTATACTTTTTTCTTTTTCGTTTCTAAGACTTCTTCCATCTTATCCATAAAATCCTGAATGATTTCTTTGGCCGCTGGGATCTTATCTGGATCGATAGACATGGTCATAGTCGTATGATTTCGAATATCGATAGAGTCGTTTTCAAGAGAGAAAATTGATTTGTCGGATACCTGTTTGATTCTTTTTCTGAGGGCTGAGGATGTTATGGAGCGATCACCGGTAGTGAGAACTTGATGAGTTCTAATAAGAGATTCTCCCTTCCTTTGAATCAAATCCAATGCAATCATCCTCTCGAGCGCAACCTTTACTTCAAACTCATTTAAATCAAGCTGTCGTGAGATCCAATTAGCGTCATTTACGAAACCTTCAGAGTCTATCAATTGTAAGATGGCGTAGTGGTACCAGTCTGAGATGACCCTAAAGATATCGAGACTTAAATCCTTTGAGATCTTGCGATCTTTTGATTTTTTAAGAATCTTTTTTACTTCAGTCTTTTTTCTTTTTATTCCTTTCTCTTCATAGGCTCGTGCCATAGAAAAAAGAAACTCTTGGTTTTCTGTACTTGATAGAGGGATCTTTTGTAGGATTTTTTTGGCAAGATCTGGAGTGAGTACTTTGCTTCCATTTAAAATACGTGAAAGGTCCCCGGCATCTATATCTAGGAACTTAGCAAAAGTTCGCAAAGAGTACCGACGGTTTCTGTTTAGTCTATCACTCAGTTCACGCTTTAAATGATCTTGATAAAAGTATGTATTTTCCATTTCGTGGTTATAAGGAAATACGGAAATTTTATCAATGCTATTCCCAACAAAGCGTTGGTGTTAAAGATCCATGCCAACGAATGTGTAGAAAATACATATAGGGGGACTGTATTTATTTTTTTACTAGAAGTTCTCGTCGTAACTTCTCTGCTGAATCTAATGCACTTTTAACCCCATGAAGACCAAAATAATCACCCGCTAAAAAGATATTTTTTGACTTAAAGTGTGTTTGGTATTCGGAGTCAAGAGGAGTAGTGACTTCGGAATATCTCCACTTGTGGGCATGCCAATCTAGAAGGTGAGAAGATTTGGCCACGAAGAATTGTTTAATCTCATCTTTATCTTTTTCCATGAACTGATCTAAGTAAGAATCTTTGATGGCGTAAAGCGAGAGGAACGAATGGTCTTCAAACTGAGTTGTGTGTTTTAAATCAAGGTGAGTGCTTAGTTCTGTCACATTCGTTCTTTGGTCCCCTAAAATCATAAATTGAATTTCAGGTTTGTATGAGACAGTTTTTAAGAAATCGGCCGTGAGTCCTGATCTTGTGAGAATATCAAAGCTCTGAGGTGCCGGAGCTGTGAGGATGAGTTGAGAACAGCCAATTTGTTTCCCGAGCTTACTGTGGATAACAATGTGATCTGAGAGAAGCTCAAAAGAAGAAACTTCCCATTCGTTTATAATATTTAGCCCTCGAGACTGAAGTTTAATCCACCCGTGTGGATCACTTATGTGCTCTTGTGTTGATTCAAGATAAAATTCTTTAGGGCCGTGATTAAGGCGATGCTCTCCCAGTCTTCGGCCTGCTAATCTACCGCCGATGCCTCTGGATTTTTCCAATACAAAAGCATCAGGGTAGTTTTTGGCGAGCTCAATTCCTGTTACTCCGGCGCCAATGATACATGGCTTAAGTAGTGTATTCATCTTTTTTGGAACAAATAATGTGAGACACCCCATTCTTGCCCATTCTTATATCCAAACAGCTCAGCGCAGGCCATGTAGAAGACTCGCCATCTCTGAAACCAAACCATCGCCTGGTCACCGTAAGTCTTTTCAAAAATAGGAATAATTTTTTCTTTATTTTTGTCCATGTTCTCAAGCCATGCATTTGATGTCTTCTCGTAATGAGTGCCATCCCAAATCCAAGTCTTTTCGAGGTAGAGATTTTTTTGGAAAGACATCAAAAGGTCATGCGAAGGCATCTGGCCTCCGGTAAAGAAGTATTTCCCCATCCAGTTGTCTTCGCCCTCAGTTTCAAAAGGGTAGGCGAAGTGTCTATGAGTAAAAATATGGACAAAAAGTTTTCCGTTAGGCGCGAGGACATCATCAACTTTTGATAGCAATAATTCGTAGTTTTTAAAATGTTCAAACATCTCAACACTAACGACGCGGTCAAATGAGGGGAACTCAAGCGCTAGACTCTCTAGGAGTGAGATATCTCTTGTGAGCACTAGAATGTTATTTAAATTTCTTTTCTTCGCCTCAGAATCAATAAATTCTTTCTGAGAACTTGAGTTCGAGATGGCCACAATCTTCGAATTTGGAAATCTTTTTCCCATCGCTAAAGTCAAAGACCCCCAGCCGCAACCAAGCTCTAAAATTCTATGTCCGTCAGTAATTTCGGCGCGTCTCATCGTTGCATCTAGGGCATTGTCTTCTGCTTGATCGAGATTGGTAGTCTTTTCATCCCAGAAGCATGAGCTGTACTTAAGGTTTTTTCCTAGAGAATACAGAAAAAATTCAGATGGCACTTCATAGTGTTGCTCGTTTGCAGCTTTGGTATGAACAGCGAGCGGAAGTTTTCTTAGGTTATCGATGTAGGCCTGTCTATTAACTTCATCTTTTTCAATCGAACCAGTGGAAATTTCCTCGAGTCTTTTCTTAGAGAGCTGTCTGATCCCAAAACGAATGGCAGGGTCTGGAATCACTCCTGCTTCCATGGCCTTAATGAACTGAGTAATCATACTAAACTCCTATTTTTGTATTCTGGTTTTGCAAGTACTAACTGGGAGAGACCAATGGCCCTTTCTCTAAAACCACCTTCGCAGTAGGCAAAGTAGAAGTGCCAAAGACGAGGCAGAAAATCCGGATAACCGAGGGCCAGAACTTCATTGATTTTTTCATGAAATCTTCGGTCCCAGAGTTTGAGTGTTTGCGCGTAGTCTTCTGAGTAGTCTTCCTGGTGAATCATGACCATGTCTGATTCTTTGGTTATTGAACTCATCATTGCGTTGACCGAAGGAATGCCACTCCCTGGGAAGATATGTCTTTGGATGAAATCCACTGATTTCTTGGCCGTTTCGTAGAACTGATCACGGATGGTGATGGCCTGAAGGACCATGAGCCCATTGGGTTTTAATAAACGCGAACATACTCCAAAATAGGTGTCTAGATTATTAAGTCCTACAGCTTCGATCATCTCGATTGATACGAGTTTGTCGTAGACTCCAGTGAGTTTTCTGTAGTCCTCAAAAATAACGCTCACTTTATCTTCAAGTCCAAGTTCTTTGACCTTTGCAGTCGCATAATCGAATTGCTCTTTTGAGATTGTGGTCGTGGTAACTCGGCAGCCGTAGTTTTTTGCTGCGTAGATGGCCATACCACCCCAGCCTGTACCGATTTCTAATAAATGGTCATTTTTTGTTAGTTTGAGTTTTTCACAAATAGTTTTGAGTTTATTTATTGAAGCATCTTCAAGAGAAGTCGTTGGAGAATCAAAGAGTGCACAGCTGTACATCATCGTTGGGTCTAGAAATAATCCGAAGAAGTCATTACCCATGTCATAGTGAGAGCGAATGTTTTTCTTACTCCCTTCAAGAGTATTAGCGCGAAGGCCATGAAAAGATTTTTGGATAGGCGAAAGAAGGTTTGATAATCCACCGTCGATCTTTTGGAGAATGTCTCTGTTTTTGACGAAAAGTCGCACGAGATCAGTCAGGTTCGTGCACTCCCAGTCACCGTCGACATAGCTTTCAGCATTTCCGATACTTCCTCCCATAAGAGTCCGTGAATAGAAATTACTTCGGTTCACTCGAATGGTGACTTTGATCTCTTGACCGGTTCCAAAAGTTAGGGTTTCGTCTCGGTCAGTGAGTGTGATAGACCCATACTTAATTTTTTCAAGTTGCGAACAGAGCGCTTTCTTCGCGAGTTGGTCCAGCATGGGAATACTCGTGAGGACACGGCTCAAAGAACGGGATTTTGGAATAATCTTCGTGCTCATAGGTTCTCTCTTTTCTTAGGATGCGTATAAAATGGAACTTGCTTCATGTAGAGAAGCAATGCTTGCCAATAGATGCCAATTATAGTTTTAAAACTCATTAAGGGAACACAGATCAAACTTGCGATGACATTTCTAAAGTTTAGATCTTTATATTTCAAATCCATGCTGGCCAAAAAGAAATTACTTTTTTCCCCATGGTTTTGGTTCTGCATAAGAATTTTTACATTTTCTGCCGGTGAATTAAAACTCCAGTGGTAGTCGATCTCCATAGGCATAAAGGGAGATACGTGGAAGTTTTTGGCAAACCTGAAATCACCTTTCGATTTTTCAAAATCAAAACAATCGATGTGACTCTCTCCCCAAGGCGTGTTCGTAATAAGAGAAAGAATGTAGACAAGCTGTCCATCTTCCGCAAGCCCATAGTAAAAACTAACTGGGTTAAAACAAAAGCCAAAATATGAAAGTTGAGTGAGAACAAAAACGGAACTTATATTTTTTGATGAAGGTCCAAATTTTTTTTTGAACTCTTGTTTCACTTGCTCGGTGGTCAAGTAATTCTTTTGATTGAAGCTTAAGATAAAAGGTATCGTCGGAAGCTCATCAGTCTTATCTAGATCAAAGAAAAAATAATTCACCCAATACTTGAATTGATGCTTCTTAGGTGAAAGTCTTTTATGAAGGACGATTCCTTCATAAATGGCATTTTTCATACGACTCCAAAAGATTGGGCGACCTGAAAAGCGCTTCTGGTTCCATCCTCGTGAAACCCATTACCCCAGTAGGCACCTGTATAGTGGATTCTATCGCGGCCACTAATTTCACCCCAACGTTGTTGGGCATTAGACGCTTCGAGGTCAAAGATCGGATGTGAATAAGAGATCTTTTTTAGAACCTTCGCAGGATCAATAAGATCATCCATATTTAACGACACTAAAAATGTCTCCGGGGCATTTATGCTTTGAAGAATGTTCATGTGGTAAGTTACCGCCACTCGTTCGCGCTCCACTGCAGGGATGAAGTAGTTCCAGCTGGCGTGACCAAGCTTACTTTTTGGCAAGATGGATGTATCTGTATGAAGAAGAACATCGTTTGGACGGTACTTAAATGCGCTGAGGATTTCATTTTCTTTTGACGTCGGATTCTCGAGTATCGACAGAGTTTGATCTGCATGGGATGAAAACACGACTTCATCAAACATTAATGCCTCACCGTTCACAGTTACTTCAACCCCGCTTGGAGTGCGTCTGACCTTTGATACCTTGGATTCAAGATGAATATTCTCAGAGTACCTCGCCGTTAGTTTCGGGATGTAGGATTTCGAGCCACCCTTGATTACATACCATTGTGGTCTTGCATCGACTGTAAGCATTCCGTGATGATAGAAAAATCTCACAAAGAAGTTTAGTGGGAATTTTCTCATCTCGACGCGCGAGGCAGACCATAGGGCAGCTCCCATCGGAATAAGATAGCATTCAATGAATTCTTTGCTGTAGTTATTGCGATTGGCGAATTCCTCTATCGACATCGGTTCAAGGTCATTTGTACTTTTTTGTTTTATAAAATACTCTGTGGCCTCTTTATTAAAGCGCATGATATCGCGGATCATTCGATAGAATTTGGGGCTTAGTAAGTTTTTACGCTGACAAAATAAGGAATTGATCGATGTTCCGTTGTATTCAAGACCGTCTTTTTGCGACTTCACACTAAAACTCATATGTGAGTTTTGGTACTCAACCCCAATCTCATTCATCAGTGCCGAGAAAAGAGGGTAGTTTTTACTATTGAAAACAATAAATCCTGTATCAACTGCATAATTTTTTGAACCAAGGGTCACATCAATTGTGTTGGTATGTCCTCCAAGCCTTTCAGACGCTTCAAAAAGATGCACTTCATGCTTCTTTGATAAGTAGTAAGCTGATGCCATTCCTGAAATACCAGCGCCAATAACTGCAATTTTCATATCAATCCTTAGTAAAACAACTTAGAGATAACTTTCTTCCTGTAAGAAAAGATCTTTTGAACATCTGATCTCACGAAAGGTCCCGAGATCAGTTCTCCAATTCTTCCTAAAGGAAGTTTGTAGAGAACACGGTCTCGTACGAGGGTTCCACCAGCGAATTCTTCAAATTCGTGAGTATGATGCCATAGTTTATAAGGACCTGTAATTTGTCTATCGATAAATTTTTTTCCTGGCTCCCAGCTCTCAATCATACTTCTCCACTTCATTGGAATACCATGAAGACTTAGTCTGTAATCGATCAAGGTTCCTTCCTGGATAGTCTCTGTTGATTTTCTAAGTACATGGAAGTTAAGGTATTCAGGGGTTAATTTTTCTAAATTCTTCTCGTCACAAAAGAAAGGAAAAACTTCCTCAGTTTTTCTTGGAAGCCAAATCTCAGCAAAGATTTCTTTTTGACCTGAGTTAAGAGGTAAGCAAAGATCTTGTAGAGCTGCATCGAGTTGATCGAATTTAAATTTAAAGCCCTGATCAATAACTTTCTGAGAGGAAACTCTCTGACCTTCAAGAACAAGCGTGGACATTCCACCTAAGATGATCTTAAGGGCAAGTCCTGGAACTGGAAAAAATAGACCGCGTCCAAGCGACTTCGCTAATACTTGAGAGAAGTCTTTGTTTGTAACGGGATTTGGTGCGACGGCGTTGAAAGGTCCCTTGAGTTCGGGGTGGTTAATGAAATGAATGAAAAGATTTGTGAGATCTTCTTGATGAATCCAGCTCATCCACTGTTGTCCGTTACCGAGAACGCCGCCGAGGCCTACACTGAAAACTGGTAGCATCTTATCCATGGCGCCACCTTTTCTCGAGAGCACAATACCAATTCTCGGATTGATAACATTGATGCCCTTGGAGCTTAGTATTTGGGATTCATTCTCCCAGCTGCTACACACGTTTGCGAGGAAATCATCTGCTTTCGGAGAGTCTTCCGTTACCAAGTTCTTGCCATCACCGTAAATTCCAATTGCTGAGGCAGAGATGAACTGTTTTACTGTTCCATTGCTTTTGCTGATTGCGGAGGCAATGTTCTTAGTGCCGATAGATCTTGATTCGAGAATAAGTTTTTTTCTTTCAGTGGTCCACCTTCCTCCGGCAATGGATTCTCCGGCA
>JACCDH010867748.1_pt1 | contig 11541 bp, 13 predicted proteins | sample 7442481 | NCBI WGS metagenome assembly JACCDH01 (sample SAMN15323433, study PRJNA562643) | freshwater metagenome | isolation source: river surface water | place: USA:Blue River Watershed | collected 2017-08-15 | reverse complement strand
TGGGTGCCAAGGCCTTGTTCGCGACCCTCGTGTCATTCACAGCGCCCGCAGTGGTGAATGGCAAATTGCATCAAGTGACTGAGGTCTCGACATGGACGCATATTTCTTAGACTGGGCCAACCTGCTGTTGCGTTGGGTACACGTCATCACCGCCATTGCTTGGATTGGCTCTTCGTTTTACTTTGTCTTCTTAGACAACAACCTCATCAAACCCAACTCACCCGACTTGCTGGAAAAAGGCGTCGATGGTGCGATGTGGGCCGTGCACGGTGGCGGTTTTTACAACCCGCAAAAGTACATGGTGGCCCCTAAGAAGATCCACACCAAGTTGCATTGGTTTTATTGGGAAAGCTATTCCACGTGGCTCACCGGTTTTGGTTTGTTCACCGTGTTGTACCTGTGGAACGCAGGCACGTTTTTGATCGACAAGTCACTCATGGACTGGTCGCCTGCTGCGGCTATCACCGCAGCCCTGAGTTTCTTGGTGGCGTTTTGGTTGATCTATGACACCGTGTGCCGCGTGTTTGGTTTCCGTGAAAACGGCGAGCGCATTGTGGCCCTCAGCATGATCGTGGTGGTGGCGTTTGCGTCTTGGTTGTCGTGCCAGTTGTTTGCAGGCCGAGCCGCCTTTTTGCTGGTGGGCGCGATGATTGCCACCGCCATGAGTGCCAACGTGTTCTTCTGGATCATTCCAGGCCAGCGCAAAGTGGTGGCTGCCATGACATCAGGCGTGGCGATGGATCCCAAAGAGTTGGCCACGCACGGTAAGCGCGGCAAGCAGCGCAGCGTGCACAACACCTACTTCACCTTGCCCGTCATTTTTGCGATGCTGAGCAACCACTACAGCTTTTTGTACACGCATGAAAACCACTGGGTCATCTTGGTGATGATGATGTTGGCCGGTGCTTTGATTCGCCAGTTCTTTGTGCAACGCCACGGCTACCACTTGGGCCGTGCCAAGAACCCATTGCCTTTTGCCATTGCAGGCGTGGTGATTTTGCTCAGCGTGATTGTGTGGATGCGTCCTGCACCTTCTACCAATGCACCCGTTGCCAGCAACGCCCCAGTGAGCTTTGTCGAAGTCAATGCGGTATTGACTCAGCGCTGCATCAGCTGCCATGGCGCACAGGTGCAAATGAAGAACGTGCGCTTTGACACGCCCGAAGGCGTCAAGCAACACGCCTTGGGCATTTACCAGCAAGCCGTGGTGACCAAGCAAATGCCGATGAACAATGCCACGGGCATCACAGAGGCGGAGCGTGCCACCATCAAGCGTTGGTACGAGGCAGGCGCCGCGTTGCAATAAGCCCTCTCTGCAAAAACGCGCTGCATTGCGCTGATGTCGCGCAATGCAGTCGGTGCATCGAGGTCGCTGTCTATACTTGCGCGACTTTGATTGACCTCTCAACTCCCCCATGACATTGCGTTTGTTTTTGGCCTTGGCTGGCTTGCTGTGTAGTCCATTGGCGCACGCTGGCGAAGTGGTAGTCGCCGTCGCCGCCAACTTCACCGCCCCCATGCAAAAAATAGCGCTTGCTTTTGAGCAAGATACAGGGCACAAAGCGCAGCTGGCCTTCGGTGCCACGGGCAAGTTCTACGCCCAAATTAAAAACGGCGCACCGTTTGCTGTGTTGTTGGCTGCTGATGACGAAACTCCCGCACGTCTAGAACAAGAAGGTTTTGCGGTCGCTGGTACACGCTTCACCTACGCCACAGGGCGTTTGGCTTTGTGGAGCAAACAAGCCAACTTGGTGGATGACAAAGGTGAGGTGTTGCGTAGCCCTAACTTAGACAAGCTGGGCGTTCACAAAATTGCCATCGCCGACCCCAAGCTGGCCCCCTATGGCGCAGCGGTGATGGAAGTCATTCAACATATGGGCGTGCAAGCCAGCGTTGCGCCCAAGCTCGTGCACGGTGAGAGCATTGGTCAAACCTACCAATTTGTCAGCACAGAGAATGCGCAACTCGGGTTTGTGGCCGTGTCGCAAATTTCGTTCGAGGGGCGCATCACGCAAGGCTCGGCATGGGTGGTACCGCAACACTTGCACACACCACTCAAGCAAGATGCGGTGTTGCTTAACGCAGGCAAAGACAACAAGGCAGCACAGGCGCTGCTCAAATACCTGCAAGGCGACAAAGCCAAAGCCATCATTCGCCAGTACGGCTACGCCTTGTAAAGTGTGGCCATGCATTTAAGCGTCGAAGATATCCAAGCCATTGCCCTCACGCTGCAACTCGCCAGCGTGACCACGGTGCTGTTGCTCTTGCTGGCCACGCCTGTGGCTTGGTGGTTGGCACACACGCACTCGGCATGGCGTGCGCCTGTGGCCTCACTGGTGGCGTTGCCCTTGGTGTTGCCGCCCACGGTGCTTGGTTTTTATTTGTTGGTGGCGTTGGGTCCCAATGGCCCGATTGGTCAGTTCACGCAATCGGTGGGCTTAGGTACGTTGGCCTTCAGCTTTTGGGGTTTGGTGTTGGGCTCAGTGGTGTACTCCTTGCCGTTTGCGGTGCAACCCTTGGTCAATGCGTTTGAAGCCATGGGCACTCGCCCGATGGAAGTGGCCGCCACTTTGCGGGCTAGTAGGTGGGATGCCTTCTTCACCGTGGCCGTGCCCTTGGCCAAGCCCGGTTTTGTGATGGCGGCAATGCTCAGCTTTGCACACACCGTGGGTGAGTTTGGTGTGGTGCTAATGATTGGCGGCAACATCCCCGACCAAACACGTGTGGTGTCGACCCAAATTTATGGTCATGTGGAAGCCATGGCGTATTCACAAGCGCATGGTTTGGCGGGCGTCATGTTGGTGTTTTCGTTTGTGGTGTTGTTGGGCTTGTCGTGGTTCAACCGTCGCAACAAACACCGCTTACCGCAACGCAAGAAGGTGGGTGTATGAACATCCACTTGCAGCTCCACCTTGCGCGCGCCGACTTTGATGTGTCGCTCGATCTCCAGTTGCCCGCGCACGGCATCACGGTCATCTACGGCCCTTCGGGGTGTGGCAAAACCACTTTGTTGCGCTGTGTGGCGGGGCTAGAACCCGCGGCGCGTGGACTGGTCCAAGTGGGGCATGAGGTGTGGCAAGACGATGCGCAGCAGGTACGTGTGCCCACCCACCAACGCGCCTTGGGTTATGTGTTTCAAGAAGCGTCGTTGTTTGACCACCTTGATGTGGCGGGCAACTTGGCCTATGGCCACGCCCGTGCCGAAAAAGCCAGCCGCAACGCCATGAGCCAAGTCGTGCAACAACACGTGGTTGAACTGCTGGGCATTGGCCATTTGCTCAAGCGTCGCAGCCATGAGCTGTCGGGGGGCGAGCGCCAACGCGTGGCGATTGCCCGCGCTTTGGTCACGCAGCCGCGCTTGCTGTTGCTCGACGAACCCTTGGCCGCACTCGATCATGCGCGCCGACAAGAAGTGCTGCCGTGGTTAGAAAAACTGCGCGATGACTTGAACATCCCCATGCTCTACGTCACCCACGCGGTGGATGAAGTGGCTCGCTTGGCCGACACTTTGGTGGTGATGAGTGAAGGCCGTGTGCAGGCCAACGGTCCTGTGGCTGATGTGCTCACACAAACCCATTTGCCAGTGGTCTTGGGTGAAGACGCGGGTGCGTTGCTCACAGGCATGGTGTTGAACATCGACACCCAGTGGCACTTGGCTCAAGTGGGCTTTGCGGGTGGTGCGCTGTGGGCGCGTGACAGTGGTTTGCAGGTAGGTCAAACCGTGCGCTTACGCGTGATGGCCCGCGATGTGAGCGTGACCTTGTATGAGGCCACACACACCAGTATTCAAAACCACGCTCCCTGCGTGGTGGACGCCATCACACCTGAAGCACATCCTTCGCAAATGCTGCTGCACTTGCGTTGTGGCGACACCGTGCTACTGGCGCGTGTCACTGCACGCGGTGTGCATGAGCTGGGGTTGCATGTGGGTATGCAGGTGTGGGCGCAGGTCAAGTCGGTGGCGCTGGTGAAGTGAGGCGTTAAACGCCAGACACCACCACATCCATCGCTGCAACTAACGCGCTTGCATGTGCCGCAACATTACCCACGATTTGACGCAGGCTGCGTGTGGGTAGCGAGCTGTGTAGTGAGCCAATGCGCGAAGGCGCTGGCCGTTCACGATGACGATAGGGCAGAGTTTGTCGGGTGACTTATCTGCAAACTCAACGGTGGCCAGCGGAATGGTCATGCGTGTGGCCAACGCATCTAGCAAATCACTTTGTACCACCACGACATATGGAATGCCATGTGCAGCGATCTGCATGGCGTGCTCCTAATGGTTAGCCATTTTCGCTAAAGGCTTGAGTTGGCTGCAAGCGTTGCACAAATGCAAAGCCAAGGTTTTGTTGGCTGAGTACAAATCCCGCAAAAAACAAAAGAGGTGAATATGGCACTGACTCGAAATTTCAAAGAAACCGTCATTCAACGTGTGCAGGCGGATGCCTCGTTTGCACAGGCCTTGCTCGATGAAGCCGCCACCTTGTTTTTGAATGGCGAGCCAGAAACTGCACGCCTCATCTTGCGTGACCTCGTGAATGCCACCATCGGTTTTGAGCAACTCGCGGCGCTCACCCACAAACCCAGCAAGAGCTTGCACCGCATGTTGTCGCCCACGGGTAACCCAAGCATGGATAACTTAGCGGCGATCTTTTTGACGATGCGTCAGAAACTGCAAGTGAGTTTGTCTGCTCACTCCGTGGCGACTTAATACCACCACGCCACCGCATAAGGAATCACCACCGCGCCCACAATGCCGTGCAGCCCCATGCCGAGGCTTGCATAAGCACCCGCTTCAGGGTGCACGCTGAACGCTCGTGAGGTGCCAATGCCGTGCGCGGCTACGCCCAAGGCAAAGCCGCGTTGCCACCATTGCGTCACGCGCAACACATCAAGCACATAGCGCCCCAGAATGGCACCCAAGATGCCGGTGCTCACCGCAAAGATGGCGGTCAACGTGGGCGAGGCTTGCACGCGTTCGGCAATGCCCATGGCAATGGGTGCCGTGACCGACTTGGCCACCAAGCCACGCACCAGCGACTCGTCCACACCCAACCACCGCGCCATGCCTATGGCAGTGAACACCGAGGTAACGCCGCCCGCCACCAGCGACAACATCAGCACGCCCATGCGCCCCTTGAGTGATGCCAAGCCCTTGTAGATCGGAATGGCCAGCGACACGGTGGCTGTGCCCAACAAGAAGTGCACAAACTGCGCGCCTTCGAAATACTTGGCATACGGCATGTCGAGCACGTTGATGCTTAGCGTGACCACCACCACCGCAATCAGCACAGGGTTGGCCAGCGGGTTGCGTTGGCTGCGCTCGTACAGCGTGAGGCCCAGCCAATACGCACTCAGCGTCAGCACCAACGCCAGCAGTGGGCTGCCCGAGAGGTAGACCCAAATTTCGGAGATAGGTGGCAACTGTGTTTGGAATTCGTTACTCATCGCTCGGCTCCTTCTTTGCCAAGACTTTGAGCAAGCCTGCTGTCACCGCCACCGTGGCCACCACGCTCACCACCAGAGCAGCGCTGATGGCCCATGCGTTGGCCTGCAACACCGGCAAGTAAAGCACCACGCCCACCGAGGCGGGGATGAACAGTAGCCCCAAGTGCTGCAGGATGCTGCTACCCACTAAATCGATCGCCTTTGGTACGTGGCCACGTACGCTGAGATACGCCAGCAACAACACCAAACCCAACACGGGGCCAGGGATGAAGGGCAGGGCGAACTTAGAGACGAGTTCGCCGAGGGCTTGGAAGATGAAGAGTTGAACTAGGCCTTGGATCATGCAAGCCAGTGTAGAGGGATGCGTGTGTGGTGACGAGTGCAAAGAGTTTTGACTTTTCGTTCAACTCTGACCAGAGCAGTTAAGAAAAATCAGCGGCTGCATAGTTGTTGATTTCTAAAACTGAAAGTATCTAAATGGATACAATAAAACGCTACCATCTAGAGCAAACATCCTTATTCAGTCGCTGGCTTAAAAGCCTCAATGACTTGCAGGCCAAAGCAGCCATTGTGCTGCGACTGAAGCAAGTGCAGGCGGGGCACTTGGGTGATGTGAGGTCTGTCGGCGGTCGTGTCTTAGAACTGCGCTGGCATATGGGGCCGGGCTACCGTGTGTATTTTTGTAGGCGCGGAGATCAGATTATTTTGTTGCTCGCAGGTGGCGACAAGTCAACACAGCAGCGCGACATTGTTCGCGCCCAACAATTAGCCAAGGAGCAAGTTCATGGGTAAGACAACAGAATTTGATGCAGCCAGCTACCTCGACAGCGAGGAAATGATTGCTGAGTATTTGAACCAAGCTTTGGCCAGCGGTGACACCGACTTGTTGCTTTTAGCTATTGGCGATGTCGCCAAGGCCAGAGGCATGGCGCAGATTGCGCGTGATACGGGCTTGGGGCGAGAGAGCCTTTACAAGGCTTTTGCTGTTGGTGCTAAACCCCGCTTTGATACGGTGTTGAAGGTGTTACGTGTGCTGGGGGTGGAAGTGCACGCCTATCCTCAACCTCATTGAGTTTTACTTCGCCCCCAACGCCAACTGCATGGCCAGCTGGTTGTGCCGCTCAATCAACGGACCCAAGTCCACCGTGGTGAGCTGACCTTCGCGTACCACCACGCGCCCATTGACGATCGTGTAGTCCGCGTTTTGGCTGGCACACAGCAGCAGCGCACCTACGGGGTCGTGCACTGCGCCACCGGCCATGCCGATGGTGTCGGTGCGGTACATGGCAATGTCGGCGCAGTAGCCTTCCTTGATTTGCCCAATCTCATGCGCGCGTCCCAGCACTTCGGCGCCGCCGCGTGTGGCTAGGTGCAGGGCGTTGCGGGGTGTCATCTCGGCGGGGCCGTGGTCGCAGCCGAAATCATCTAGTGCGCGGCCCACGCGTGCCAACAGCATGGCTTGGCGCGCTTCATTCAGCAAGTGCGCGGCGTCGTTGCTAGCGCTGCCGTCCACACCCAAACCAATGGGCACACCGGCGTCGAGCATTTTGCGCAAGGGCAAGATGCCGCTGGCTAAGCGCATATTGCTGCAGGGGCAGTGGGCAATGCCGGTGCGGGTTTTGGCAAAGAGGTAGGTGCCTTCGTCGTCCAGCTTCACGCAGTGGGCGTGCCACACGTCGTGGCCCACCCAGTCCAAGTCTTCGGCGTATTGCGCAGGCGTGCAGTTGAATTTTTCTTTCGTGTACGCAATGTCGTGGTCATTCTCGGCCAAGTGCGTGTGTAGGCGCACCTTGTGCGCGCGGGCCAGTTTGGCGGCTTCGCGCATCAAGTCTTGGCTGACGCTAAAAGGCGAACAGGGCGCGACGGCCACGTGCGTCATCGCGCCAAAGCTGGCGTCGTGGTAGGTCTCAATCAGGCGTTGGGTTTCTTTGAGGATGAAGGCTTCTTTTTCCACCACGCGGTCGGGTGGCAAACCGCCTTGCGACTCACCCACGCTCATGCTGCCGCGTGTGGCGGTAAAGCGCATGCCAATGGTGTGCGCGGCTTCAATGCTGTCGTCCAGTCGCACGCCGTTGGGGTAGATGTAGAGGTGGTCGCTGCTGGTGGTGCAGCCGCTGAGCAGCAGCTCGGCCATGGCCACTTGGTTAGACACCAACACCATCTCAGGTGTGAGCCCTGCCCAAATCGGGTAAAGCCCTTTGAGCCAGCTAAACAGCTCGGCGTTTTGCACCTGTGGCACGGCACGCGTGAGGCTTTGCACCATGTGGTGGTGGGTGTTGATCAGGCCCGGCACCACCACATGGTGGCGGGCGTCAATCACTTCATCCACCTCACTCAGCAGCGCGTCGATGTTTTCGCCTTCAGGAATGATGCGTTCAATGCGCCCATCGCGCAGCAGCAGCGAGGCATTGTTGAGTTCGGTGTTGGCATCGTCTTGTGTGGCGATGCAACGGGCGCGGTGGATGAGCAGGGTAGGCATGGTTTGAACTTTAACCTTTGCCTTTTAACTTTTTTGTGTGTGACCCAAGTGGTTTCCACAGGCCCTTGTCCGCAATGGGCGCGGCACAATTTGCATATGCAAAAAGCAAACCCCACAACGCCTCACTTCGCCACCCATCCCAACGAGTTTTTGACCGTGCTATACCAAGCCGCCGTCAAACGCGCTTTACCGCTGCACAATACCGCCGCCTATTTGCCCGCTCCGCCCACGGGGCGCACCGTGGTGCTGGGTGCTGGCAAAGCCGGTGGTGCGATGGCGCAAGCAGTCGAGGCGCTGTGGCCTGCTGACAAACCTTTGTCGGGTTTGGTGGTCACGCGCTACGGCCACACGCCACCGCGCCCAGCGGGTGTGCCCGAGCGCATTGAAGTGGTCGAGGCTTCGCACCCTGTGCCTGATGCGGCAGGCTTGGCTGCTGCCGAGCGCATCATGTCGCTCACACAAGGGCTGACCGAAGACGACTTGGTGTTGTGCCTCATTTCGGGGGGTGGCTCGGCTTTGCTCACGCTGCCAGCTGACGGTTTGACGCTCGAAGACAAACAACGCATCAACAAAGACTTGCTCAACAGTGGTGCCAATATTGGCGAAATGAACTGCGTGCGCAAACACCTCTCACGCATCAAAGGCGGTCGCTTGGCCGCTGCCTGTGCGCCCGCGCAAGTGGTGACGCTCACCATCAGCGACGTGCCGGGCGACGACCCGTCCGTCATTGCCAGCGGCCCTACCGTGCCCGACGTGACGACGTGCGCCGATGCATGGGCCATCCTGCAACGCTACAAAATTGAAGTGCCTGCCGCCATCGAGGCCGCGCTCAAAGCTGGCGTACTCGAAACCCCTAAGCCCAGCCCCGTTTGGGACAAACAACCTGTGCACCTCATTGCCACACCTCAACAGTCGCTGGATGCAGCGGCTGAGCTGGTACGTGCAGCAGGGCTTAACGCGTATGTATTGAGCGATGAGCTTGAAGGTGAGTCCCGTGAAGTGGGCAAGGTGCACGCCGCGTTGGCGCGTGCAGCGGCAAACGGCAGAGGCCCGTTTCAAAAGCCTTGCGTCATCCTCAGCGGTGGCGAAACTACGGTGACTATTCGAAAGAATGATCCTGTGCGCAAGGCTGAGCTTACGGCAGAGCGCTCTGCGCAGGTCAAGGAGGAGCGCGCGCAGCGGTCGGGTGACACGGAGCAGAACGTTCTGCCGCACGCTCGGCCCGCAAGAGGTGGTAGAGCAGGGGAGTTCTGCCTCGGCTTAGCCGTGGCACTTCAATCGCAACCCAACGTGTGGGCTATCGCCGCGGACACCGATGGCATTGATGGCATCGAAGACAACGCAGGCGCTCGGGTGTGCCCCGACACCTTGGCCCGCGCCGAGGCTGCAGGCGTCAAAGCCGTGGATTGCCTCGACCGCAACGATGCCTATGGCTTCTTTGAGGCGGTGGGTGACTTGGTGGTGACGGGGCCGACCCACACCAACGTGAACGACTTTCGGGCCATCTTGGTGTTGTAACCTACGGGGATGACCCAGCCCCGACTTCAACTCACGCACATCACCAAACGCTACCCAGCGGTGGTGGCCAATGACGGCATCCACCTGACCGTGCAGGCCGGTGAAATTCACGCTGTGTTGGGTGAGAACGGCGCGGGCAAATCCACCCTGATGAAAATCATCTACGGCGCAGTCAAGCCCGATGCGGGCGAGGTGCGTTTCAATGGTGAGGTGGTGAACATCCGCAATCCGCAAGAGGCACGTCGGTTGGGCATCAGCATGGTGTTTCAGCATTTCAGCCTGTTTCAAACGTTGAGCGTGGCGGAGAACGTGTGGCTGGGCTTGGATAAAAGTTTGAGCTTGGCTGAGGTCACACAACGCATTTCCGATACCGCCGCGCAATATGGCTTGGACATCGATCCTGAACGCCCTGTGCACACACTGGGCGTGGGCGAAATGCAGCGGGTCGAAATCATCCGTGCCTTGTTGACCAACCCTCAGCTGCTCATCTTGGATGAGCCGACCTCGGTGCTCACGCCGCAGGCTGTGGAAAAACTGTTTGTGGTGTTGCGCCAGTTGGCGGCCGAGGGACGCAGCATTTTGTACATCAGTCACAAGCTGCATGAAATTCGTGCTTTGTGTACGGCATGCACCGTCATGCGCGCCGGGCGCATCACAGGTGTGTGTGACCCGCGCCAAGAGACCAATGCGTCGCTGAGCCAACTCATGATTGGCAGCTTGCCGCCCGAGTTGCAAGTGCGCGATCACCGCCCGGGCGCGGTGATGCTCGAAGTGAAAAACCTGGCCCTACCCGCCGATGACCCTTTTGGCGTCGACCTCAAAGGTGTGAGCCTGCAAGTGCGTGCAGGCGAAGTGGTGGGCATTGCGGGTGTGTCGGGCAACGGCCAACGCGAGTTGTTGTTTGCGTTGTCGGGAGAAGATCAGCGTGCCAAACCTCAGGCCATTGTTTTAGACGGTCAACCCGTTGGCGAAATCGACCCAGACCACCGTCGCGCCTTGGGTCTGCATTTTGTGCCCGAAGAACGCTTGGGCCGTGGGGCAGTACCTAGCCTCAGCTTGGCGCAAAACCTCTTGCTCACAAGGCATGAGTCGGTGGCCTCGCAAGGTGTGGCTGGCGCGGTGGGCTGGCTCAATTTGCACAGCTTGCAAGCCCAAGCGGCAGACATCATTGCCAAGTACAAGGTCAAGGCCGGTGGACCCGATGCCGCAGCACAGTCGCTCTCGGGCGGTAATTTGCAAAAGTTTCTGGTGGGGCGCGAGATCGAAGCCGCGCCTCAGTTGTTGATTGTTTCGCAGCCCACATGGGGCGTGGACGTGGGCGCGGCAGCGCAAATTCGTGCGGCCCTTTTGGCCTTGCGAGATGCAGGCTGCGCCGTGTTGGTGGTGAGTGAGGAGTTGGACGAATTGCTAGAGCTGTCAGACCGTTTGCATGTGATCGCCGATGGCCGCTTATCGCCCGCGCTCTCGCGTGAAGAAGCCAACGTCTCGCGCATTGGTGCGTGGATGAGTGGCTTGTGGGACGCGCCCGCTGCAACGCAGGAGGTGAGCCATGCTGTGTCTTGAGCCGCGCGCCCAAACGTCCAAGCTGTGGCGCTATGCCTCGCCCTTGCTCGCGTTGGTCATCACAGTGGTGTTGGGGGTGTTGTTGTTTGTCGCTTTGGGCAAAGACCCCGTGCGTGGTTTGCAGGTGTTCTTTTGGGAGCCCATCAAGAGCGTGTACGCCCTGTCCGAGTTGATGGTCAAGGCCACACCGCTGTTGCTCATTGCCTTGGGGCTGGCGGTGTGCTTTCGTTCCAACGTGTGGAACATTGGCGCAGAAGGGCAGTTTGTGATGGGGGCGGTGTTTGCCTCGGGCGTGGCGCTGACGGCAGATGCCAGCACGGGCGCAGGCTTTTGGGTACTCATCTTGCTCGCGGGCATGGTGGGCGGTATGGTGTGGGCGGGCATCACCGCGTTCTTGCGCGACCGTTTCCATGCGAGTGAAATTTTGGTGTCGCTCATGCTGGTGTATGTGGCCATCATGGTGCTGAATTACTTGGTCTATGGCCCTTGGAAAGACCCGCTGGGCTACAACTTTCCGCAAACCAAAACCTTTGATG
>JACCDH011598228.1_pt1 | contig 11543 bp, 10 predicted proteins | sample 7442481 | NCBI WGS metagenome assembly JACCDH01 (sample SAMN15323433, study PRJNA562643) | freshwater metagenome | isolation source: river surface water | place: USA:Blue River Watershed | collected 2017-08-15 | reverse complement strand
GGGCCAGATGTCCTACTGGGGCGCCCAGGTGATCGTGAACCTGTTCTCGGCCATCCCCTTCATCGGCCCTGACCTGGCCCTGCTGACTCGCGGCGACTACGTGGTGTCCGATGCGACGCTGAACCGCTTCTTTGCGTTCCATGTGATCGCAATTCCGCTGGTGCTGCTGGGTCTGGTGGTTGCGCACCTGATCGCACTTCACGAAGTGGGCTCCAACAATCCAGACGGCATCGAGGTGAAAGATAACCTGGGTCCAGATGGCCACGGCGTCGATACTATTCCATCGCATCCGTACTATTCGACCAAAGATATCTTTGGCGTCGCCATGTTCCTTTTCATTTTTAGCGCAGTCATTTTCTTCGCGCCTGAGATGGGCGGCTACTTCCTCGAGTACAACAACTTCATTCCTGCTGATCCGCTGAAGACTCCGCCGCACATTGCGCCAGTCTGGTACTTCACGCCGTTCTACTCGATCCTCCGTGCGACGACTTCGCAGTTCATGTACGCGCTGATTCTGGGCGTGATTGGTTATGCCGCGCTGATCGTGTTCAAGACCCGTCTGCCGCAGTTGATCAAGAACGCCGTGATGGGCATCGCAGCAGTGATCGTGATCGCGATGCTGGTGTTCGATGCCAAGTTCTGGGGCGTGGTGCTGATGGGTGTATCGGTGCTGATTCTGGCTGGCTTGCCCTGGCTCGATTTTTCCCCGGTCAAATCGATTCGCTATCGTCCTGACTGGCACAAGATCGTTTATGTCGTATTCGGCATCGCCTTTGTGATTCTCGGTTATCTCGGTGTGCAGGCTCCAACCCCTGTCGGTACGCTGCTGGCCCAGATTGGCACGTTCATCTATTTCGGTTTCTTCCTGCTGATGCCCTGGTGGAGCCGTATGGGTGAATTCAAGCCCGTACCAACCCGCGTGAATTTCCAGCCGCACTAAGCCGCAAAAGGAAAAAAGAATGAAACTGGTGAAGAAATTGCTCGCGGCACTGGCGCTGGTACCGGTGATGGCCCTGGCTTCCGAAGGCGGCTTTCCGCTCGACCGTGCGCCGGATCGCAGCAACGACTTGTCCGCGCTGCAAAACGGCGCACGACTGTTCGTTAATTACTGCCTGAACTGCCACTCTGCATCCCTGGTTCGCTACAATCGTTTGCGCGATATCGGCCTGACCGAGAAGCAAATCCAGGACAATCTGCTATTCACCTCCGACAAGGTTGGCGATCTGATGAAGGTCAGCCTGTCCGACAAGGATGCCAAGGTGTGGTTCGGTGCTGCGCCACCGGATCTGTCGGTGATCGTTCGCGCGAAAGCTTCGTCGCAAGGTTCGGGTGCGGACTATGTGTACACCTATCTGCGTACCTATTACAAGGACGATACTCGCGCGACTGGCTGGAACAACCTCGCTTTTCCTAACGTCGGTATGCCGCATGTACTGTGGGAGCTGCAGGGTGTCCGCAAGGCGAATTTCGTGGAAGAGAAAGATCCGCATGATGCGGCTAAGACGATCCACAAGTTTGCCGGTTTCGAGCAGATCAAGCCCGGCAAGCTGTCGGCGCAAGCCTATGATGCAGAGGTGGCAGATCTGGTGGGTTTCATGGAATGGATGAGCGAGCCCGTGAAAAGCAAGCGCCAGAAACTGGGCGTATGGGTGTTGCTATTCATGGCAGCGCTGGTCTTCCTGACTTGGCGCCTGAACGCGTCCTTCTGGAAAGAAGTCAAATAATCGGCCCTGTTTCCTCGTGCCCTGTTGTTCGTTTTGATCAAGAACAATAAGCGGGTTTAACGAAAAGCAGAATATTCGTGAGCAGGGTGAGGCGGTTGCCGTCTCACCCTCTTTGTTTCCAAGGAACTGCAAAAATGATGGTTCTCTATTCGGGCACGACCTGCCCTTTCTCTCAGCGCTGCCGGCTCGTACTGTTCGAGAAGGGTATGGATTTCGAGATCCGTGATGTTGACCTGTTCAACAAGCCTGAGGACATCTCCACCATGAATCCCTATGGTCAGGTACCTATCCTGGTCGAGCGAGAGCTGGTGCTGTATGAGTCCAATATCATCAATGAGTACATCGATGAGCGTTTCCCTCACCCGCAGCTGATGCCCGCCGATCCGCTGATGCGTGCCCGTGCCCGACTGATGCTGTTCAATTTCGAAAAAGAACTGTTCATTCACGTGCATACACTCGAGAACGAGAAATCCCGTTCCGCCGAAAAAAGCCATGAGAAAGCGCGTAACGAAATCCGCGATCGTCTGACAACGCTGGCACCGCTGTTCCTGAAGAACAAGTACATGCTGGGAGATGATTTCTCGATGCTGGACGTGGCCATCGCGCCGTTGCTGTGGCGTCTTGATCACTACGGCGTTGAATTGTCGAAGACAGCAGCGCCGCTGATGAAGTACGCTGAACGTATTTTCTCTCGTCCTGCCTACATCGAGGCGCTGACTCCTTCCGAGAAAGTGATGCGCCGCTGATTTTGCCTCTTTCGGATTCCCATGACTGAGACATCGACCAAGCCTTATCTGTTACGTGCACTCTACGAGTGGTGCACGGATAACGGCTACACGCCCTATATCGTGGTGTCGGTAGATTCCCGGACCCGGGTTCCGATGGAGTTCGTGAAAAACGGCGAGATCGTGCTTAACATCAGTTTCGAGGCGACCGGCAACCTGAAGATGGACAATGATTTCATCCATTTCAAGGCGCGGTTTGGTGGTGTGGCCAGAGAGATTGAAGTCCCGGTCGATAATGTCAGCGCTATCTACGCCCGCGAGAATGGACAGGGCATGGCCTTCGAGGTTCGGCGTGACGAGCCGCAGGAGCGCAAGAAGCGATCCGATGGCAAGAAGAGTCCGCCCGCCAAGGAAGCCGATGCCATGGTGCGTGTCGGGGCGCCAGTGCTGGCGCCGGTCAGCAACTCGGCCCTTCAGGAGGCAGATGGCGAGGGCGATGGAAAGCCCGATCCGGATCCCCCGAAGACACGTGCTCGTCCAAAGCTCACTCGTGTCAAATAACATCGTATAATTCGGGTCTTCCAAGCCGGCTTAGCTCATCTGGTAGAGCACTTGATTTGTAATCATGGGGTGGCGGGTTCAAGTCCTGCAGTCGGCACCAGATTCCCTGAATAAAAAACCCCGGACATTGTCCGGGGTTTTTTTATTCTGCAACGATGCGTTCCTTCCATCCTAGCAGCAGCGGGCGATCTTTCCCTTGCCGCCATAGCGCGCGTCCTGACGTTCCCTGAAGAATTCCTCATAGCTCATCACCGGCTGGTCCGGATGATTTACCTGCATATGGTTCAGGTAATTATCGTAGTCGGGCAGGCCCACCATCAGCCTTGCGGTCTGCCCGAGATAGGCCCCCAGTTTTCCAAGCTCGCCGAGCATCTGTGATATTCCCTGATTCAGGCCTGAGCCGAATGCATCGGCACGATGTCGGCTTCCTGCGTCGTCGGCCTGTCGGCCTGCAGCGCATTGATGCAGGCTCGCACGCCGAATACCAGCACGGACAGCACGACTGCAATGAAAATCGCCGCCAGTGTCGCATCGACATAGTCATTGAAAATGATCTGCTGCATCTGCGCGGGTGTTTTCGCCGGGGCAAGCAATTGGCCTTCGTTTAATGCTGCCTTGAATTTTGCTGCATGAGCAAGGAAGCCAATTTTCGGGTTCTCATGGAAGAGCTTTTGATAGCCCGCGGTGAGCGTGCAGATCAGTAGCCAGAGTGTCGGGACGATCGTCACCCAGGCCAGCTTCTCTCGCTTGAGCTTGAACAGCACAACCGTTGCCAGCATCAGCGCGATGGCGGCCAGCATCTGATTTGAGATGCCGAACAGCGGCCACAGCGTGTTAATGCCGCCAAGAGGATCCACCACGCCCTGGTACAAGAAATAGCCCCAGGCCGCCACGCAGAGCAGCGTAGCGATAATGTTCGACACCAGTCCGTGGATATCCTTGAACGAAGGCACCAGCGTGCCCAGCAAGTCTTGCAGCATGAAGCGGCCGACGCGCGTGCCGGCATCGACGGCGGTCAGAATGAACAGGGCTTCGAACAGGATGGCGAAGTGATACCAGAAGGCCATCATGGCCTGACCGCCGATCACTGATGAAAAAATATACGCCATGCCCACCGCGAGTGTCGGCGCGCCACCGGCACGGGAAATGATCGTGGTCTCGCCGACGTTCGCTGCGGTTTGCTGCAGCATTTCCGGAGTGACCATGAAGCCCCACTGGCTGATGGCGGCTGCCGCTGTTTCCGGGGTGGTGCCAATGAGGGCCGCCGGGCTGTTCATCGCAAAATAAATACCCGGCTCAATAATCGAGGCTGCCACCAGCGCCATGATGGCGACGAAAGACTCCATCAGCATGCCGCCATAACCGATGTAGGGCGCATGTAATTCATTCTCCAGCAGCTTGGGTGTGGTGCCCGAAGAGATCAGCGAATGAAAGCCTGATACCGCGCCACAGGCGATGGTGATGAACAGGAAGGGGAACAGGCTGCCTGCCCAGACCGGGCCAGTACCGTCGATGAACTTGGTGATTGCCGGCATCTTCAGCTGCGGCGCGACGAACACAATGCCCAGCGCGAGCGCAACGATTGCGCCGATCTTCAAGAAGGTCGACAGGTAGTCACGCGGGGCAAGCAGCAGCCACACCGGCAGCACCGACGCCACCACGCCATAGACCAGGAGCATCCAGGTCAGCTGCTTGCCGTTGAAGGTAAACATCGGGCCCATTACCGGGTCAGCCGCCACGTGGCCACCATAGACGATGGACGCCATCAGCAGCACGAAACCGATGACCGATACCTCACCCACGCGGCCGGGCCGCAAGTAGCGGCTGTAGATGCCCATGAAAAGCGCGATCGGGATCGTCGCTGCTACGGTGAATGTACCCCAGGGACTTTCCGCAAGCGCTTTCACGACAATCAGCGCCAGCACCGCCAGCAGAATGGTCATGATCATGAATGTGCCGAATAACGCGATCACACCCGGCACCAGTCCCAGCTCTGATTTGATCAGATCGCCAAGAGAGCGGCCATCGCGACGCGTGGAAACGAACAGAATCATGAAATCCTGTACCGCACCCGCGAGAATCGCACCGACCAGTATCCACATCATGCCGGGCAGGTAACCCATTTGCGCTGCGAGTACCGGACCGACCAGCGGGCCCGCACCAGCGATGGCCGCGAAGTGATGACCAAACAGCACGTGCTTGTTGGTTGGCACAAAATCGAGGCCGTCGTTCAAACGAACAGCTGGCGTTGCACGCGTGCCATCCAGCTGCATCACGTGCGATGCAATGAAGCGCGCGTAGTAGCGATAGCCGATCAGATAGATGGCGACAGCAGCGATCACTATCCACAGGGCGTTGATACTCTCGCCTCTGGCCAGCGCTATCGTGCCGAGCGCGAATGCACCGATCAGCGCGAGCGCTATCCATCCGGCCTGTTTAATGATTGAACCCATGGGGAGTCTCCGAATTACTTGTAGAGGGGGCGGCGCGTCTCGAGCGCCGTAAAGAAAACGGCGGATTATAACCTTGAAAAAGTCCGAATTCGTCTGGCGAATCGATGACGCAATAGATGAAAAATTCAGTGTGTTTCCCTATGAAAACACTATAAATTTTCAATAGAAATAAGCGCAGTGTGTTTGAGTTGGCAAAAATAGAAGTTCGCGTTGGATTTTTGCTAGACTTTCCTAATAATAAGACGCGTAAACAGCACTAAAACCACAATAACAAGGAGATCAGATGCAGACCCCTGCACAACGCGCCGCCGCCATTCTGATGGATCAACGCCTCGCTGGCATACCTATAGGCCCATTACCAGCAGCACTCACCCCGAAGGACATGACCGAATGCTATGCCATTCAGACAGCGCTGAATGAAATGCTGACTGCTGGTGGTCATGGAAGGGTTGTCGGTCACAAGATTGGCTGCACAACGCCGGTGATGCAAGCCTTTGTCGGCATTAATCACCCTGCAACAGGCCGGGTCTTTGACCATAGCGTGATGCATGGCCATGGCAAGGTCTCGCGCAAGCGTTTCGTCAAGATCGGTATCGAATGTGAGGTCGCGGTGCGTCTCGCAGATGATCTTCTGCCACGTGCTGAGCCTTATACGCGCGAGCAGGTTGCAGAAGCAGTCGGCGCAGTCATGGTCGGCATGGAACTGGTGGACGAGCGTTACACAGACTATCGTGAGTTAGGTGTAAGAACACTTGCTGCCGATGATTTCTACAACGCCGGCTGTGTGCTGGGTGAGCCTGTGCAAGACTGGCGTCATCTCGACCTGTCCAATCTGACGGGTCGCACCTGGATCAATGATGTGGAAGTCGCCAGCGGTAACAGTTCACTGGTGATGGGTCATCCGCTCAATGCGCTGGCCTGGCTGGCGAATGCCCATGGCGAGCACGGATTGCCCGGTCTGAAAGCCGGCGAGTTCGTGCTGCTGGGCAGCGTTGTCGAAACCCAGTGGCTGAATGCGGGCGACCGCGTCCGCATCGAAGTTTCCGGGCTCGGTAGCGTAAGCCTCGACATGGGCGATTGATTTGTTTCCTGCGTGGTAAATTCGCTGCTCATCCCAAGATTCGTCGGAGACATGCATGCGCCGCGCTTTGCCTACCCTTCTACTGTTGCTGTTGCTGTCCCTGTCTTTGCCTGTGCTGGCGGAGGACCGGGTGCAGCATGGCAGTTGGTCCTCACAATTCCTTGAAGGGATGGGTGAGGCAACGACCCATGAAAATGGCACATCGACTTTCGGCATCCTCTGTGCGCAGGGTAGCTGTCGTTATTATTTTGCAAATGGCATCGATTGCGAGCCGGGCGGCAATTACCCGTTCATGATCACCACTGATTCCGGCGCACTGACCATCGAAGGCGTGTGTGAGCCGGTGGCGACGGCCAATGGTGACATTTTGGTTTACTGGTTCAATGAGAATGATGCGATGAATCGCGCTTTTCAGCAGACGCCTGTTGTTGGTTTTGCCTTCCCGCTCACTAGCGGAAAATTCAGGCTGAGCAGCTTCTCCATGGATGGTTTCACTGACGCTATACAGCGCATGGTGAACGGTGTTCGTGAGCGCGGTGATGTGCCGGCCAGCAGACAGCAGCAGGAATTACAGATGGAAATTCAGGAGGCGACGCCTGAGTCACCGGGAAGTACCTAAGAGACTTTGAGTCTTTTCAGCGGCTCTGTCGAAGACCCTGCCACTGCGGCGCGAGCGACTGCTCGATGCTGAACATATCCAGCACCCTGCCAACGGTGTGATCGACCATCTCGGTAATGTCAGTCGGTTTCTGATATAGCGCAGGCAAAGGCGGGAAGATAACGCCGCCCATTTCTGTCACTGCCGTCATGTTTCGCAGGTGTGCCAGATTGAACGGCGTCTCACGCACCATCAGTACCAGCCGGCGACGTTCCTTGAGCATGACATCCGCCGCGCGCGCGATCAGGTTGTCACACAGCCCGTGTGCCACCGAGGCCAGGGTTTTCATTGAACAAGGCGCGATGATCATGCCCTCGGACTGAAACGATCCACTGGCCACACAGGCGCCCACATCGCGCACCGCATGTACCGAATCGGCGAGGGCCTCGACCTCCTTGCGGGTCATGCCCAGTTCGTGATGCAGGCTCAGCGCGCCCGCCTCAGAAATCATCAGGTGAGTCTCGATGCCACCGGCTTCGCGAAGCCAGTGCAGCAGCCTCACCCCATATAGCGCGCCTGATGCACCCGTGATGGCGACGACCAGGCGCTTCATCGATGTCAGCCCTTGATCAGGGTCTGCAGTTCGCCGGACTCGTACATCTCGCCCAGAATATCGGCGCCACCGATGAATTCGCCTTTTATGTACAGCTGGGGAATCGTTGGCCAGTTCGAGAATTCCTTGATGCCCTGACGGACTTCATCGTCTTCCAGAACATTCACCGTCACCAGATCCTGCACCCCGGTGGCTTTCAGCAGCTCGATCGCACGGCCCGAGAAGCCGCACTGGGGAAATTGGGCAGTGCCCTTCATGAACAGCACGACCGGGTGGGTGGTCACGGTCTCTTTGATCCAGGCTTGCACGTCACTCATGACTTCCTCGCAAATAGATAGGGGCTATTGATAGCCACATTATAGGGAAAAGCCGGGGGTGCTGCCCGCTGCCAGTCCCCTGCTCGAAAAGCTGTTGGTGTGCGACGAAAGACGCTGGATCCCGGCCTGCGCTGGGATGACGATTGGGAAGTTTTGGCCCAAAATCTTGTCAACCCAGCGCAGACTGGGATCTACCCCGGGTTAATGAAGCGTCAGCTCAAAGGCCAGTTCATTCGTGCCGACTCAGCCTTTGAGCTTCGCAAACGCAGCCGCCATGGCCGTGTTCGACGGTGCTGCATCACGATGTGGCTGAGCACGATCACTGGCACGCCTGTCGCCAGAGCGCTCACCACCACGCTCGCTGCCCCGCTCACGTTTTTCGCCCGGTGCCGGCGCTGAATCGGAAAGGCGCATCGTCAGCGCAATCCGCTTGCGCTTGGAATCCACTTCCAGCACCTTGACCTTCACTACTTGACCTGCCTTGACGACGGTGTGCGGGTCTTTAACGAAATTATTCGATAGCGCTGAGATGTGCACCAGTCCATCCTGATGAACGCCGATATCGACAAAAGCGCCAAATGCGGCCACGTTGGTCACCACGCCCTCAAGAATCATATCCGGGCGCAGATCGCTGATCTCTTCAACACCATCCTTGAAGCTGGCGGTAACAAATGCCGGGCGCGGATCGCGGCCCGGCTTATCGAGCTCTTTCAGAATATCGGCTACGGTCGGCACACCAAAGCGCTCATCTGCAAAACGTTTCGGATCGAGGGACTTCAGCAACCCACTATCGCCAATCACACTCTTCACATCACGCTTGATATCGGCGAGGATTTTTTCCACCAGTGGATAGGATTCCGGGTGAACCGCCGATGCATCGAGTGGGTTCTCGCCATTCATCACGCGCAAAAAGCCCGCGGCCAGTTCGAACGTCTTGTCTCCCAGTCGCGGTACCTCACGCAGCGCAGCGCGCGAGCCGAACATACCTTTCATATCCCGGTACTGCACAATGCTTTGCGCGACGCTGCCCGACAGGCCGGATACGCGCGCCAGCAAGGGCGCTGATGCAGTATTCACATCCACGCCGACCGCATTCACGCAATCTTCAACCACGGCATCCAGCGTGCGCGCCAGACGGGTTTGCGATACATCATGCTGATACTGACCCACGCCAATCGATTTCGGATCGATTTTCACCAGTTCGGCCAGCGGGTCTTGCAGGCGGCGTGCAATCGATACTGCGCCACGCAGCGAGACATCCAGTTCCGGCAGCTCTTTCGACGCATACTCTGACGCCGAATACACCGAGGCCCCGGCTTCGGACACGACGATCTTGTTCAGTTGCAGTTCTGGATTTTGTTTGATCAGATCTTGCGCAAGACGATCTGTCTCGCGCGATGCGGTGCCGTTGCCAATCGCGATCAGCGCTACCTGATGCTTGCGCGCCAGCTGAGCGAGCTGGTGCAGTGAGCCATCCCAGTCGTTGCGCGGCTGGTGCGGATAGATCGTCGCGGTATCGACCACTTTGCCGGTTGCATCGACGACGGCAACTTTCACACCCGTGCGCAGCCCCGGATCCAGTCCCATCGTCGCGCGAGGGCCAGCTGGCGCGGCCAGCAGCAAGTCTTTCAGGTTACGTGCAAATACATTGATGGCTTCTGCTTCAGCCTCTTCCCGCATGCGCGTCATCAGCTCGGTTTCCAGATGCATGAAAATCTTCACGCGCCATGCCCAGCGCACCGTGTCGAGCAGCCATTTGTCTGCTGCACGATTTTTCTGGCTGACGCCAAAGCGTGCAGCAATGCGGCTTTCGCAGGGATTGTGTGGCGCGTCCCATTTGGGTTTTTCCGGCTCGCTGTCCAGTCGCAGCACAACAGTCAGGATTTCCTCGCGGCGCCCGCGCAGCAGTGCGAGCGCGCGGTGCGAAGGAATACCTGACAAGTTCTCTGTATGATCGAAATAGTCAGCGAATTTTTCACCGGCCTGCTGCTTGCCTTCGATGACTTTAGCTTCCACGACGCCATGCTCCAGCAGATATTCACGCAAATCTTGCAGCAGCGAGGCATCCTCAGCAAAGCGCTCCATCAGAATCTGACGCGCACCATCGAGCGCAGCCTTGGTATCCGGCACGCCGGGATTTTCGCCCTGATCAGTAGTAAATGCTGCACGAATGTATTTTGCCGCTTCAGTTTCAGGGTCGAGCGCGGGATCACCCAGCAGCGCATCGGCCAGCGGCTCCAGACCCGCTTCCACGGCAATCTGTGCCTTGGTGCGCCGCTTTGGGCGGTACGGAAGATATAAATCTTCCAGGTGCGTTTTGTCCTCCGCGCGCAGGATGGCATCCCTAAGCTGTGGCGTCATCTTGCCCTGCTCTTCAATGGACGCGAGGATGGCTTCACGGCGGCTTTCCAGCTCGCGCAGGTAGCGCAGTCGCTCTTCCAGCAGTCGCAGCTGAATATCATCCAGCCCGCCGGTGACTTCCTTGCGGTAGCGGGCAATGAACGGCACTGTGGCGCCCTCATCAAGCAGGGCGATCGCCGCAGACACTTGTTCAGTTCGGGCCGCGAGCTCGCTGGCCAGGCGTTGTTCAATCGAAGGCAACATCTGTTTCAGTCGGAAAGGAGTGAGTAAAAAGCTTCAGAGGAGATGAGGCTGGGATGATACGTAAATTTATCTTTGGCGCCAGTCTTGACAGGATATTTTCATCTCACGCGCAGGCGGGCACCGGAGACGCGCTCTATGCCGGCCAGATCTCGCCAGCTGCAGATGTCATCCCACATGCTGTTTTCAAACAGCGTTCGCACAAAATCTGCCTGATCATAGCCATGCTCCAGCAGCAGCCAGCGGCCCGGTGTCAAATGCTGAGGTGCGCCACTAATAATGGCCTTAATCGCCTGCAAGCCATCAGCATGGTCCGTCAGTGCGCCGGGTGGCTCGAAGCGTAAATCACCCTCAGACAAATGCTTGTCACCCGCTGCAATATACGGCGGATTGCTGACGATCAGATCGAAACGGTCATTCAATTCGCTGTACCAGTCGCTGAGGATGAAATTCACCTTGCGCTGATGGCGAGCCGCATTGCGCTCAGCGATTTGCAATGACTCTTCGCTGATATCGGTGGCGCTGAGCTTTGCATCAGGGCGCAGGTGTGCCAGCGTCACTGCCATCGCGCCGGACCCCGTGCCCAAATCCAGCGCGCTGCCGCCCGGGGGTAGACGTTCATTCGCCAGCTCGACCAGCAGCTCGGTCTCAGGACGCGGTATCAGTACAGCGGGGCTGACCTCAAAATCCAGACCGTGGAATTCGCGAAAGCCAGTGATGTAGGCAATCGGCTCACCTGATTCACGGCGCTGGAATAGTGCATCAATCGCATTCAGCTGTGATTCGCTAAGTACATCCTGCGAGCGTGTCACCAGCTGCACGCGCGACCATTGCAATGCATGCGCGATCAGGATGCGCGCTTCCAGTGGT
>JACCDH011244831.1_pt1 | contig 11546 bp, 10 predicted proteins | sample 7442481 | NCBI WGS metagenome assembly JACCDH01 (sample SAMN15323433, study PRJNA562643) | freshwater metagenome | isolation source: river surface water | place: USA:Blue River Watershed | collected 2017-08-15 | reverse complement strand
GTACAAGGCCCTCGTGGCTGATCGTCGCGGTGACATCCTGCAGGCTCAGGGCAAGAAGGACGAGGCCATCAAGGCCTATCAGGCTGCTTACCAGGACATGGATCCCGCGGTGGAATACCGCCGTTTCATCGAGGGCAAGCTGACCGCCCTGGGTGCGCCGCCGGCCGTGAGTTCCTTTGTTCCTGCCGCAGCCCCCTGACCTGACCCTCCCTACCTGAAAACACCCATGACAGTTGTGCAATCCCGGGGACTGAGCATCATCGGCCGTCTGGCTGCCTTGACCCTGGCTGTGGCCACGGTGGCGGGCTGCAGCGGCTCAGGCAAACCCAAGCCCAGCCCGCTCGAATCGTTCACACCCAGTCAGACCGTCCGCACCGCCTGGTCCGTGCGGCTGGGCGCAGCCGAGAGCCCGCTGTGGCTGGCGGTCAATGGCGCCACCGTGTCGGCCGCTTCCAGCGATGGCCAGGTGGTCACGCTCGATGCCACCACTGGCGCCGAGCGCTCGCGTGCCAGCGTGGGCGCCAAGCTGTCGGCCGGCACGGGCAGCGACGGTCGGTTCTCGGCCGTGGTCACCACGGAAAACGAGCTGGTGGTTCTGGATGCCGGCCAACCCAGCTGGCGCGAGCGCCTGCCCGGTCGCGTCATCACGGCGCCACTGGTGGCCGGTGAGCGCGTCTTCGTGCAGTCGGTGGATCGCAGCGTGCGTGCCTATGACGCCACCAATGGCCGCTGGCTGTGGCAGTACCAGCGCCCGGGCTCCGACCCGCTGTCGCTGGCTCAGCCCGGTGTTCTGAGTGCCTTCCGCGACACCCTGGTGGTGGGCTACAGCTCCCGCGTGGTAGGGTTGGATCCGACCCGGGGCTCTGTCCGGTTTGAGGCATCGCTTGGTGTTCCCCGTGGCAGCAACGAAGTCGAGCGCCTGGCCGATCTGGTCGGCCCCGCGGCTCGATCCGACGACGATTTGTGTGTGCGCTCCTTCCAGCTCTCCGTGGGCTGTATGGACATGAACAAGGGCACCTTGCGCTGGTCGCGCCCTCAGGCCGGTTACCAAGGCGTTGCGGCCGATGACACCATGGTGGTGGGCGCTGACAGCGCTGATCGCCTGACCGCCTGGCGAGCCGAAACCGGCGAGACCCTCTGGCGTGTCGACCGCTTCCAGTACCGTGGTCTGAGCACCCCGGTGTTCTGGTCCGGCATGGTGGCGGTGGCTGACTTGGAAGGGCAGTTGCACCTGCTGTCACCCCAGGACGGCCGAACGCTGGCCCGTGTGTCACTGGATGGCGCTTTGAGCGGCCCACCCCGTGTGGCCAATGGTTTGTTGCTGGTGGCCACGCGCGCCGGCACCGTTTACGCGTTGCGAGCCCAGTGATCGGGCCCCGCACGCAATTTCTTGTAGAACATACCGAATGAAACCCGTCATCGCGTTGGTAGGTCGCCCCAATGTGGGCAAGTCAACGCTGTTCAACCGGCTCACCAAGAGCCGCGACGCCATCGTGGCCGATTTCGCGGGCCTGACCCGTGACCGCCACTATGGTGAAGGCCGCCTCAACGGCCATGAATTCATCGTCATCGACACCGGCGGCTTCGAGCCCGACTGCACCTCCGGCATCTTCAAGGAGATGGCCAAGCAGACCCGCCAGGCCGTGGCCGAAGCGGATGCCGTGGTGTTTGTGGTCGACGTCCGGGCGGGCTTGTCCGCCCAGGATCACGACATTGCGAAATACCTGCGAGGCGCCAACAAGCGCGTGCTGCTGGCGGCCAACAAGGCCGAAGGCATGCAGGAGTCACCGCTGATTGCCGAGTTCTATGAGCTGGGCATGGGCGATCCAATTCCCATCTCCTCGGCCCACGGGCAGGGCATTCGCAGTCTGGTCGAGGCTTCGCTGGACGGCTTCTTCCCTGAGGAAGACGCCGATGAGGAAGAAGTCGACTCCAAGGATCGACCCATCCGGCTGGCCGTGGTCGGGCGCCCCAACGTGGGCAAGTCCACCCTGATCAATGCCTGGCTGGGTGAAGAGCGCCTGGTGGCCTTTGACATGCCCGGCACCACGCGTGACGCCATCTCCGTGCCCTTTGAGCGCGAGGGGCAGCGCTACGAACTGATCGACACCGCCGGCCTGCGCCGCAAAGGCAAGGTGTTTGAGGCGATCGAAAAGTTCTCGGTGGTCAAGACCCTGCAGGCGGTCTCCGATGCCAACGTGGTGGTGCTGCTGATCGACGCCACCCAGGGCGTCTCCGACCAGGATGCCCACATCGCCGGCTATGCGCTGGAGTGCGGGCGCGCCGTGGTGATTGCCATCAACAAATGGGATGCGGTCGATTCTTACCAGCGCGAACTGCTGGCCCGCTCGATCGAGACACGCCTGGCATTCCTGAAATTTGCCCCCGTGCTGCACATTTCGGCCACGCGCCGTCAGGGCTTGGGTCCGCTCTGGAAAGCCATTGCGGCGGCGTGGGCCTCTGCCACGCGCAAGATGCCCACGCCGGTGCTCACTCGCCTGCTGCAAGAGGCGGTGGAGTTCCAGCAGCCCAAGCGCGCCGGCATTTCGCGCCCCAAGTTGCGCTACGCCCACCAGGGCGGGCAAAACCCACCGGTGATCGTGATCCACGGCAACTCCCTGGAACATGTCACCGAGGTGTACAAGCGCTACCTGGAAAGCCGTTTCCGCGAGCATTTCAAGCTCACGGGAACGCCTTTGCGCATCGAAATGAAGCGCTCGGACAATCCATTCAACGAATAAATGTGCCAAAGGGGGGAGAAACCGCCCCTTGCCGCGCAGGTTCACCCTGTGTGTGATAAGGTCCACTTTCCCAAACTTTTCCTATCACGGAGCATATCGTGAGCAATAAAGGGCAACTCCTACAAGACCCGTTCCTGAACCTTCTGCGCAGAGAACATGTGCCGGTGTCCATTTACCTGGTCAACGGCATCAAGCTTCAGGGCCAGATCGAGTCCTTCGATCAGTACGTGGTTCTGTTGCGCAACACAGTGACCCAGATGGTCTACAAGCACGCCATTTCGACGGTGGTGCCAGGCCGCGCGGTGAACTTCCACGCCAACGACGACGTCCCCGAGTGATCGGTTGATTTCGTTTTTTCTCCCACCAGCCAAAGTAACACCGACGCCTTGACCTCTTCTTCATCGTCAGAGTCGCGTGACCCGGGCCTCCCTCGGGTGGTGCTGGTGGGCGTCGATTTCGGGACGGGATCCTCTTTTGACCCGACCCTCGACGAGTTGGCGCTGCTGGCCGAATCGGCCGGCGACCAACCCGTCGCCAAGGTGGTCGCGCGCCGACGTGCGCCCGACGCCGCTTTTTTTGTAGGCTCCGGAAAGGCCGACGAGATCAAGCTGCTGGTCCAGGATCACCTGGCCCAGGCCGTGATCTTTGACCAAGCCTTGTCCCCGGCCCAACAGCGCAACCTGGAGCGTCACCTCGGTGTCGAGGTGCTCGACCGCACAGGCCTGATCCTCGAGATTTTTGGTGAACGCGCCCGCAGCCACGAGGGCAAGTTACAGGTGGAGCTCGCTCGCCTGCAATACCTCTCGACCCGACTGGTGCGCCGCTGGTCTCACCTGGAACGTCAGCGCGGTGGCGTGGGCCATCGTGGTGGCCCCGGCGAAACCCAGCTGGAGCTGGACCGCCGGATGATCGACCAGAAAATCAAGTCGCTCAAGGCTCAGCTCATCAAGGTCAAGCGCCAGCGCACCACCCAGCGCCGTGGTCGTGAACGCACGGGCACCTTCCGGGTCTCGCTGGTGGGCTATACCAACGCTGGCAAGTCGACCTTGTTCAATGCCTTGACCAAGGCGGGCTCCTATGCCGCCAACCAGCTGTTTGCCACGCTGGACACCACCACGCGCCAGCTTTACCTGGCCGATGCCCAGCGCAGCGTGGCCCTGTCCGACACGGTGGGTTTCATCCGCGACCTGCCGCACACCCTGGTGGAGTCTTTCGAGGCCACCTTGCTCGAAGCCGTGGAGGCCGATGTGCTGCTGCACGTGGTGGACGCCGCCAGCCCCGTGCTGGAAGAGCAGATGCTCGAAGTCCAGCGCGTGCTCAAGGCCATTGGCGCTTCAGACATCCCGCAGATTCTGGTTTACAACAAGGTCGATGCTCTGCCGGAGCAGCAACAACCCCTGCACGAGCAGGACGTGTTTGAATTGCCTGACGGCACCCATGCCATTCGTGTCTTTGTGAGTGCGCTCAAGGGGCAAGGTCTTGATGTGTTGCGTCAGTTGCTCTCCAGCGCGGCTGTCCATGGATTGAATCCGGATTCATTGCCCTTTCGGGACCATGGCGACCCCAGGGACGTGCACAATCTGCACCACGATATTTCATCAGAGGACATCCCGGCGGTGGATGTTCTCGCATCCACAGTCGTTCGAACATGAACATGAACCATGCAGAGTCCCCCCTGAACGATCAGGGCAGACCCAACCGCCTGAAGGTGGCTTTGAACACCGTTGCATCCGCCTCGGCGGTCACTGCGGGGTTTTTGACCGGGGTGGTCACCCGCGGGGTGTGGCGTGCCACTCACCGTTTGTACAAACTGCTGCCCGGGGTGGCAGGTGCCAACGTCATGACCGCCGGTCGCGACGATGGCCCTCCGGACCTCGATGAACTGTGGCGGGATTTCAACCGCAAGCTCAGCGGCATTTTCTCCGGTCGCCCAGGCGGTGACGGCCATGGTGGCCCCTCCGGCATGTCGCCTGACCCTGCCGGCGCTGGCATTGGTCTGGGTGTGATTGGCGGTCTGATCGTCCTGGTCTGGCTGGGCAGTGGCTTCTTCACCGTCCAGGAAGGCCAGCAGGCCGTGGTGATGTCGTTTGGCCGTTTCAGCCACACGGCTGAAGCCGGTTTCCAGTGGCGTGGCCCGTACCCCTTCCAGAGCCACGAGGTGGTCAACCTCACGCAGTTGCGCTCGGTGGATGTGGGGTCAACCTCGGTGACCCAAGGCTCCGGTCTGCGCGACTCGTCGATGCTGACCCGTGACGAAAACATCATCGACATCCAGTTCACGGTGCAATACCGCCTGGAAGACGCCAAGCTCTACCTGTTCGAGAACCGCAGTTCCGACGAAGCCGTGTTGCAGGCTGCCGAATCGGCTGTGCGTGAAATCGTGGGTGCCAGCACCATGGACTCCGTGCTCTATGAGCAACGTGATGCCATCGCCGTTGACCTGGCCAAGTCCATCCAGTCGCAACTGCGCAAGATCAAGGCGGGCGTGACCGTGGTCAACGTCAACGTCAAGAGCGTGCAGGCTCCAGAGCCTGTGCAAGCTGCGTTTGACGACGCCTTCAAGGCTGGCGCCGACCGTGAGCGCCTCAAGAACGAAGGCCAGGCCTACGCCAACGACGTGATCCCAAAGGCACAGGGCACGGCCGCTCGCCTGCGTGAGGAGGCCTCTGGTTACGCCTCTCGCGTGGTGGCGCAGGCCGAGGGTGATGCCCAGCGCTTCCGCTCGGTCCTGACCGAGTACCAGAAGGCCCCGGGCGTGACCCGCGACCGCCTGTACATCGATGCAATGCAGCAGGTCTACAGCAGCGTCACCAAGGTGATGGTGGACTCCAAACAGGGCTCCAACTTGTTGTACCTGCCGCTGGACAAGATCATGCAGGGTGCCGGTGCCACCGCTGGCGCCAATGCGGCCACTGCACCGGCGCCCAACGGCAACGAGGCCGCCGTGCCCGCTGCTGCCGGCACCACCTCCCCGGCTGCTGCCGATGTCCGCTCGCGCGAAGTTGTGCGCAGCCGTGATCGCGACGTTCGCTGATCGACCAGGATGGGACACATGAACATGAATCGCATTGGAAGCATCATCGCCGGCGTCTTGCTGGTCCTCGTCCTGCTGGGATCGACCCTGTTTGTGGTCGATCAGCGGCAGTTTGCCGTGGTCTACGCCCTGGGCGAGATCAAGGAAGTCATCAGCGAACCGGGTCTGAAGTTCAAGATGCCAGCGCCGCTGCAGAATGTGGTGATCCTGGATCGCCGCACGCAGACCCTGGACAGCCCTGAATCCAAGCCCATTTTCACGGCCGAGAAAAAGAGCCTGGTCATCGACTGGCTGCTCAAGTGGCGCATCACGGACCCCAAGCAGTTCATCCGCAACAACGGCGTGGACATTCGCAACGCCGAGAGTCGCATCTCGCCCATCGTTCAGGCTGCCCTGAACGAAGAAGTGACCAAGCGCACGGTCACGGCGGTCCTGTCGACCGAGCGTGAAAAGGTCATGCAGGGCGTCATCAAGCGCCTGGCCGAAGACGCCAAGTCCTTCGGCATCGAGATCGTCGATGTGCGCATCAAGCGCGTGGACTTCTCGGCCAACATCACCGAGTCGGTGTATCGCCGGATGGAATCCGAGCGCAAGCGTGTGGCCAACGAGCTGCGCTCGCAAGGTGGTGCCGAGGGCGAAAAAATCCGCGCCGATGCCGACCGTCAGCGTGAAGTGATCGTTGCCGAAGCCTACCGCGATGCCCAGAAGGTGATGGGTGAGGGCGATGCCAAGGCATCGACCATCTACGCCGAATCTTTTGGCAAGGACCCCCAGTTCGCCGCGTTTTATCGCAGCCTGCAGGCCTACCGCGCCACCTTCCGCAACAAGTCGGACGTGATGGTGCTGGACCCCAGCAGCGATTTCTTCAAGGCCATGCGCAGTTCAGGCGGTGGCGGCAAGTGATGATCTACCGGTGTGGCCCTCGGGCTGCACCTCGGTGGACTGGACCCTCGTCCCGCAGGTCGAGGGTTTTTTGCTTTTGACGGCTGCCGGATGCGCAACTTGACCGGTCTTGCACCCCTCCGTGGTGTGGGATGAACCCGGTTCCCCGGTAGAATCTCTTTTTTAACCCCTTGCCGTTTTCTTATGTCCTCTGCTTGGCTGTTGCCAGAGCACATCGCTGACGTCTTGCCTGCACAGGCTCGTCGAGTGGAAGAGCTGCGTCGCGTGTGGCTGGATGCTGCGCGCAGCCACGGCTACGAGCTCGTCATGCCGCCCCTGCTGGAGCACATCGAGTCGCTGCTGTCGGGCACGGGGCATGCCCTGGACCTCAAAACCTTCAAACTGGTGGACCAGCTCAGCGGTCGCACCCTGGGGGTTCGTGCCGATGCCACGCCACAAGTGGCTCGCATTGACGCGCATTTGCTCAACCGCGAGGGGGTGACCCGCCTGTGCTATTGCGGCCCGGTGCTGCACACGCGTCCGGCCAGCCCCCACGCCACCCGCGAGCCCTTGCAACTGGGCGCTGAAATCTATGGCCACGCCGGCCTGGAAGCCGAGCTGGAGTCCACCGAGCTGGCCCTGGCCGGCCTGCAGGCCTCGGGCATCACCGGCCTGGTGATGGACCTGGCCGATGTCCGCCTGGTACAAGGTGTGCTGGCTGCCCTGGGTCTGGACGGCTTGCCCGAGGACACCCAGCAAGCGCTGGTCTCTGCCCTGACCACCAAGGACGTCGGCGGCCTGCGTGACCTGGCCGCCAGCCATGCCCTCAAGGCTTCGCCACGCGCGGCTGAGGTGCTGGTGGCCTTGACCACCTTGTTTGGCGGCGTGGAAGTTCTGGAGCGAGCCCGTGCGGCGCTACCGAGCCACCCGCTGATCGATGCAGCGCTGAACGACCTGGCCTGGCTGGCCGGTCACCTGCGCGACGCGCAGCCCGAGGTGTCGGTGGGTTTTGACCTGTCGGACCTCAGCGGCTACGCTTACTACAGCGGCATTCGCTTTGCGGTGTATGCCCAGGGCCATGCCGATGCCCTGCTGCGCGGCGGTCGTTACGACGAAGTCGGCGCGGTGTTTGGCCGTCGCCGTCCGGCCGCCGGTTTCAGCCTGGACCTCAAGATCCTGGCTGAAATCCTGGCTGGCCGCCAAGGCCTGGCCATCCGCTCGGCCATCCGTGCCCCCTGGGGGCAAGAGCCTGCCTTGCGTCAGGCAGTCAAAGAACTCAGAGGGCAGGGGCACACCGTGGTGTGCGTGCTGCCCGGCCATGAACATGACGTCCAGGAATTCGATTGCGATCGTGAGCTCGCATTGATCGATGGACGCTGGTCCGTTCGCTCGCTCTGAGCGGGCGTTCGACCTCCCCAATCTCGCGAAACAGGAATCCGCCATGCAAAGCTCTTCCGCGTCGGCTCGTCCCGGCTCTGCAGCAGCCCGTAACGTCGTTGTCGTCGGTACCCAATGGGGTGACGAAGGCAAAGGCAAGGTCGTCGACTGGTTGACTGACCACGCTGCCGCTGTTGTTCGTTTTCAGGGTGGCCACAACGCCGGCCACACCCTGGTGATCAATGGCAAGAAGACCGCCCTTCAACTGATCCCCTCGGGCATCATGCGTGAGGGCGTGGCCTGCTACATCGGCAATGGTGTGGTGGTCGACCCCACTCATTTGCTGTCTGAAATCGAACGCCTGGAAGCCGCCGGCCTGAACGTGCGCTCGCGCCTGTTCATCAGCGAATCGTGCCCCCTGATCCTGCCGTTCCACGTCGCCGTGGACAAGGCCCGTGAAGCCCTGCGCGAATCCAGTGGCAACGGCAAGATCGGCACCACGGGCAAGGGCATCGGCCCGGCCTACGAAGACAAAGTGGCCCGCCGCGCCCTGCGCGTTCAGGACCTCAAGCACCCCGATCGTTTTGCGGCCAAGCTCAAGGAGCTGCTGGCCCTGCACAACTTTGCATTGTCAGGCTACCTCAAGGGCGAGCCCCTGGAGTTCCAGCCCATTTTTGACCAGGCCATGAAGGCTGCCGAACAGATCCTGCCCATGCTGGCCGACGTCGGGGTGTGCATTCAGGCACATGCCAACGCCGGTGGCAGCGTGCTGTTCGAAGGCGCACAAGGCACCTTGCTGGACATCGACCACGGCACCTACCCCTATGTGACCTCCAGCAACTGCGTGGCCGGCAATGCCGCCGCCGGTTCTGGCGTGGGCCCTGACAGGCTGCACTACATCCTGGGCATCACCAAGGCCTACACCACGCGCGTGGGTAGTGGCCCGTTCCCCACCGAACTCGAATGGGAGCAAGAAGGCACCGTGGGCTACCACCTGTCCACCGTGGGACAAGAGCGCGGCACCGTGACGGGCCGCCCCCGCCGCTGCGGCTGGCTGGATGCAGCGGCCCTCAAGCGCTCGGTGCTGATCAATGGCATCTCGGGCGTGTGCATCACCAAGCTGGACGTGCTGGATGGCCTCAAGGAGATCAAGGTCTGCGCAGGCTACATGCTCAATGGCGAGCGCATCGACATCCTGCCCCTGGATGCCGACGAAATCGTCAACTGCGAACCCATCTACGAGACCTTCCCCGGCTGGGAAGGCACCACTTTTGGTGTCACCTCGTGGGACGCGCTGCCGGCCAATGCCCGCGCCTATCTGTTGAGGGTGCAGGAGTTCATCGGCACGCCGATCGACATGGTGTCGACCGGCCCTGACCGCGATCACACCATCCTGCTGCGTCACCCGTACAAGGGTTGAGGTCAGCGCTTGATACAGCACCCACAAAGGAACCCCCTCATGCTGACTGACGACGGCAAGCACTTGTATGTGTCCTGGGATGAGTACCACCAGCTCATCGAGCGCCTGGCCCTGAAGATCCATGCCTCAGGTTGGGAGTTCGATCAGATCCTTTGCCTGGCCCGTGGCGGCATGCGCCCTGGCGACGTGCTGTCGCGCATCTTTGACAAGCCGCTGGGCATCATGTCCACCAGCTCCTACCGCGACGATGGCGGCACGCTGCAGGGGCGCCTGGACATGGCCAAGTACATCACCATGCCCAAGGGTGAGTTGGCCGGTCGCGTGTTGCTGGTCGATGACCTGGCGGACTCGGGCGTGACCCTGCGTGCCGTGGTGGATCGCCTGCGCTCGGTGCCCAGCATCACCGAGCTGCGCTCGGCCGTGATCTGGACCAAGGGCGTGTCGTCCTACACCCCGGACTATTCGATCGAGACCTTGCCTTCCAGTCCCTGGATCCATCAGCCGTTTGAAGAGTACGACACCCTGCGTCCTGAGGCCTTGCTCAAGCGCTACAAGGCTTGAGTGTGGCGCGTTTGGCGCAGAAAAATCAAAGGCGCCGTGAGGCGCCTTTTGTTTTGGTTCATCACCACTTTGATGCGGGTATCCTGATTTCAAGTTGCATTTGGATGCTGACTCTGCCCTAGCAGCCCATGCAACGCCATGACGGGGATCTTGCGATGGATAGAACCATGTGGATGACGCCCATTCGAGGCGGCTTGTCGGCTTTCTTTGTTTGCAGCGTGCTGGTTGGCTGCTCGCTGGGGCCACCACGCGGGCAATTGAGCGAGCGCCAGATCACCGCGAGGGCGATGTGGCAGGAGCGCTGCAAGAAGTCGGGAGAGTTCATCCATCAGACGGTCGATGGCGTGGAAGGCGTTGTCTTGTTGAAGTTGCGTCAAGAAAACAGTAACTTCGAGGATCAATTCCTGATGGAAGACCTCTATGGCAGTGACGTGGGTGGGCTGGGCTACATCAAATCTTTTTTGAGGGGGAACCTCATGAGCGGGCGCACCGAGCTGGGCGCAGGCTATGAAGCGCTGGGGCAACGAGGCTACTTTTATGTGGATGCGACAGACCCAACAGATGGCCTGCGTTACCGGTACACCGGGCGAATGGAAGAGCCCTGGCAAACCGACAAGACATACCTAAAAGGATACATCCGCCTTAAGGTCGAGAGGAAGCCCGCTCCGGAATCGATGCCTCGATACGGCGTGACCTTCGAAGACATTTCCACCCGCCAAGAGCGCGAGTACTGGATTGCTGGGAGTTCTCTCAAGGTGATCGACCTGCGGACTGGCGAGGTGATTGCGGAGCGCATAGGCTACATGTATGACTGGGCACAGGGCAGTCGGGCTGGGAATCGGTTGCCATGGCTGTTTGCGGCTGACAACGCCTGCCCGGCCTTCGTCCAGCCTGGATCTCGAGGACGTGCCACGACCGCTCAGTTAGGCCAGACCTTGGATTTCGTCGAAAAAGTTTTGCACCCTGCTAAATAAGCTCGGCAGATTCAAAGGTGAAGTGCAATGTCTGCAGTCCTGCACAAGAAGTGATGCCCCACCTGTCCTGCCCGACAGCAGGCGCCTGTCAACGGCCGCGAATCACGTGGCGCCAGAACAGGAGGGCCAGCACGCCGGAGGCCACCACGCCCACGATGCCTTGCAGGCGCCCCAGGCCCAGCATGTCGAGTTGCTCCTGCCACACCCAGGCGCCCAGGGCCAGGACCACGATGGCGCTGCCATGGTGGATGAGGTTGGTGGTGGGGGCCCGCACGGCCAGCAGGGCCAGTTGCAGAGGGGCGGCCACGGCCACGGCCACAACGCCCATGGCTTGCCAAGGCAAGGCCACCGCAGCAGCACGGAAGTCAGGCCCGCACAGCAAGACCAGCACGTGTTCACCCACGGCCCAGGACCCCAGCCACAGCACCAGCGCCGGGGCCAGAAAGAGTAGGCTGCTGCGCCACACCAGCCGCATGAAGGCGGTGCGGCCCTCATGGGCCAGGCTTTGCATGTAGCGCGGGCGGTAGTGGTTGGTCAGTCCGGTCAGCAAGGGTGAG
>JACCDH011051901.1_pt1 | contig 11549 bp, 10 predicted proteins | sample 7442481 | NCBI WGS metagenome assembly JACCDH01 (sample SAMN15323433, study PRJNA562643) | freshwater metagenome | isolation source: river surface water | place: USA:Blue River Watershed | collected 2017-08-15 | reverse complement strand
GGCTCAGTTGTTGATTGAGGTTAGCGGGCATGGAGAACTCCTGAAGTCAAGTTGAAATCGGGCGATGTGGGCAGCGGATTCTGCTTCGTCGTTGGACAAATCTTAACTCTTGTACAAGACTTATTTTTATTCTTATGTCTTATACAAGAGTTATTTTTATTCGTTTAAATTCAACAGCTTACAAAACAAATTTTTCAATACGAAATTGCGTTTCCCATATTGAGAAAAAATGCGGCAGTGCAACAAGGTAATTTTTCAAATTATGAAAAAAGATCTTTGCATCATGAAATCACATGCAAAGGACGCGCCCCAATGACGATGCCGTCGGCATCCGCATACAGCCAATCACCCGCCCGGATCGGAACACCCTGTACAAACACCAGGCCGCCGGTCTGCCCTTGGCCCACACGCAAGGTCGGCATGGGATTGAGCGCCAGTGCGCGAATGCCCAGATCCAGAACGGCCAGTTCAGCAGCGTCGCGCGCGCAACCGTCGATGATGATCCCAGCCCAACCATTGCGGGCTGCAGCAGCAGCCAGGTTGCCTCCCAACAAAGCTCGGCGCATTGAACCACCACCATCGACCACCAAGATACGACCCAGCCCGGGCGACTCCACCGCCTGCTTGACATGGCTGTTGTCTTCATAGCACTTGACCGTCAAAACCTGGCCGGCAAACCGATCACGTGCACCGTAGTTTTGAAACACCGTTGGGATGACACGAATCTCGCCAGTGTCATTGGCTTTGTGTTCATCGCAAAAATCACACGTCGAAAAAACAAAGTCAGGTGTCTGTGCCATGGAAGTGCCTTTTAAAAACGGCGAGTGGAAATCACAGCGCTTACACAGGCCATACGCACCATGCCAGGGCAAAAGACGCGCAAATGCGCATGAAGCAAGACAAATCCGCAACAACCCCTAGCAAAAATTGCTTTTCCCCCTTGGAAAGTGATGATTTCTCCAGTAGCATGCATTCAGCTGAAAACAAACTGTTTCTCAGCGGCGAACCAACTTCCGATCAAAGGAACTCAACCATGGCAACTGCGAAAAAAACCCCGGCAAAAAAAGCTGCTCCCGCTAAAAAAGCAGCACCGGCCAAGAAAGCCGCTCCAGCTAAAAAAGCTGCAGCACCCGCTAAAAAAGTAGCGGCCAAAGCTCCTGCTAAAAAACGCACACCCAACGCTGCGTTCATGAAAGCACTGACCCCCAGCGCCGCATTGGCTGCCGTGGTCGGCGCCACTCCCCTGCCACGCACCGAAGTCGTGAGCAAGATGTGGGTGTACATCAAGAAGCACAACTTGCAAGACGCGACCAACCGCCGCGCCATCAATGCCGACGACAAGCTCAAGGCTGTGTTCGGCAAAGCCCAAGTCACCATGTTCGAAATGGCTGGCCTGATCGGCAAGCACCTGAAGTAATTCAGCGACTCGCTCATGAAAAAACCCGCCTCGGCGGGTTTTTTCATGCCTGCAGCAGCACCAACAGCGCTGCACGCATGAAATCAAGTCTGACGCTTGGCCAATGCAGACTGGGTTATGGCGCTGAGTGTGCCTCGCGTAGTGATCACCTCCGGATCAAGCATCACCTCGATCAAGGTACCCTGCGGCCGTTGCAGCGCATCAAGCAAGGCACTCTCAAACTCGGCTGTTTTGCGAATACGCGTTGCCGCGTAGCCATAGGCCTGGGCCAACATCACGAAATCAGGATTGCTCAGCTGCGAACCCGTCACATGGGTTGGATATTCCCGCTCCTGATGCATGCGGATCGTGCCGTACATGCCATTGTTCAAAAGCAAAATGATGCTTTTGCCGCCATGCTGCACCGCCGTGGCCAGCTCCTGTCCGTTCATCAGGAAGTCACCATCACCTGCAATGGTGAAGGCCAAACGCCCAGTTAACAAATTGGCGGCAATGCCAGCCGGCACGCCATAACCCATCGCGCCCACAGTGGGCGCCAATTGGGTCTTGTGGCCTTTGACCAAACCATGGTGTTGAAAAAACCGGTGCATCCAGCTGGCAAAGTTGCCTGCGCCATTGGTCAGCACCGCATCTTCGGGCAGGTGTTTTTTCAGGGTAGCGACGATGGCCGGCATGTCAATGTCGCCCGGCAGTACCTGTGGCACAAGGTTGGCCAGGTACTCGGCATGGGCAGAGCGCGCCCAGTCGCTCCAGGGCAAATCAGGAGGCGCAGTCAGGACTTCGAGGCTCCTGGCTGCTGCATTCATGGTCGAGTGAATCGCCAGATCAGCCTGATAAACCCGGTTCAACTCTTCGGCACTGCCGTGGATGTGCACCAGCTTTTGATCTGTCTTGGGGGCTTTGAGCAAGGTGTAACCGCCGGTGGTCATCTCGCCCAAACGCGGACCGATCACGAGGATCAAATCCGACCCGCGCACACGCGCTGCCAAAGCAGGACTGATGCCGATGCCGACATCGCCCGCGTACAAAGGATGGTGGTTGTCAAAAGTGTCCTGGAAGCGGAACGCGTTGGCCACGGGCAATTGCCAATTCTCGGCAAAACGCTGCAGGGCTTGCGCAGCCTGCACAGTCCACCCGCCTCCGCCACAAATGACCAATGGTTTTTGCGCACTCAGGAGCATGTCTCTCAAACTGCGCAATGCACCCGGATCACTCCAGGCCTGAACGGGCTCGACACGTGGCAAGGCTTGAGCATGCTCAACCGCCTGGGTCAGCATGTCCTCGGGCAAAACCAGCACCACAGGCCCTGGACGACCATTCATGGCAGTCGCAAAAGCGCGCGCCACATACTCGGGCAAGCGTTCAGGATCGTCGATACGCTCGACCCGCTTGGCCATGCCTTTGGTCGATGGGCCAAAAAAATGGGTGTAGTCCATTTCCTGAAAGGCCTCGCGGTCGCGTGTGTCGCTGGCCACATCGCCAACAAAAAGCACCATCGGCGTGGAGTCCTGAAACGCCGTGTGCACACCAATCGAGGCATTGGTCGCACCTGGCCCCCGAGTGACAAAACACACACCAGGCCGTCCGGTCAGTTTGCCTTGAGCTTCGGCCATGAAAGCGGCACCGCCCTCTTGCCTGCAAATCACAAACCGGATGCTGCCCTGGTGCAGATGAAAGCCGTCCAGCACCGCCAGATAACTCTCACCCGGAACACCAAACGCATGGGTCACGCCTTGGGCCAAAAGGCATTCAACGAGGAGATGGCCAGCCAGTTTTTTCGTCATGTGGGCATTGTGCCCAAACGCCCACAAAGCCCCTGTCGCAAGCGTTCAGACAACGCGCCCTTTACGCGGGAACGCTTGTGCGTTTGCCCACGCCCAAAGCTGCCCCCACACTGAGCAACAACACCAAAGCTGCGCCCAACAAAGTGGCTTGGTACCAGCCGCGGTCCATGAAAACGCCAAACACCACGGGCGACAAGGCAAAGCCCACATCCAGACCGGAATACACCAGGCCATAGACACGGCCAGTTGCGCCCTTGGGGGTGGCCTTTTTGATCATCAAGTCACGGCTGGGGCCTCCCACTCCCACAGCGAACCCTGTCGCGGCCAACACCCACAAAGTGCCCACATGCCCAAACAAACCGCTGGCACACAAGGCCATCAGCACTGCGGCGCAGGTCATGCATGCAGCCACCACACGGTCACTCCAGCGAGGCCAACGTGCGGCCACAAAACCACCGATCAGCATGCCCACAGCCCCAAACAACATGTAGGCGGTCAAGGTCATGGAGGCCAACTCCAGGCTCACACCATGCAAGGCCTTGAGGATGGGCACCGAGAAGTTCTGCACCACGGCCAAGGTAACCGTGGACAACAAAAAGAACGCAAAACACCACCACACGACCGGCAAGCGCAAGAAGGCCAAATCATGGGAGTCATGGGCCTGCCCTTGTGGCGATGCAGATGCCGTGGTTTTGAGCAATGCGCGGTGCCAAAACAAAATGCCCAGTACCAAGACATAGACCAAAGCTGCCGCCAAAAAGGCGTGTCGCCAGCCCCAAAGTGCGCCTGTGAGCGTGAAGAACGCAGGCGCCAAGGCCCAACCCAGATTGCCGCTCAGGCCGTGCACGCTGAAGGCGTAACCCAGTCGGGGGGATGAGACCCTCTGGTTCAAGAGGGTGAAGTCCACCGGGTGAAACGGCGCATTGCCCAAACCAGCCAAGACCGCCACCCCCATCAGCGCCGTGTAGCCCTGCGCGGAAAACGCCAACAAACAAGCCAATGTGAACAAAACCATGGAGCCAAACAAGACGGGCCGCGCCCCCACCCGATCGACCACAAACCCGGCAGACGCCTGACCAACGCCCGACACCACAAAAAACAAGGTACTGAGAAAGCCCAGCTCTGAAAAGCTCCAGCCAAAATCCCGAATAAAAATCGGGAACATCAGCGGCAACAACAAATGCGAAAAGTGCGAGCAGGCATGCGCCATGCCGACCAAGGCCATCACTTTGGCATCGTCTTGCCAATCCACCAACGGCTCTGAGCCTGAAAACGCCAACTGCATGGGAGCCCAGTCTTTGTGCATGCAGCCATGCGGCTTCAAGGATATGAAATCTTCGCCCGTCTGCAAGTTGCGAAGTTTAGCCGCGAAAAAAAGGGCAAGGTGTCACCACCTTGCCCTGATTTGGCACCTGCGCTTCAAGCCGCCGCTTCAATCACCTTGAAGTCAAACTGCCCCGGGTTGCGCACTGGATCGACCGAAACTTCAATGCCGCTCTTGGGCGGGAACCGCCCTTCCAGCAGCAAGCGGGACAAGGGATTCTCCAGCCTTTGCTGAATGGCCCGCTTCAAAGGCCGGGCACCAAAGACAGGATCGAAGCCAACTTTGGCCAATTCCGACAAAGCCGCAGGACTGACGTCGAGCGTCAAGTCCATGCGGGCCAGACGCTCACGCAGGGCTTGCAACTGGATGCTGGCAATCGATGCAATGTGCTGCGCATCCAGACCATGGAAAACCACCGTCTCGTCAATGCGGTTCAAGAACTCAGGACGGAAATGGGCTTTCAACTCATCCCACACCGCCTCCTTGATGTCCTCATTGGGCTGTCCCACCATCGCCTGAATAATGGGCGAGCCGAGGTTGGACGTCATCACGATCACCGTGTTCTTGAAGTCCACGGTACGCCCTTGGCCATCGGTCAAACGACCATCGTCGAGCACTTGCAGCAAGATGTTGAACACATCAGGGTGCGCCTTTTCCACCTCGTCCAGGAGCAACACGCTGTAGGGTTTGCGGCGAACCGCCTCGGTCAGATAACCGCCCTCTTCGTAGCCCACATAGCCGGGCGGCGCGCCAATCAGGCGGGCCACCGAGTGCTTTTCCATGAACTCGCTCATGTCCACCCGGATCAGGTGTTCTTCACTGTCAAACAAGAAGCCCGCCAGCGCTTTGCACAACTCGGTCTTGCCCACCCCGGTGGGGCCCAGGAACAGGAAAGAGCCGGTCGGCCGATTCGGATCAGACAGGCCCGAGCGCGAACGGCGGATCGCATTGGCCACGGCCGAGATCGCCTCCTCTTGACCCACTACGCGCTGGTGCAACTTGCCCTCCATCTGGAGCAATTTTTCACGCTCGCCCTGCATCATCTTGGACACCGGGATGCCCGTTGCACGCGACACCACTTCGGCGATTTCTTCGGCACCAACTTGCGTGCGCAGCAAACGGTGTGCAGGTTTCTCGCCCGGCGCGGCCTCCTTGGCCTGCACTTCTTTCAGTGTTTTTTCCAGTGCAGGCAGTTGCCCATATTGCAGCTCGGCCACTTTGTTGAAATCCCCCTTGCGGGTGAGTTCTTCAATTTGCTGACGCAGCTGGTCAATCTGCTCGCGCACCTGCTGCCCACCTTGCGCCTGCGCTTTCTCAACATGCCAAATTTCTTCCAGGTCGGCCGCTTCTTTTTTGAGCTTGATGATTTCTTCTTCAATCAAGGCCAAACGTTTTTGAGACGCTTCGTCCTTTTCCTTGCGAACGGCTTCACGCTCAATTTGCAGCTGAATCAAACGACGGTCGAGCTTGTCCATGACCTCGGGTTTGGAGTCGATCTCGATCTTGATCTTCGCAGCGGCTTCATCGATCAAATCGATGGCTTTGTCGGGCAAGAACCGGTCGGTGATGTAACGGTGGCTGAGTTCAGCCGCCGCCACAATGGCCGGATCGGTGATGTCTACACCGTGGTGAATTTCGTACTTTTCCTGCAAGCCGCGCAAGATGGCAATGGTCGCTTCCACCGAGGGCTCATTGACCAGAATTTTCTGAAAGCGCCGCTCCAGCGCCGCATCTTTTTCGATGTATTTGCGGTATTCGTCCAGCGTTGTGGCCCCCACACAATGCAGCTCTCCACGGGCCAGAGCTGGCTTGAGCATATTGCCCGCATCCATCGCACCTTCGGCCTTGCCTGCACCGACCATGGTGTGCAACTCATCGATGAAGACGATCGTTTGGCCCTCGTCTTTGGCCAACTCGTTCAGCACGGTTTTCAGGCGCTCTTCGAATTCACCCCGGAACTTGGCCCCAGCCAGCAGCGCAGCCATGTCCAAAGACAAAACACGCTTGCCTTGCAAAGAGTCCGGCACTTCACCCGCCACGATCCGCTGAGCCAAGCCCTCCACAATCGCGGTCTTGCCCACGCCCGGCTCACCGATCAACACAGGGTTGTTTTTGGTCCGGCGCTGCAAGACCTGAATGGCGCGACGGATTTCGTCATCGCGGCCAATCACCGGGTCGAGTTTGCCCATGCGGGCACGCTCGGTCAGGTCAATGCAGTATTTCTTGAGGGCTTCGCGCTGACCTTCGGCATCGGCACTGCCCACGGTCTGGCCGCCGCGCACCGCATCAATCGCACTCTCCAAGCTCTTGCGAGACAAGCCGTTGTCCTTGCAGATGCGGCCGACTTCGCTCTTGCTGTCGGCCAGTGCGAGCAAAAACAGCTCGCTGGCGACAAAAGCATCGCCACGCTTGATGGACTCTTTTTCAGCAGCTTGCAGCAGCTTCACCAAATCAGGTCCAACTTGAACCTGGTCCTGTCCTGTGACTTGCGGCAAGCGCGAAACCGCGGCCTCTGCCGCCTGCAACAAGGCAAGCACCTGGACACCTGCTCTTTGGAGCAAGGCCTTGGGCCCGTCCTCTTGCTTGAGCATGCTCACCAAAACGTGTGCAGGCTCGATGTAGGCATGGTCACGTCCCAAGGCCAATGACTGTGCATCGGCCAAGGCTTCCTGAAATTTCGTGGTCAATTTTTCAATACGCATGAATGGTTCTCCAATGACGCCTAGCTTGGGCTGTTTTGGGGATTTTCAAGCTTGAGCCAACGATAAGACTTTGCCTAAAATCAAGCGATGAACATTCACCAGCTCTCTGTCAGCTACGAAGAACGGCAAGATCGGCTTTTGCTGCGCCTGAACACACAGGACCAGCAGGAATTCCGATTTTGGCTGACCCGGCGCATGAGCCTTCGGCTGTTACCTGCCATTGACCAGTCGGTGGCCCGGATGGAGGCGAGCCAACCCGGCGTCGCTGCGCCGGACACAACGGCGCAAAAAATGCTCACCGAGCTGAAACGGGATGCGTTCCTCCAAAAGGCCGACTTTTCCACCCCATTTGAAGCCAAAGCCGAACGCAAGCCACTGGGCGAAGAGCCCTTGCTGATCACCGATGCCCAATTGAGCCTGCAAGCGGGCGGCGGCCTTTTGATCGCTTTTCAGGAAAAATCGCCTGAGGGCGCCGTTAAATCCTGCCAACTCAATTTGCAGGCCAACTTGGTGCATGGCTTGATTCACCTGATTCAACAAGCCTTGGTCAAAGCCGATTGGGGTTTCTCCAGCACGGCAGCACCTGCGGCTGTCGAGACCACTGCGGCAGTGGCAGAAGAAACACCGCGCTACACCCACTGAGACCACTGAAGCAAGCGACCGAGCCTTTCAGTCTGTGGGTGTCTGCACTTCAAGCGTTGGAAGCTTGTATGCCCCAACGGGCCAAAGCCGCGTCGTCAGCGACCCGCGCATCCACCCAGTGCGCGCCTTCAGGGGTCTGCTCTTTCTTCCAGAACGGTGCCTGGGTTTTCAGGTAGTCCATCAAGAATTCGCAGGCCTTGAAACTCTCGCCCCTGTGGGCGGAGGTCACGGCAACCAGCACGATCTGGTCCGCAGGCAACAAGCGCCCTACACGGTGCACCACACGCGCGGCATAAAAGTCAAAGCGTTGATGCGCCTCATCGATCATGGCCTCGATCGATTTTTCGGTCATGCCCGGATAGTGTTCAAGCTCCATGGCCTGCACTTCGTCTTGTGACTGGCCGGTCAAAGCCCGCGTGTCGCGCACAGTGCCCACAAAGCTGCAGACCGCACCCACGCGCAGGTCTTGCGCCCTGAGCGCCTGGATTTCTTGTGACACATCGAAATCTGCTGATTGAACCCGCACGCGTGCCGTCATGACCTCAGCCCCCTGTCACCGGCGGGAAAAAACCCACCTCAGCATCGGCCGGCAAAGCCGTGCTGTCGCTGGCCATGACCTGGTTGACCGCCACACGAACCGCACGACCTGGAGCGAGACATTGCGCATACGCGCCACCTCTGGCCACCAGCTCGGCACGAAGGCCGGCCACGTCAGCAGCGCTTGTCTCCAGCACTTCGCTACCCGTGCCAATGGCTTCGCGCAAAGCAGCGAAATAACGGACATTCACCTTCATGCCAACCACCCCGAGAAAGGCCAGAAATTCACGACATCACCATGGGCAATGGTACTTCCTGCTGGGTTATCGATGACGCCATCTCCCCAGACCACCGAGGTCAAAACCCCGGAGCTTTGGTTGGGAAACAGATCCAGACCACCTTGCGCATTGCGCCGTGCTCGCAAGAATTCACGCCGCTTGTCTGCTTTGGGCAGTTCAAAATGCGCCGGCAACTGCAAGCATTCAGGCTGGAGGTCTTGAACGCCTTGCAAAGCCAAAATCAGAGGACGAACCAAGAGCAAAAACGTCATGAAGCTGGACACCGGATTGCCGGGCAGGCCCACAAAGTGCGCAGCGCCGGACTCACGCTCACGGCGAACATGCCCGTAGGCAAAGGGTTTACCGGGCTTCATGGCGATTTGCCACAGCGCCAATACCCCCAAGGACTGAACGGCGGGTTTGACATGGTCTTCTTCACCCACAGACACGCCGCCACTGGTCAAAATCAGATCATGGTGCTCAGCTGCTGTCTTGAGGGCTGCGATCGTGGCTTCACGCCGATCCGGCACGATGCCCAGATCACTGACTTCGCAGCCCAAACGGTGCAGCAAAGCGCGCAGGAAAAAGCGGTTCGAGTTGTAAATGGCCCCAGGTGGCATGTCTTGCGGCGCCACATCACCGGGCATGACCAGCTCATCGCCGGTTGAAAACAAGGCCACGCGCGGGCGCGGCACGACACTCAAATGCGCCAAGCCGAGACTGGCGGCCAAACCCAGCTCAGCAGGGCCGAGTTTTTGCCCACGACGCAACGCCGTCTGCCCTTGACGGATGTCTTCGCCACTGCGGCGGATCCACTGACCAGGTTCCGGCTGAACATGAAAGCGCACCTGCGGCACGTCTGCGTCGGTCACCACTTCAGCCTGTTCTTGCATCACGATGGCGTCTGCACCGGGCGGCACGGGCGCTCCTGTGAAGATGCGGGCCACCTGTCCCGCTTGCAATGCCTGCCCCTGATGGCCTGCCGCAATCCGTTGCGTGACTGAAAGCACGGCCCCCGGCACCACATCGGCACAACACACGGCATAACCGTCCATCGATGAATTGTCAAAAGCAGGCACCTGCAAGCCTGACACCACATCCGCGGCCAGGACCCGCCCATCGGCATCGAAAGTCGCCACCGACTCGCCCCCTGTCAGCGGGGTGATCTGTTGCAACAGCGTGTTCAAGGCCTCATCCAGAGGCATCAGGGGTGATCTTGCTGCGCTGAACATGGCCATCAGTCGCAGTGCTGGGCGATGTAAGCCTTGATCTGTGCCACGTCGGCCTGCATGACTTTGACCCGCTTGGGCAGTTGCTCAATGCCCTCAAATTGAGCCGGACGGTGAGGTTCGCGACCCAGCGCCTCCACCAAGGTGGCGGCAAACTTGATCGGCAAGGCCGTCTCCAGCACGATCATGGGCACAGCAGGATTCAAGTGCTCTTTGGCCACTTTGACGCCATCAGCCGTGTGGGTGTCGATCATCACGCCATATTGGGCAAAGACCTGCTGGATCGTTTTGAGTCGGTCGGCGTGGGTGCTCTTGCCGCTGTCGAAGCCGTAAACACTGGCAGCCTTGCCAAAGCGGGCGTCAGCCGACAGATCAAAAAAGCCCTGGCGGCTCAAGCCTTCACCAAAAATGGCTTGGGTTTTGACCGCATCACGCTCGAGCAAGTCAAAAACAAAGCGCTCAAAGTTGCTGGCCTTCGAGATGTCCATCGAAGGGCTCGAAGTCTCGTGCGTATCGGCCGTGCCACGAACGCGGTAAACACCAGTGCGGAAAAACTCGTCGAGCACATCATTTTCGTTGGTGGCCACGACCAGACGGTCAATGGGCAAACCCATCATGCGGGCCACATGGCCTGCACAGACGTTGCCGAAGTTGCCACTGGGCACGGTGAAGCTGACTTTCTGATCATTGCTTTGCGTGGCCTGGAAATAGCCCGCAAAGTAATAAACCACCTGAGCCAGCAAGCGCGCCCAATTGATCGAATTGACCGTACCGATTTTGTATTGGCGTTTGAAGTCAAGGTCGTTGGAGACCGCCTTGACGATGTCCTGGCAATCGTCAAAGACGCCTTCAACGGCGATGTTATGGATGTTGTCATCGAGCAAGCTGAACATCTGTGCTTGCTGAAACGGGCTCATGCGGCCATTGGGGCTGGTCATGAACACACGCACGCCCTTTTTGCCACGCATGGCGTATTCGGCGGCGCTGCCAGTGTCGCCAGAGGTGGCACCCAGGATGTTGAGCTCTTCACCGCGACGCGCCAATTCGTATTCAAACAAATTGCCCAACAACTGCATGGCCATGTCCTTGAAGGCCAAGGTGGGCCCATTGGACAAGGCTTCAAGGTACAGGTCCGGCTTGGCCGCGCCAGCAGATTGCAAAGGCTTGAGCGGCACAATTTGCGGTGTGCCGAACACTTGCTCGGTATAGGTTTTCTGGCACAAAGCCTTCAGGTCATCCGCGGAGATGTCGTCGATGTAGAGCGACAGCACTTCAAAAGCCAGTGCAGCGTAGCCCTGGCTTTGCCAGACCTGACGCAAACGCGTCAAAGCAGCTGCATCCACATGGGGGTAAGACTCTGGCAGGTACAAACCGCCATCGGGCGCGAGGCCCTCGAGTAGGATTTCGCAAAAGCGTTTGCGGTCAGCGTGGCCGCGGGTGGACAGGTAACGCATCAGTTCAACTCTTCTTTGCGGATACGAACGATGGGCGCCATCACGGTGGGCAAAGCCTGCATCTGGGCCAGCACGTCGTTGAGCGTGCCTTCACGGGTGTCGTGAGTCAGGATGATCACATCGGTCTGGTTTTCACCGGCCTGGCTGACCTGGTCGGCTTCGCGCTGCAGCACCGCATCGAT
>JACCDH010220084.1_pt1 | contig 11549 bp, 9 predicted proteins | sample 7442481 | NCBI WGS metagenome assembly JACCDH01 (sample SAMN15323433, study PRJNA562643) | freshwater metagenome | isolation source: river surface water | place: USA:Blue River Watershed | collected 2017-08-15 | reverse complement strand
CCTGCTGCGCCTGCGGCGTCTTGCGCAATCCGTAGAGGCGGTCCTTGGCGGCCTTGACAGCCGCCTTCTCGTCGACGATGGGCGCCGGGTAGGCCGGGGTGCCGTACTCCCGCACCCAGCGGCGGATGAAGTCGCCCTGCGGGTCGTGGTCCTTGGCCTGCTTGGTGGGCGAGTACATGCGCAGGGTGTTGATGCCGGTCGTGCCGCTTTGCATCTGCATCTGGCTCCAGTGGATACCCGGCTCGAAGTCCAGGAACTGGCGGGCCAGGAAGAGGCCGGTCTCGCGCCAGTGCAGCCAGAGGTGATAGCTGGCAAAACTCACCAGCATCGAGCGCATGCGGAAATTGAGCCAGCCAGTGGCCCGCAGCGAGCGCATGCAGGCATCCACCATCGGGTAGCCCGTACGGCCCTCGCACCAGGCGGCAAAGCGCACGGTGTCGAATTCGCCCTCGCGCAGGCCATCGCACGCCCGCGCGAAGTTGCGCAACTCGATCGCGGGCTCGCTCTCGAGCTTCTGCATGAAGTGGCAGTGCCAGCGCAGGCGCCCCGCGAAACCGCGCAGGTCGCGCGCCAGGGCACGATCTGGCGTCGCCGCGATGGCGCGCTCCACCGCCTGGTGCACGGTACGCATCGAGATCGTGCCGAAGGCCAGGTGCGGGCTCAGGCGGCTGCAGCCCGCCTCGGCGCTCAGGGGGCTGGAGATCGCGCGCCGGTAGCCGCGGGCGCGTTCGCGCAGGAAGCTGCGCAGGGTCTCGCGCGCGGCAGCTTCACCGGCGGCCTGCAGCGTCCTGCCATGCGGCGCGAGCCCCAGGCTCGCCAGCGTCGGCAGGGCCTGGGTGTCGGGGCCCGCTGCGGCGCTGAAATCACCCGGCAGGCGCTGCAGGGGCGCGTCCATGCGCGCCTGCCAGCGCCCGGCCCAGCCCGCCCGATTCCGCAGGCGGCGGATCACGCCGGTCTGCGTGAACTCCTGCCAGCTCACCCCCTCGTCGCGGCACCAAGCGGCCACCGCGAGGTCACGCGCATACGACCATCCCGGGCCGGTCTCCTCGTGACTGAGCACGTGGGTGTAGCCGACCTCCCGGTGCAACTGCGCGAGCACCGGCACCGCCGAGCCCACGCGCACCCACAGCGGCAGGCCGCGCCGCGCCAGCGCCTCGCGCAGTTCGGCCACGCAGGCCAGCGCGAACTCCACGTGCATCGGGTCGCACTCGGGGCTTTGCAGCCACTCGGGTTCGATCACATACAGGGCCAGGGCGTCGGTATGCGCCAGCGCCTGCACCAGCGGCTCGTGATCGCGCACGCGCAGGTCGCGTTTGAACCACACGAGGGCGCGGGTCGAGGCCATGAGGGGAGCGGCAGGTCGGTTTGAGAGGAGACAGGCGCCGCAATCTACAACGCAGGCAGCGGGGGCGGTGCGCGCGCGAGCCAATCGCCGAGAGCGGCGCAGGGCTTTGAGCGCCCTCGCCCCACCCCGTAGACTCGCGGCCATGACGACTGCCTCCCCGCTGCATCCCCAGGCCCTGCAGGGCCTGAAGGTCCTCGAAATGGGCCAGCTGATCGCCGGCCCTTTCGCCGCCAAGACCCTGGCCGATTTCGGCGCCGAGGTGATCAAGATCGAGCCCCCCGGCAGCGGCGATCCGCTGCGCAAGTGGCGCCTCCTGAAGGACGGCACCTCGGTGTGGTGGCAGGTGCAATCGCGCAACAAGCGATCGCTCGCCCTGGACCTGCGCGCACCCGAGGCCCAGGCCATCGTGCGGCAGCTGGCCGCCGAGGCCGACGTCCTGATCGAGAACTTCCGCCCGGGCGCCCTCGAGGCCTGGGGCCTCGCGCCCGAAGATCTGCTGGCGGTCAACCCGCGCCTGATCGTGCTGCGTATCAGCGGCTATGGGCAGACCGGTCCCTACCGCAACCGGCCAGGCTTTGGCGTCGTGGCCGAGGCCATGGGGGGCATGCGCCACCTCACCGCCGAACCCGGGCGCGTGCCGGTGCGCGTGGGCGTGAGCATCGGCGACACGCTGGCGTCCTTGCATGGCGTGATCGGCATCCTGCTCGCCCTGCACCATCGCCATGCCAGCGGCCAGGGCCAGGTGATCGACGTCGCCCTCTACGAGGCGGTGTTCAACTGCATGGAAAGCCTGCTGCCTGAATACAGCGCCTTCGGCGCGGTGCGCGGCGCGGCGGGCAGTGCCTTGCCCGGCATCGCGCCCTCCAACGCCTACCGCTGCCGGGACGGCGGCTATGCCCTGGTGGCGGGCAACGGCGACAGCATCTTCCGCAGGCTCATGACCCTGATCGGACGCGAGGACCTGGCCCGCGACCCCGCGCTCGCCGACAACACCGGGCGCGTGGCGCGGGTCGAGGAGCTTGATGCGGCCATCGGCGCCTGGACGGCGCAGCGCAGTGTCGATGAAGTGCTCAAGGCCCTCGAAGGCGCCGAGGTGCCCTCGGGACGCATCTACACGGTGGCCGACATCGCGGCCGACCCGCACTACCAGGCCCGCGGCATGCTCCAGGAGGTGGCGATGGACGACGGCAGTACGCTGACCGTGCCGGGCATCGTGCCCAAGCTCTCGGCCACCCCCGGCGGACACCGCCGCAACGCGCCCGCGATCGGCCAGGACACCGACACGGTGCTGCGCGAGATCGGCCTGAGCGGCGAGCAGATCCAGGCCCTGAAGGACCGAGGCATCGTGCAGTGAAGGACGCGCCGACCTGAAGGCCAGCGCCTCAGGACGCCTTGTCCAGGAGCCACCCCGTCAAGCCGCCCCGCACGGCCTGCCCGGCGAGCTGGTCGATCCCCCAGAACACGTAGCTCGCGTCGTCGCTCTGGCGTGCGGCCTCGAGCAGTTCCGGGCGCGCGCTGGGCGTGACGAAATAGAAGCGAGAGAAGCCCCGCATGTCCGCGTACTTCTGGCGGTAGGCGTTCCACTCGCTCACGCGGGTTTCGGCCTTCACCTGCACCGCGATGCGCTCCCCGGTCACCGGCGAGATCAGGTCCAGGTCGATGTCCTTCTCGGTGCCGCCCGAGACGCCCACGCGCTGCCACCCGGCCTGGCGAAACACCAGGTCCACCAGGATCTCCAGGTCTGAGTGATGCAGGGCCCGGATGATCGGGTGCAGGGACTTCTGGAGCTGCTCGAACGCGGCCTGCGCCTGGGCTACATGGGGTTCGGCGGTGGCATTGATCTTGTGCAGCAGGTAGGACAGCTCGCCCACACTGCAGATCGTCCCGCGGTACATCTGCAGGGCCAGCAGCTTGCCGCTCAGGCGCCCTTTGAGCAGCGGCACACCGGCGAGGTCCTCGTCGTGCCAGCCATCCACCGTGGTGCGCGTCTTGTCGCCGTTCGGGTGCAGGGTCACGCCGGACCGCGCGAAGCACCACCAGAGGCGGTCCGCGAAGAACGTGATCCACAGCACGTCCTCACCCGCCTCGTAGAACTCGCGGATCTGGTTCAGGTGGCGGGTGATGGCACCCGGATCGCTGGTGACCCCACGCAGGGCGTCCGCCGCCTCCGTCCAGCGGCCCGCCACGCAGGCCTCGTGCGGTACCGAGTGGTAGCCGAATCGCAGCTCGCCCCGCGCCACGCTGTCGGCCTCCCAGCCACCGTTCTCACCGAGCTTGATGAAAAGGGCGCGAGGCGCCTGGAGGGCAGGCCGACAGGAGTTCATGCGAAGGGATCTACATGATATGCAAGCCGCCATCCACCATCAGCGTCGTCCCAGTGATGAACGAGGCCTCGTCGCTGGCAAGCCACAGGATCGGAAGCGCGATCTCCCCGGGCTCGGCCCAGCGTCCGAGCAGGGACGTGTCCTTGCGCTCGCCGCGCAGTTGCTGGACGGACTTGCCCGCGCGCGCGGCGCGCTGCGTGTGGAACTCCGTCAGCGTCGATCCCGGGCAGACCGCATTGACCCGCACGCCATGGACCGCCTCCTCGAACGCCAGCGTGCGCGTGAGGGACAACTGGGCCGCCTTGGTGGCGTCGTACAGGGCCATGCCCTTGCGGCCGGTCACCGCGTAGCAGGACGAGACGTTCACGATGCTGCCGCGCCCGCTGGCACGCAGCGCGGGCAAGGCGGCCTGGCAGTAATGGGTGGTGCCCACCAGGTTCACACCGACCATGTCCTGCCACTCCTGGGGCGTGACGCGGTCGGCCGGCGTGTAATTGCGCATCGCCGCGTTGTTCACCAGGATGTCCAGCCCGCCGAAGGCCTGCACCGCCAGGCGTACCGCCTCCTGCGCCGGCGCCGCCTGCGAAACATCGGCGGCCAGCGTGGCGACCTGCGCCTGCGGGCAGGCCTCCAGAAGGGATGCCTGCGTGGCCTTCAAGGCCTGCGCGTTCATGTCCACCAGCATCAGGGCTGCGCCTTCCCGTGCGAAGCACAGCGCGGTGGCGGCGCCGATCCCGGCGCCGGCCCCGGTGATCAGGGCCTTGCGTCCGGCCAGGCGCTTGCCGTCCATCCTCACTCGGCCTTGGTGCCGGTGCTCTTGACGACCACGCCCCAGCGACCGATCTCGGTCTGGATCCAGTCGCTGAACTGGCGAGGCGTGCTGGCGATGATGTCGAACTCCATGTCCAGCAGGCGCTTGCGGATGTCGGGCTGGTTCAGGATCTTCACGATCTCGCGGTGGTAGCGGTCGATGATCGGCGCGGGCGTGCCGCCCGGCGCGAGGAAACCGATCCACGAGGTCGCCTCGAAGTCCTTGTAGCTCTCGCCCACCGTCGGAACGTCGGGCGTGCTGGCGAAGCGCTTCGGGCCGGTGGAGGCGATCAGGCGCAGGCGCCCTTCCTTGGCGAACTGCTGCACGTTGCCGGGAACGAAGAAGCCCGCCTGGATCGTGCCCGCCACCAGGTCGGTGATGGCCGGGCCCGCGCCGCGATACGGCACGTGCGTCATCTGGAAGCCGGCCGCCGACTTGAACATCTCCATCGTCAGGTGCGAGGCGCTGCCCAGGGCGACCGACCCGTACGAGTACTTGGTGGGGGCCGCCTTGGCCTTGGCCACGAAGTCCGCCAGGCTGGTGATGCCCGTGCCCGGGTGCACCACCAGGTACTGGGGCGACTTCACCGCCAGGGTGATCGGCGCGAGGTCCCGCGTGGGGTCGTAGGGCATCTTGTCGAAGAGCGCCACGTTGATCGCCAGCGGGCCGTTGTAGCCCACGAGCAGCGTGTGTCCGTCCGGCGCGGCCTTGGCCACCTCGTTGGCGCCGATGTTGCCGCCCGCGCCGGGCTTGTTTTCCACCACCACGGGCTGGCCGATGGCCTCCTGCAGCTTGGGGGCGATCAGGCGCGCCAGCACGTCGTTGGTGCTGCCGACGATCGGCACCACGATACGCACCGGCTTGCTGGGCGCCCAGTCCTGCGCCTGGACCTGGCTGCTCGCGAGCAGGCCCATCCCGATGAGGCCCAGGGCCAGGCCCCGGCGTCGCATATCCGCTTTCATGGTGTGTCTCCTTGTGGGTTCGAATGCGTGTGTCTTGGCCATGTGCTCAGAGCGAGTACAGGGGCCGGTCCAGGCCGTCGGCCAGGTGGGTGCGCGCCCACTCGATGGGGCTGGCGTCGCGGGGCAGCAGCACCCCGGCCGGCCGCACGCGCTGCTCGCGCGAATCCAGCGCCGGCGGCTCCACCCCCTGCGCCAGGCCCAGGGCGGCTTCGTGCAGCATGCGCCGGGCCATCACGATGGCGCGGTCGGTGGGCAGCAGCTTCTCCGCCTCGTGGTTCTGGATCGGGCCCATGCTTTCCTGCAGCGAGTAGTCCTGGGCCGAGAAGCCGAAGACACCGCTGTAGGCGCGCTTTTCCTTTTGCGCGACGCGGTCCATCAGGTAATCGTTGGAGGCATTCGCCTTGGGGATGAAGCTGCCGGGGGCCTCGTACTCCACATGGATGCCCTTGCCCGCGCGCATCGCCTCCAGCTCGTGCTCGGACAGGGCGCGGTGCGGCTGCCAGTTGATGCTCCAGGCCCAGCACTGGTGGTCGTCGATCGGAACCCAGACATGGCCGCCCAGGGCATGGTCGCCAAACGGCGCGATCAGCGTGAACCAGGGGAACAGCCACTGGGTCACGCGCCAGTAGTAGCTGTCCGGTTCTCCGTTGCGCCGGCCGAACAGCGAGAGGCCGAAGGAATTCTTCTCGATCTCGAACACCACATTGCCGTCGGCCTTGATGTAATCCAGCGCCTTCACGCCCTGGTGCATCGGGTCGTTGTCCACCTCGTAGCGGTGCACGTAGGAGACGTGGGCGGTATCGATCCCGCCTTCCATGGCCTGCAGGTAGCTGCAGGCCTGTACGCGCTTGGAGACGAACACGCGCTCCGGGGGCAGCATGCACCACTCCAGCTCGGGCGGCGCGGGCTGCTTGTCGGCTGGCCCCATGTAGGCCCACACGATCCCGCCCCGCTCCACGCAGGGGTAGCCCTTGATATGCATGTTCTTGCAGGCCTGCGGCGCGGAGGGCACGTCGACGCAGCGGCCGTCGCCGTCGAACTTGACCCCGTGGTAGGCGCAGCGGATGCCGTTCTCCTCGTTGCGCCCGAAATACAGCGACACGCCGCGGTGCGAGCAGAACTCGCCGATCAGGCAGGCGCGGCCGTCGGTGTTGCGAAAGGCGAGCAGCTTCTCGCCCAGAAGCTGCACCCGCACCTGCGGGCCATCGGGCTGCGCGATCTCGCTGGACATCAGGGCAGGCACCCAGTAGCGCCGCATCAGCGTACCCATGGGCGTGCCGGGACCTACGCGGGTCAGGGTTTCAGACATCTCCTTGTTCAAGCCAGCGCTCCTTTGACTGCACGCAATCGGGAAAAAGTACGGAGGAAAAAGTGGCGCGATTCTTTTGCCTCACTTGATTTGTGTCAAATCAGGCGAAAATCGTCCATCTGGTGGACACGCAGCACCCCAAGGAACAGGGCATGAACGATCACGGCAGCGTGCGGGCAGTCGACCGCGCACTGGACATCCTGGAGGCCTTCCGCCCCGGCGAGACCCGTCTGGGCGCCGCCGAATTGCTGCGGCGCGTCGACCTGAGCCGCCCCACCCTCTACCGGCTCCTGCGCACCCTGGAGCAACGGGGTTTCGTCGTCGCCAGCGGCGATCCCCAGCGTTTCAGCCTGGGGCCGGCGGTGGCGCGCCTGTCCAAGGCCTGGAGCTCGGGCCACGAGATCACCGAGCTGGCGCGCCCGGTGATGGAAAAGCTCTGGGAGGAGACCGGCGAGACGGTCGCCCTGATGATGCTCAGTGGCCGCGAGCGGATCTGCGTCGCCGAGATGCCCAGCCCCCAGCCCCTGAGCTTCCGCCGCGGCGTCGGCCACCGCGAGTCCATCACCCTGGGCGCCAGCGGGCGCGTGATCCTGGCCTTCCTGGAGGACCCGCATCCCTGCCTGTCCGAACTCCCGGCCAAGCGGCGGCCCGACATGCTGCGAGAGCTGGAAAAGATCCGGACTGCCGGGTGCGCGGTGAGCCGCGAGGAGTTGATCGCTGGCGCCGTGGCGATGGCGGCGCCGGTCCTCCTCGCGGGCGGCGAGGTGGTGGGATCGCTCGCGGTCTACGGCCCGAGCGTGCGCATCGACGACAAGCAGGTCCAGCGCATCCTCCAGCGCCTGCTGCGGGCCAGCGCGCGCATCAGCGCCTAGGCCACCGCCTCGCGCACCCGCGCGAGCAGGTCCTGCAAGGCCTCCGAGGGCTCGGCGCCCTGCCGCCGCAGGACCGACACGTCCCAGCGGATCACGGGCCGCCCGAGCGGCTGCACCACCAGGTCCTTCATCGCGGGCTCGCGCGCGCAGAAACCCGGCACCAGCAGCCGCCCCAGGCCCGCGCGCGCCATGGCCAGGGCGGTCGAATACATCGCCACCTCGTACTTGGCCTGCAGGCGCGTGCCGGCCGGCCCGATGCGGTCATGGACACGCTCCCACACCCGCGTCGCCGGGTTGGCCATGATCATCGGCTCGCCCGCCAGCCGCCGCCAGGCCAGCGCCCCCGAGCCCGCTTGCGCACGCAGCGGCGGCAAGGCCCGCGAAGAGGCCAGGTGGATGGAATCGCGAAACAGCAGGTCGACACTGAGCTCCGGGTAGCGCAGCCCCGCGTCGATGGAGCCGATGCCGGCGTCGACCTCGCCGGCCAGCACGCGCGGCGCCACCTGTTCGACCGCGCAATCGACGATCTGCACATCGATGTCCGGACGCTCTCGGGCCAGGCCAGCGACCACCCGGGGCAGCACGGTGGAGGCCAGCAAATGGCCCACCGCAATGCGCACCAGACGCCGCCGGGCCGCCTGAGTCACCCGCAGGTTGTCCAGGGCCAGGTCCATGTCCTCCAGCACCTTGACCGCCGACCGCAGGAACTCCTCGCCCGCCGCGGTGAGCGAGGGCTGGCGCCCCCGTTCGAACAGCCGCACCTCCAACTGCGCCTCCAGCTCGCGCACCAGCAGGCTGACCGCCGACTGCGACAGGTGCAGGCGCTGCGCAGCCCCCGTGAAACTGCGGGCCTGGGCCACCGCCGAAAAGGCGCGAAGCTGCTTGAGGGTGACCGCGCCCGGGCGGCTGGAGGGTTTCATGAGTTTTTCCAATTCGCGGATCAGAAAAATCAACTTTACTCGTTCGTCCAGCTTGCCTGATCATGGATCGGTTTCCTTCCACCTGGACTTTTCCCATGCCCCGAGGCTCCGCCCGCCCCCGTGCCAAGCGCCCCAACCTGATCGTCATCCTGATCGACGACCTGCGGTTCGACGAACTGGGCCTGACCGGCCACCCCTACATGAAGACCCCGAACATCGACCGGATCGGGACCGAGGGGATCAACTTCGAGAACGCCTTCCACACCACGCCCCTGTGCTCCCCCAACCGGGCGTCCATCCTCACCGGCCAGTACGCCAGCCGCCACGGCGTGATCGACAACGTCGCGCGCGACGCCCTGAGCCACCGCCTGCAGAACTACCACCCGATCCTGCAGCGACTGGGCTACGAGACCGCCCACATCGGCAAATGGCACATGGGCAACAGCGCCGGCCCGCGCCCGGGCTATGACCGCTGGGTCAGCTTTCCGGGCCACGGGCGGATCGTCAACCCGACCCTGAACATCGACGGTGTCGAGAGCAAGCACAAGGGCTACGTCACCGACCTCCTGAACCAGCACGCGCTGGACTTCATCAACCGAAAGCGCAAGAAGCCCTTCGCGCTGTTCCTCGCCCACAAGGCCGTCCACCCCGACGCCCACCAGGCCGCGGACGGCACGCTCGCCCCCGGCAAGGGCGGCTACATCCCGGCCCCGCGGCATGCGAACCTGTACCAGGGCGAGCAGTTCCCCGCCCGCCCGAACGCGGTGCCGCCCGAGCGCGCCGCGCGCAGCAAGCCGGCCTTCGAAGAAGCCTTCGCGCTGCGTGGCACCCCGCAGGGCCAGGCGGTGATGGATTGGGTCAAGTCGGGCAGCCAGGAGGAGATCCGCCTGCGCGCTGCGATGATGGCCTCGGTCGATGAAGGCGTGGGCCAGATCTTCGAGGCCCTGGAGCGCAAGGGCGAACTGGACGACACCCTGATCCTGTTCCTCGGCGACAACGGCTACTTCTTCGGCGAGCACGCGCTCGGCCCCGAGCGCCGCTTCGCCTACGAAGAGGGCATCCGCACCGCCTTCCTGGTGCGCTACCCCAAGGTGTTCGGCACCGGCCGCACCCGCAAGGAGATGGTGCTCGCCCTGGACATCGCCCCCACCCTCATCGACCTCGCAGGCGGCAGCGCGCGCGACCTGGCGGCCATGCAGGGGCGCTCGCTCCTCCCCCTGGCCAAGCCGGGACGTGTGGCCTGGCGCAAGTCCTTCATGTGCGAGTACTTCAGCGAGAACGCCATGCCCTGGCTGCACGGCATGACCTACAAGGCGGTGCGCACCGAACGCTACAAGTACATCCACTGGGTACAGAAGTCGCCCACGGGCCGTGAATGCGACGAGCTGTACGACCTGAAGGCCGACCCCTACGAGATGCGCAACCTGCACGGCGCCAAGGCACATGCGCCCACCGTGCAGCGCATGCGGCGCGAGCTGTCCCGGCTGGTGAGCGCCTCCATCGGCCTGGACTGATTCCCTGCGCTCCGCGAACGCGACGAACACACAAGGAGACCTGCATGACCCACCTCCCCAAGACGACGTCTTTGAAGCCCGCTTGGCCCCCGGGCCGCACGACGCGCCGGCGTGCGCTCGCCGCCGCCGCCGGCCTGGCGATGCTGGCCTGCACCGGTGCCCAGGCCCAGGCCTGGCCCCAGCGCCCGATCAAGATCGTGGTGCCACTGGCCGCCGGCAGCACGGCCGACATCGTCTCGCGCGCCGTGGGCAACGGCCTGGCCACGCGCCTGGGGCAGCCGGTGGTCATCGAGAACAAGCCGGGCGCGGGCGGCACGATCGCAATGGCCGAACTCGCGCGCTCGGCGCCCGACGGCTACACCATCAGCTTCGCCTCGCAGGGCACGCTGGTGTTCAACCAGGCGCTGTACAAGAACCCGCGGTACGACTCGCTCAAGGATTTCGCGCCCATCGTGCTGGTGGGCGGCGTGTCCAACGTGATGGTGGTGCCGTCCGAGAGCCCCTTCCGGTCACCCGCGCAGGTGATCGCCGCGGCGCGCGCCAAGCCGGGGGGGCTGACCTTCTCCTCGGGCGGTTCGGGCACCAGCCACCACCTCTCGGGCGTGCTGTTCGGGCAGATGACGAAGACCGAGTTGCAGCATGTCCCGTACAAGGGCGCGCCTCAGGGCATCGTGGCCGTCATGAGCGGCGAGGTGCAGGTGGCCTGGTACAACACACCGACGGTGATTTCGCAGATCAAGGCTGGCAAGCTGCGCGCGCTGGCCGTGACCAGCAAGCAGCCCTCCCCCCTGCTGCCCGATGTGCCGCCCCTGCAGGACAGCGGCGTGCCGGGCTACGAGCTCAATACCTGGTTCGGCTTCGTCGCCCCCACGGGCACGCCGCGCGCGGTCGTCATGCGCCTGAACGAGGCGATCAGCGAGGTACTGGCCGATCCGGCGGTGCGCAAGAACCTGGCGGAACAGGGCTTCGACCTCTCGCCGCGCAATTCGCCGGAAGATTTCGCCGCCCTGGTGCGCGACGAGATGGCGAAGTGGACGCCGGTCGTGAAGGCCTCGGGCGCGACGGTCGATTAAGGGCGCGTGATCACGAGATTCGTGCGATCGATCATCTCGGGTTCGGCCACGTACCCGAGCAGTTTCTCGATCTCGCTGGAGGGCTTGCGGCATAGCAGCCGCGCCTCGGCGCTGGCGTAGTTCGCCAGCCCCCGGGCAATCTCCAGTCCGGCCGGATCGCGCACCGCGATCACGTCGCCGCGCGAAAAATCGCCCTCCACCGCCACCATCCCGATCGGCAGCAGGCTCTTGCCGTCCTCGCGCAGTCGGGCGGCGGCGCCTTCATCGACGCTCACCGCGCCCCGCAGCTGCAGGTGGTCGGCGATCCAGCGCTTGCGCGCCTGGCTTTTCTGCGTGGGGGCGACGAGGAAAGTGCCGATCGCCTCGCCCTCGAACAGGCGCAGCAGCGCGTCGGGCTCGCGGCCCCAGGCGATCACGGT
>JACCDH010745639.1_pt1 | contig 11550 bp, 11 predicted proteins | sample 7442481 | NCBI WGS metagenome assembly JACCDH01 (sample SAMN15323433, study PRJNA562643) | freshwater metagenome | isolation source: river surface water | place: USA:Blue River Watershed | collected 2017-08-15 | reverse complement strand
GCGTCCGCCGTCGCCCGGTGCGACCCACCAGCCGAAACACCTGCTCTGGGAATACGAGGGCGAGAGCGGCCCGGCCAAATGGTCCTCGGTCGACCCCAAGTTCCGTGCCTGTAATGTCGGCAAGCGCCAGTCGCCGATCGACATCGACACGCAGAGGGCCGAGAAGGGCGGCCTGAAGCCGATACAGTTCAGCTATGAGGCCGGCCCTGCCGAAATCGTGAACAACGGCCACACGGTTCAAGTGAATCTCGCCAAGAGCGGCAGCGCGCGCTTCGACGGTCTGGAGTACAAGCTGGCGCAATTCCACTTCCACGCGCCTAGCGAAGAAAAGCTCGACGGCATGGCGCAGCCGATGGTGATGCACCTCGTGCATCGTGCCGGCGACACCCGGATTGCCGTCGTCGCCGTGCTGATCAAGCTGGGAAAGGAGAACAAGATCCTCAAGCCGGTGTTCGAGCAGTTGCCGAAGGTGCCCGGATCGAATGTCACGCTGGAAGGCTTCAATCCGGAGGGTCTGCTGCCGGTCGATCCGACCTATTACGCGTATGTCGGTTCGCTGACCACCCCGCCTTGCACCGAGGAGGTGAAGTGGCATGTGATGAAGCAGCCGATCGAGGTCTCGTACAAGCAGCTGGCCGCGTTCAAGGCCTTGTACAAGATGAACGCACGTCCTGTGCAGCCGCTCAATGGGCGCCGGGTGCAGGTGTACGCGGAGTAAGAAGACCATCAGAAAAAACGCCGCTGTGACGAGCGGCGTTTTTTTTCAGATCTTTTCCAGAGACTGATGCAGCCTCAGTATCTTCTGTTTCAGGTCGGGATGGATATCCATCATCGATGCGTTCGTCGCCAGCTGCCGTCGAGCGGTATCGGCCGAGGGCGCGGCGACAGTCTCGGCAGCCGGTTTTGGCGCGGGCTGGAACAGCCACGCGCTGGTCAGCAGCACATTCGCTGCCAGCCACAATATCCACAGCGTGCCGGCAGACAGGCTGCCGAGCTGCGCCATCTCGCCGAACTCGCCCGCCCATCCGGTCCAGTCAAGCCGCAACCACCACAGCACGCTGTGCTGCACCTTGCAGGTCCATGCGAACGCAATGAAAAACAGCAGCCAGTCGATGGCCAGCAGCAGGGCAGGTAGGCGGTGGCGAAGTTTCATCGTTTCATGACTTCAGCGCAGCGCTGAGTTTTTCGCTCAGCGATTCGGCGACCTGCATGCGCAGCTTCGAGGTCTCGTGTATCTCCTGCTCGCTGCGATACGCATTGCTCACCAGTTCGGCTGCGAGGCTGCGCACGCCCTCGATCTCGATGTCGAGCGCGCGGATCTTTTCTTCCAGCGATTTCTTTTCCTGCAGCTTGCCGCTGATCAGGCGAATCGCCGCATTCACCTGGGTCCAGGCCTGCAGCCGCGGATCGCTGATCTTGAGGCTCTCGAAAACTTCCTGCATCGAATCGCCGATATCGACCAGCGCCTCGGTCGGCAGTTTATCTGCCGATTCGGCGGAAGGTTTTTCCACCCGAACATGCTCATTAATCGAGATAACCTGTCCCGCGGCTTCGCTCCATCCGGCTTCCGGTTCGAATCGCATCATCGTCGGTTTTGTCGAGTGCTTGCCCATGGTGTAAAACCTTTAATTAGAAAAGCTTTAAATAAAAAAAACGTTTGGATTTTCAATAAAGCTTGAATATACTCCGCGTTATATTATGGCAAATTTTCCCCTCAAGCAACTGCTAAGTAAGCAATAGCCTGACAAATCAACGGCTTGCGAGAAAATCGAAGGAACATCATGAGCAAGGCACTCAAGGTCCTGATTACCAGCCAAAAGGGCGGAGTCGGCAAAAGCACGGTTTCCGCAAATCTCGCAGCCTATTTTGCTTACATTTCCGGCAAAAAAACTACGTTAATCGATTTCGACCATCAGGCGACGGCGGGAAAATGGGTGCGCAAGGCTTATCCGATTGGCATCGATTGCCAGACGGTTGATTTGCCGAATGCCAAGGGATCGGGTATTGCGCTGTTGAAAGCGAAAGAAGCGCTGCGCAAGGCCAATGAATGCCGCGAGGTGGTCATTACCGACCTGACCTGGAACGACGTCTTGCCGCCGGACTTCATGTTCGAGTTCGACCTGGTGCTGGTGCCGAGTTCGCTGTCGCGCGTCGAGCTCGACAGCACGCTGGAGTTCGTGAACCGCTTTTCCTTCGTCTTCAACTCGCGGCTGAAGAAGCCGCCGAAGCTGGTGATCGTGCCTAGCCGCGTCGACAACCTGCAGACCTACGAAAGCATTTTCTCGAAGTCGTTCAACGCCGGCTTCTTCCTGTCGCCGCCGGTGATGTACAGCGCGAGCGCGAACGAGTTCTTTGGTACCGAGTTTTTCGTGATGACCTCGAAGAAGGAAATCCGCGAGAACTTCCTCGAGTTCGGCCGTTCGATCGAGCAGCTCGGCGAGAGCGAGGCCGACCTGCGCCTTGCGAAGAAGCAGGCGCCGCTCACGCCCAAGGTCAGCGGCTCCATCCTTGACCGCTTCCGCGCGATCCGCAATGCCGAGGCCGAAGTGCCGGCGCGCATGGCGGCCAATGACAGCGCGCGGCCGAAGGCCTCATCGCGGATCAAGTCCGTGATTCCTGCCTTCCTGACCATGGGACGCGATTAAACTTCGCGGAACTTGCGCAGCAGGCCACCGGCCCGCCTTCAAGGCGGGCTTATTTTTTGGCGGCTGCGGCGCTGGTGTCGCTATTGCCTTTGCCGTCGTTGGGCTTCGGAGGCGGGGGCGGCGTGCCATACAACAGGATGGACACCTCCCTGTTGGTCTCGGCGAATGACTCCAGCAGGCCATCGACCATTGCCGCCAGCGCGGCCGAATCGGCCGACCCCAGCCATTGCGAACGGTTGTTGCGGATGACGATCAACTGCTCGGCCGTGCAGTTCGGTGCGAACTTCTTCAGCCACGCGCTTGCCTTTGCACGTCGCGCCTGTTCGTCCGTGTTGTCCATGCCGATGGCGCGGAAGTCGGCCACCGTACAGCTGAGTCGCTTCAGCGGACCGGCCGGCTTCGGCGGTGGCGGTGGCGCTTCGTCGGCCTTGCCTTTCTTGGGTGGCTTTGGCGCGGGGGCCGGATCGGTCTTGGCAGCGTCGGCATTCGCTGCTGCCGGCTGAGAAGCGGCGGCCGGTGCAGGTGTCGCTTGCGCCGCGGGTGCTGCGGGTGCGGCCGGTGCGGCCGGATTGGCGGCTGCGGGTGACGCAGCGGCACTGCCGGCCGCCGGCGCGGCAGCCGGCGCATTGTTCGGCTTGGCCGCAGGCGCTGTCTGCGCGGCAGCGTGGCCAAGCCACAGGGAAATCAGCAATAAGCTCAGGCGGGGCATCATGCGTTGGGTCGGCCTTAGTCAGCCTTGGCCTGGTACTGGATCGTGATGCTGATGCGACGATTGCGCGGGTCAGCCGGATTGTTCGGTATGTACGGCGCGGTATCGGCCACGCCCTCGATCTTCGCAAAGCGCTCCGGCGGAATGCCGGCGCTCTCCATGATCCTGCGCGTGCTCTCCGCGCGGTCGCCCGACAGCGACCAGTTGCTGCGCACGCCATCGTCGAACGCGAGGCTGTCGGTGTGGCCGCGGATGGCGACCTTGTTCGGCATGCTCGCGACCGATTTCGCGACCTCGCGGATCAGCGTCTCGGCCTTGCCCTGCATCCTCGACGTGCCGACGCCGAACATCGAGAAGTCGGCCTTGTCGATCACTTCGATGCGCAGGCCGTCCTTCTCGCGGATGAACTTGACCTGGTCCTTGATCTTGTCGAGCTGCGGATTCTGCTGCAGCGCTTCCTTGACTTCCTTCTCGAGCTTGTCGAAGTTCTTCTTGTCGGTCTCGGCGGCGATCTTCTGCCTTTCCTGTTCCGACAGCTCGCTGGCGTTCATGTCGTTCTTCTCGTCCTTCGAGTCGCCGCTGTCGCTCTTCTTGCCGGCTTCCGAGCGCGGCGTCTCGCGCTCGAACAGGCTGGTCTGCTGGCCCGCATAGGGCATGCCGTCGGGGTCGAGGATGGATTCGCCGCCCATAATGCCGCCGGTACCGGCCGATTGGCTGATGCTCACCTGGCTGTGGGACACCGGCTTGAAATAGTCCGCGATGCTCTTGCGCTGGTCTTCGGTGGTTGCGCCGAGCAGCCACATCAGCAGGAAGAAGGCCATCATCGCCGTCATCATGTCGGCGAGCGCGATCTTCCACGCGCCACCGTGCGCGCCGGCATGACCGGCGTCGATCTTTTTCTTCTTGACGATGGGCTCTAGCGCCGGGGCGGCGCCTTCGGCCGGTTTGTTCTCGGCTGGTTCAGCCATGCTGGGTTCCTGCGGTTATATCGACCAGAATCGACACGAACTGCGCAAAATGAAGGGACTGCCGGAAAAAGCGCTGTCCTGTCCTGTGCTCTTTATGCAAGATAATACCGGATATATTGCCGAATAGAACTATTTGCCGGCCTGCGCCGCGTCCCCGATGAGATCATCCCGCTGTCTGGTTGCTGCGATTTTTCCCGTATTGCTGGCGCTGTTGCCCGTGACCGGCCGTGCGCTGACGGCTGACGCGAATCCGGAGGCCGCCACCGCTTCGGCGCAGAAAACGCTGGCGCATGCAAGGCGCTGGATGGCCGCCTCCGCGAATCCGCTGGCCACCGACGCCGGTCTGCAGGTGCTGCGCGAGGGTGGGTCGGCGATCGATGCCGCGATCGCGATGCAACTGGTACTGGCGCTGGTCGAGCCGCAGTCATCGGGGCTGGGCGGCGGCGCATTCATCGTCGCCTACGACAAGCGGCGGCGCGCGCTGACCACGTTTGATGGCCGCGAGACCGCGCCGGCGGCGGCCGGTCCCTCGCTGTTCATGGCCGACGGCAGGCCGCTTTCGTTTGCGGATGCAGTCAACAGCGGACTGTCGGTAGGCACGCCCGGCGTGCTGCGCGCACTCGAGCTCGCGCATCGTCGTCACGGCCGGCTGAAGTGGGCGCGGCTGTTCGCGCCGGCGATTGCGCTGGCCGACCAGGGGTTCCCCGTTTCGCCGCGGCTGCACGCGCAGATCGCGGGCAACCGCCAGCTGTTCGAACAGGAAGCGGCGCGCGCGTATTTTTACCCGGACGGGCAGCCGGCGGCGGTCGGCCACCTGCTGAAGAACCCGGCGCTGGCCGGCGTGTTGCGCCTGGTTGCCGCCGGCGGCGCAAGTGCGTTCTACGAGGGCGAGGTTGCACAAGCGATGGTGAGCGCAGTGCACTCGCATGCGCGGCCCGGCGCATTGTCGCTGGCCGACCTGAAGGATTACCGCGCGAGGGAGAGGGCGCCGGTCTGCAGCGATTACCGCAGCTATCGCCTCTGCGGCATGGGGCCGCCATCGTCAGGTGCCCTCGCAGTGATGCAGATGCTCGGCATGCTGAGGCAGCACGAGCTGCCGCAGATGCAACCCGGCTCGCTCGAGGCGGTGCATTATTTTTCAGAGGCAGGAAGGCTCGCGTTCGCCGACCGGGAGCGCTACGTGGCCGATCCGGATTTCATCAGCGTGCCCGTGAAGGCCTTGCTCGATCCGCGCTACCTGCATTGGCGCGGCGCGCTGATCGACAGCCGCCTGTCGATGGGCATCGCGCAGCCCGGCGACCCGTTCAGGCTGCTGCAGCGGCGCGGACAGGGCGATGCAGCCGATATTCCGTCAACCTCGCACCTGGTCGCGGTCGACCGCGACGGCAATGCCGTCAGCATGACCACCACCATCGAGTCCGAATTCGGCAGCAAGATCTTCGTGCGTGGCTTCCTGCTGAACAATCAGCTGACCGACTTCGCGTTGAATCCCACCGACGCCGAGGGCAAGCCCGTCGCAAATCGCGTCGAGGCGCGCAAGCGTCCGCGCAGTTCGATGGCACCGCTGATCGTGTTGCGCGATGGCCGGCCCTATTTGTTGATCGGTTCTCCGGGCGGAAGTTCGATCATCAACTATGTCGCGAAGTCTTTGATCGGTGTGCTCGATTGGCGACTCGATGTTCAGCAGGCGATCTCGCTGCCGAACATGGGCAGTCGCAACCGTGACACCGAACTTGAGCGCGGTACGTCATTGGAATCGCTGCAACAGGACTTGCGGCGTCGCGGCCATCGCGTCACCATCATGCCTTTGCCCAGCGGCGTGCAGGCCATCATGGTGACACGCGGCGGATTGACGGGCGGGGCTGACCCGCGCCGCGAGGGCGTCGCCGCCGGCGACTGAAATCAGGACTCAACGAGAGCGGAGAAAGGTATGACGGCGATGCGCTGGCTGCCGATGGTGGTGTGCCTGTGGTGTGCGACGGTGTTTGCGCAGGCAGACACGCTGCAGAAGATCGCCGAGACCGGCCGCATCACGCTTGCCTATCGCGAGTCGTCGGTGCCGTTCAGCTACCTCGACGGGCCGCACAAGCCGATAGGCTTCGGCATCGACATCTATGCGCATGTGCTAGCCGCAGTGCGCCGTGCGACCGGTCGGCACGACCTCGACGTACGCTGGCAGGCAGTCACCTCGCAGAACCGGATGCCACTGGTCGCCAACGGCACCGTCGACCTCGAATGCGGCTCGACCACGCACACCCGCTCGCGCGAGAAGAGCGTCGCTTTCGCGATCAATTACTTCTACACCGGCACGCGGCTGCTGGTGAAGAAGTCCTCCGGCGTGAATGGCTTTGCCGACCTCGGCGGCAAGACCATCGTAGTGACCACCGGCACTACCAACTTCAAGCTGATGCGCAAGTTCAATCTCGACAAGGGGCTGGGCATGGCCCTCTTGGCCGGCAAAGACCATGCGGACTCGCTGCTGCTGGTCGAGGCCGACCGCGCAGCCGCGTTTGCGATGGACGACATCCTGCTATACGGACTGATCCTGAACGCGAAGCACCCGGAGCAGTTGCAGGTGGTCGGCGAGCCGCTGCAGGTCGAGCCTTACGCGTGCATGCTGCGCAAGGACGATCCGGCGTTCAAGCAACTGGTCGATGAGGTGATTGGCGGCCTGATGCAGAGCGGAGAGTTCGAGAACATTTACCGCCGCTGGTTCCTGTCGCCGATACCGCCGCGCGGTCGCAGCCTCGCGCTGCCGATGAGCCCGCAGCTGCGCGAAAACCTGCGCGCGCGTTCCGACCGTCCGGCCAGCTGAGCCTCCAGGAAAGGAAAGACCCATGAGCCTCGACTGGGATGTCTTTTGCCGCAGCACCACCGGCACCGAACTGGTCGCCGGCTGCTTCGCCGCCGGCGGGGAAACCAGCTACCTGCAGTGGCTGCTGTCGGCCTGGGGCTGGACGGCGCTGGTCGCGCTGCTCGGCTTCGCGGTCGCGCTGGCATTCGGCATCGTGATCGGCACGCTGCGCACGCTGCCACAGCGACCCTGGGCCAACGGGATCGCAGCGGCCTGGGTCGAGCTGTTCCGCAACGTTCCGCTGCTGGTGCAGGTGTTCCTGTGGTATCACGTGCTGCCTTACCTGCTGCCGGCGCTCAAGGGCGTGCCGTCCTGGCTGCTGGTATCGGTCGCGCTCGGGCTGTACACATCGGCGCGCATCGCCGAGCAGGTGCGCGCGGGCATACAGAGCCTGCCACGCGGGCAGCGCAACGCGGCGCTCGCGCTCGGCATGAGCAATGCGCAGGCTTACCGGCTGGTGATCTTGCCGGTCGCGCTGCGCATCATGATCCCGCCGCTGACCTCGGAGGCAATGAGCATCGTGAAGAACTCTTCGGTTGCGTTTGCGGTGTCGATTGCGGAACTGACGCAGTTCGCGATGCAGGCGCAGGAAGAGACCTCGCGCGGCATCGAGATCTATCTGGCGGTCACGCTGCTGTACGCGCTGACCGCGTTCGCGGTGAACCGGGTATTCGCAGCAGTCGAGACCGGCGTGCGCGTGCCCGGTGTCGGCGCACCGGCAAAGCAGGGGGCATGAGAGTGGATCTTGACCTGTCCTTCTACAGCTGGGACCTGATTGGCCGCTACGTGCTGGGCGGCTTCGCATTCAGCGTGCAGCTGACCGTTATCGCCACGCTCGGCGGCATGCTGCTGGGCAGCCTGCTGGCGCTGATGCGCATCTCCGGCAAGCGAATGCTGGAGCTGCCGGCGACGGTCTACGTGAACACGATGCGCTCGGTGCCGCTGGTGATGGTGATCCTGTGGTTCTTCCTGCTGATGCCGTTCGCGCTCGGCCGCCCGGTCGGCGCGGAGGCGTCGGCGATGGTCACCTTCATCGCATTCGAGGCCGCGTTCTTCTGCGAGATCGTGCGCTCGGGCATACAAGCGATACCGCGCGGGCAGCTGCAGGCCGGCCTTGCGCTCGGCATGAGCCATGCGCAGAACCTTCGTCTGGTGATCCTGCCGCAGGCGTTGCGCAACATGCTGCCCGTGCTGCTGACGCAGGTGATCGTGCTGTTCCAGGATACCTCGCTGGTGTACGCGATCGGCGCCTATGACATGCTCAAGGGATTCGATGTGGCCGGCAAGATCCTGGGCCGTCCGATCGAGGCCTACATTGGCGCGGCCATCGTGTATTTCCTGGTCTGCTACGCGCTGTCCCGGCTGGCGGCCCGCCTGCAGCGCAGGGTCGCGATTCTGCGCTGAACCCCCGGAGAAAAGAATGATATCGATGAAGGACCTGTGCAAATGGTATGGCGGCTTCCAGGTGCTGGCCAACTGCACGACCGACGTGAAGAAGGGCGAGGTGGTGGTCGTCTGCGGGCCGTCCGGCTCAGGAAAGTCGACGCTGATCAAGACCATCAATGCGCTTGAGCCTTTCCAGCAGGGGGAGTTGTTTGTCGACGGCGTGCCGCTGCACGACCCGGCCACGAACCTGCCTGCGCTGCGCGCCCGCGTTGGCATGGTATTCCAGCACTTCGAGCTGTTCCCGCACCTGTCGGTGATGGACAACCTGACGCTGGCCCAGACCCGGGTGCTCGGCCGCAGCCGCGAGGAGTCAGTGACGCGCGGCGCGCAATTGCTCGAGCGCGTCGGGCTCGCCGCCCAGCGCGACAAGTTCCCGGCGCAGCTGTCCGGCGGCCAGCAGCAGCGCGTCGCGATCGCCCGCGCGCTGGCGATGGACCCGGTGGTGATGCTGTTCGACGAGCCGACCTCGGCGCTCGACCCCGAGATGGTCGGCGAAGTGCTGGAGGTGATGGTGCAGCTCGCGAACGAGGGCATGACGATGATGTGCGTGACGCACGAGATGGGCTTTGCAAGGCGCGTCGCCGATCGCGTGATCTTCATGGACCAGGGGCGCATCCTCGAGGACTGCAGCAGCGCGGCGTTCTTCGGCGACGCGGCGGCGAGGGTACCGCGGGCGCAGGAGTTTCTCGCGCGGGTGCTGGCACATTAAACAAAAAACCCGGCGTAGCCGGGCTTTTTGTTGCGGGAATCAGATCTCGATCTTCGTCCCCAGTTCCACCACGCGGTTCGGCGGGATCTTGAAGAAGTCCGACGGCTTGGCCGCGTTCTGCATCATCCATGCGAACAGCCGTTCGCGCCAGATCGCCATGCCGGGCAGGTTGCTCGGCACCACGGTGTCGCGCGCCAGGAAGAACGAGGTGTCGGCCAAGTCCAGCTTCAGCCCGTGCTGCTGCTCGAGCAGCGCCAGCACATGGTTGATGTCCGGCGTTTCCTTGAAACCGTGCACCGCGCGCACCACGAAGCAATTGCCGCCCAGCTCGACGATGTTGATCCTTTCCTCATCGTGCACGTAGGGCACGTCCCAAATTGACAGCTTCAGGAACAGCACGCGCTCGTGCAGTACGCGGTTGTGCTTCAGGTTGTGCAGCAGCGCGACCGGCACGAAGTCGATGTGCGCGGTCAGGAACACGGCCGTGCCCTCGACGCGATGCGGCGGGTGCGCGAGCAGCGCCCCGACGAAGTCCGGCAGCCGGATCGAGTCGCTGACCACGCGTTCGCGCAGCAGCTTGCGCCCCTTGTACCAGGTGGTCAGCATCAGGAAGCAGACCGCGCCCAGCAGCAGCGGATACCAGCCGCCGTCCTTCACCTTGATCACGTTCGCGGTCCAGAACGAGAAATCGACCAGGAAGAAGGTCAGCACCAGCAGCACTACCAGCGCTGGCTTGATCTTCCATTCGTTGTACATCACCACCGCCAGCAGCGAGGTCGTGATCAGCATGGTGGTCGTCACCGAAATGCCGTAGGCAGCGGCGAGGTTGCCGGATTCCTTGAATTGCGTGACGGTGAAGATCACCAGTACCAGCAGCACCCAGTTCACCATCGGCATGTAGATCTGGCCGCGCTCGGTGTCGGACGTGTGCAGGATCTGCATGCGGGGCAGGAAGCCAAGCAGGATGCCCTGGTTCGCCAGCGAAAACGCGCCCGAGATCACCGCCTGCGACGCAATCACGGTGGCGACGGTGGCCAGCCCGATCATGGGCCACAGCGCCCACTCCGGAAGCATCAGGAAGAAGGGATTCGCGGCCGCCTCGGGATTGGCCAGCATCAGCGCGCCCTGGCCGAAGTAGTTCATCAGCAGCGACGGCAAGGCGACGAACAGCCACGCCAGCCGCACCGGGCGGCGGCCGAAATGTCCCATGTCGAGATACAGCGCCTCGACGCCGGTCACGACCAGCACCACCGAGCCCATCACGATATACGCCTGCAGCGTGTGCTCGGAAATGAAAGCGACGGCGTACAAAGGATTGACTGCGTTCAGGATCATCGGATTCTGTACCACGTTCATCAAGCCGAATCCGGCCAGCGACGCGAACCATACCACCATGATGGGACCGAACAGACGGCCCACTGCCGCCGTGCCATAGCGCTGGATCATGAACAGCCCGATGATGATGACCAGCGTGATCGGAATCACGAAGCGCTTCATGCCGGGGTTGATCACTTCCAGGCCCTCGACTGCCGACAGCACCGAGATTGCCGGCGTGATCACCGACTCGCCGAGCAGCATGCAGGCGCCGAGCGCGCCGAGCATCAGCAGCACCATGTAATGCCGCTTCTCGCTGCGCGCCGAGCGCAGCGCCAGCGCCATCAGCGACAGCACGCCGCCTTCGCCGTTGTTGTCCGCGCGAAGCACGAAGATCACATACTTCACCGTCACCACCAGCAGCAGCGCCCAGAAGATCATCGACAGGATGCCGAGTACCGCCCCCTGCGAGTAGGGAATGCCGTGCTCGGGGCTGAAGCATTCCTTCAGCGAGTACAGCGGGCTGGTGCCGATGTCACCGAACACGATGCCGATGGCGGCCAGCACCAGCGCTGACGTCGATGCATGTCCGTGCCCGCCGTGGCCGGTCACGGAAACCGGCCGCATCACGGACGATTGCGAAAATTCGGGATTACTGATCGACACGATGTTTTCCTTATTTTTTGCGTTGTCACATCCGAGGGAACCGGGCAGGTGTTGCCTGCTTCATGTCCTCCCTGGTCCGGATCAATCCTGTTTGCTGCCTGCGCTGCATGAAAGCGTACTCTGCTCGCGCTCGAAGCGCAGCAGTCGGTAATACGGGTTGGCGGCGACAGTCCGGGCCGAGGCCAGCAGTGGCAGCGGATTGTTGTCCTTGACCGGCATGATGATCCAGCTGACTGGTT
>JACCDH010717662.1_pt1 | contig 11553 bp, 14 predicted proteins | sample 7442481 | NCBI WGS metagenome assembly JACCDH01 (sample SAMN15323433, study PRJNA562643) | freshwater metagenome | isolation source: river surface water | place: USA:Blue River Watershed | collected 2017-08-15 | reverse complement strand
GGCTTGGCCGGTCGCAGAATGGATCGGCACGTCGCCGACGTCGATTTCCACCAGATCATGGATCAAGAGCATCCGGATCACACGGCTGATATCGACGCCGGGCGCGGCCTGATCGGCCAGCACCATCGCGTACAGCGCAAGATGCCACGAATGCTCGCCCGAGTTTTCGCGCCGCGATCCATCGCACAGAGTGGTGGCGCGCAGCACGGATTTCAGGCGGTCCGCCTCATTCAGAAAGGCAAATTGCGCCGTCAGGCGGTCAGAGGGCTGGTCCGTCAATGCCCACCACCGCCATAGGGTGTGGGCGGGGCCTCACCCTGACCACGCTTGGCGGCAAGGCTGCGCATCAGGAATTCCCGCCCGCGCTTTTCGGCCAGACGCACGCGGATGGCGGTCATGAAGGCATCCTGCGTGGTGGGCGACATGTCCCCCAGCACGCGTGAGACCTTTTCGTAAAACCGGTCGTCGTCCAGTTCCGCCTGCGCCTCGAGCACATCCTTTGCCAAGGCATCCGCCAGATCCTCGACCACGCCCATCTCAGCGCGACCCTTCACCCAGACGGCGGCGGACATAGTCCGACACGGTGCCGATCATCGGCTTCATATGCGCCTCTTCATCCTTGAAGAAGTGATCGGCCCCCTCCACTTCGGTGTGGGTGATGGTGATGCCCTTTTGCTCATGCAGTTTGGACACCAGAACCTTGGTGTCCTTGGGCGGGGCCACGCGGTCTGCAGTGCCGTTGATGATCAGCCCGGACGACGGGCAGGGTGCGAGGAAGGAGAAGTCATAGAGGTTGGCCGGAGGGGCCACCGAGATGAAGCCGGTGATTTCCGGCCGCCGCATCAGAAGCTGCATGCCGATCCATGCACCGAAGGAGAAGCCTGCCACCCAGCAATGCTTGGCGTTCTGGTTCATCGATTGCAGGTAGTCCAAGGCCGAGGCCGCGTCAGACAACTCGCCGATGCCCTGGTCATACTCGCCCTGGCTCCGCCCGACGCCCCGGAAATTGAACCGCAGCACGGTGAAGCCCAGATTGTAGAAGGCGTAGTGCAGGTTGTAGACGACCTTGTTGTTCATCGTCCCGCCATATTGCGGGTGCGGATGCAGGACGATGGCGATCGGCGCGTCCCGGTCCTTCTGCGGATGGTAGCGGCCTTCAAGACGGCCCTCGGGGCCTGCAAAGATCACTTCGGGCATATGTTCTGCGCCTGTCTTTCCCGGCTGGCGATTGTTGACGTTTTCGCTCAACCAATTTAGAACCATTCCAAGGCGAGCGGGAAAGCCCGCGCCCGGGGTCGGTTTTCAGGTAATGGGCCGTTTTCCCCGCGTCAATGGATTTGGAGCGGCTCTGTCATGAAACTCTCGACCAAGGGACGCTATGCGATGGTGGCGCTGGCCGATCTCGCGCTGGCGGTGGCGGCGTCGGGGGGCGATGACCTTGTGTCCCTGGCCGCCGTTGCCAAGCGCCAAGACATCAGCTTGCCCTATCTGGAGCAGTTGTTCGTCAAGCTGCGCCGTGCCGGGCTGGTCGAGGCGGTGCGCGGACCCGGCGGCGGCTACAAACTGGCGCGCAGCCCGGATGCGATCCGCATTTCCGATGTGATGGAGGCGGTGGAAGAAAACGTGGACGCGCTGCACACCGGGGCCGGTGTTTCGGGGGGCGTGTCGGGCACGCGGGCACAAAGCCTGACCAATCGGCTGTGGGAAGGGTTGTCGGCCAACGTCTATGTCTTTTTGCACCAGACCCGGCTGTCGGATGTGATCTCGAACAAGATGGCGCCCTGTCCCGCCGTTCCGGCCCTGTTCCGGGTGGTGGATGAAGATGCGTGACGGGGGCTTCGGGTGCTGGCGTCGGAGCGGGGGGCTCGCCCCCCGCTCCCCCGAGGATATTTGGGCAGAGAAGACAGGCGCAAGAGAGGGTCAGGGATGAGCCGGGAGCGGGTGTACCTCGACTGGAACGCCACCACGCCGCTGCGGCCTGAGGCACGGGCGGCCATGCTGGCGGCCATGGATCTGGGGGGGAATGCCTCTTCGGTCCATGCCGAGGGGCGGGCGGCGCGGGCTTTGGTGGAGCGGGCGCGGGCGCAGGTGGCGGCGGCGGTGGGGTGCAAACCTGCCGAGGTGGTCTTTACCTCTGGCGCGACCGAGGCGGCGGCAGTCTTGGCGCGGTTGCCGGTAAGCGCAGTTGAGGTGGACCCGACCGCGCATGACTGCCTGTGGTCGCAGCGGCGCGAGGGGCAGGGGGCGCGTGCCTTGGCTTGGGGCTATGCCAATAACGAGACCGGGATTATTGCCGAGGCCCCTGCGCGGGCCGAAGGTGTGCCTTTGCTGCTGGATATCGTGCAGGCTGTGGGCAAGGTGCCGTTTTCTTTCGCCTGGAGCGGGGCCGAGATGGCCATCGTCTCCGCCCACAAATTCGGCGGACCCAAAGGGGTTGGCGCGCTGATTGTCCGGGACGGGGTCGAGATTGCGCCGGTGCTGACGGGTGGCGGGCAAGAGATGGGGCGGCGCGCGGGCACCGAAAACCTGATCGGCATCGCTGGAATGGGTGCCGCGGCAGAGGCGGCGGCGCGGGATTTGGCCGATGGGGTGTGGGACCGTGTCGCCGAACTTAGAAATATTCTAGAAACAGCATTGTCGGCGACGGATCATAAGACTATTTTTGTCGGAAATGATCTGCCGCGTCTGCCCAACACGCTGAACCTGATCGCGCCCGGCTGGAAGGGTGAGACGCAGGTGATGGCGATGGACCTTGCCGGTTACGCCATCTCGGCGGGGTCGGCCTGTTCCAGCGGCAAGGTCCGCGCCAGCCGTGTCTTGCTGGCGATGGGCTATGACGCGGGCTTGGCGGCGCAGGCGATCCGGGTCTCGCTGGGGCCGCTGACGACCGAAGAACAAGTGCTGCGCTTTGCCGAAACATGGCTGGCGCAGTATCGCAAGGCCCTGTCGCGGGCCGCTTGACAAGACCAGACCGGGCATCCCCGGCCGAAGGAGAGACGAGAGTGATGGACGCGTTGGTCGAACAGGAACTGGATGTCCGCGAAGGCGTGGATCGGGAAACCATCGAAACCGTCAATGCGATGGCCGGGAAGTACAAATACGGCTGGGAAACCGACATCGAGACGGAATATGCCCCCAAGGGCCTGTCCGAAGACATCGTGCGCCTGATCTCTGACAAGAACGGCGAACCGGACTGGATGCTGGAGTGGCGCCTGGCCGCCTACCGCCGCTGGGTCAAGATGGAAGAGCCGCATTGTGCGATGCTCAACTATCCCAAGATCGACTATCAGGACCAGTATTACTACGCCAAACCCAAGAGCATGGCCGAAAAGCCGAAGTCCTTGGATGACGTGGACCCCAAGCTTTTGGCCACGTATGAAAAGCTGGGCATCCCCTTGAAGGAACAGCTTATTCTGGCCGGGGTCGAGGGCGCGGAACAGATGGGTGAACGCAAGGTTGCCGTCGATGCGGTGTTTGATTCCGTCAGCGTGGGCACCACCTTCAAGGCGGAACTGGCCAAGGCGGGGGTGATCTTCTGCTCGATCTCTGAGGCCGTGCGCGAACATCCGGAACTGGTAAAGCAATACCTCGGCTCTGTCGTGCCGCAGTCGGACAATTACTTTGCCACGCTGAATTCGGCGGTCTTTTCCGATGGGTCTTTCGTCTATATCCCGCCGGGCACGCGCTGCCCGATGGAACTGTCCACCTATTTCCGCATCAACGCCGAAAACACCGGACAGTTTGAACGCACGCTGATCATCGCCGACAAGGGGGCTTATGTCAGCTATCTTGAGGGCTGCACCGCACCGAAGCGCGACACCAATCAGTTGCACGCCGCTGTGGTGGAACTGGTGCTGCTCGATGATGCCGAGATCAAGTATTCCACGGTGCAGAACTGGTATCCGGGCGATGAGAACGGTCTTGGCGGCATCTACAACTTTGTGACCAAGCGCGCCGATTGCCGGGGCGCGCGGTCCAAGGTGATGTGGACGCAAGTGGAAACCGGCTCTGCCATCACGTGGAAATACCCGTCCTGCATCCTGCGCGGCGATGATTCCCAAGGCGAATTCTACTCCATCGCCATCGCCAACAATGCCCAGCAGGCCGACACGGGCACCAAGATGGTGCATTTGGGCAAGCGCACCAAATCGCGCATTGTCTCCAAGGGCATCTCTGCGGGCCGCGCGCAAAACACCTATCGCGGGTTGGTGTCGATGCATCCGAAGGCGACCGACAGCCGCAATTACACCCAATGCGACAGCCTCTTGATCGGCGACAAATGCGGGGCGCATACGGTTCCCTATATCGAGGTCAAGAACAACTCCTCCCGCGTGGAGCATGAGGCGACGACATCGAAGGTGGATGACGATCAACTGTTCTATTGCCGCTCGCGCGGGATGGATGAGGAAGAGGCCGTCGCCTTGGTGGTGAACGGGTTCTGCAAGGAAGTGCTGCAAGCCCTGCCGATGGAATTCGCCATGGAAGCGCAAAGTCTGGTGGCGATTTCCCTTGAAGGGTCCGTGGGTTAAGCAAAAATCTTCAAAGATTTTTGCAAATTCCTTCGAAGGAATTTGTCAGGAGAGTGGAATGATCGTAACGACGACACCTTCGGTCGAAGGCTATAGCATCGGCGAATACCTTGGCATCGTGACCGGTGAGGCGATCATGGGCGCGAACATCGTGCGCGACCTGTTTGCCGGGATCACCGATATCATCGGGGGCCGGTCAGGGGCCTATGAGGCCAAGCTCGCCGATGCGCGCGAAACGGCCCTGCGGGAGATGCAGGCAGAGGCCGCAAAGCGCGGTGCCAATGCCGTGGTGGGCGTCGATCTTGACTATGAGGTGATTGGTCAGATGCTAATGGTCTCGGCCTCTGGCACGGCGGTGCGGCTTGGCTGACCCGCGCCACCAGAGCGGCGGGCGCTGACCCGGATGAGGATGGACGCGCCCCCAAGGCCGGACCTGACGCTGACGCCTGCGGCGGCGGCAGCCGTGCGTATGGCCTACAAGGGCGCGGGGCGGATCCTTGAATATGGCTCTGGCGGGTCCACGATCCTGGCGGCGGATCTGGGCAAACCCATCACCTCGGTTGAATGTGATCCGGCCTGGGCCGCCAAGATGCGCGCGTGGTTTGCGGCCAACCCGCCCAAGGGTGCTGTGACCCTGCATGAGGTGGACATCGGCCCCGTCGGCGAATGGGCGCATCCGATTGACGAGTCGGGCAAGGATCGCTGGGCGTCCTATCCGACCTCGGTCTGGGAGCGGGCGGATTTCCGGCAACCCGATGTGGTGCTGATCGACGGGCGCTTTCGGGTGGCCTGTCTGCTGACGGTGGCCTTTCGCACCAAAGCGCCGGTGACGGTGCTGTTTGACGACTATGCCGCGCGCCCGGCCTATCATGTGGTGGAACAGATGATCCGCCCCATCGCCCTGCATGGCCGGATGGCGCAGTTCCAGATCGACCCGACCCCGATGCCCGCCAGCCCCGAACGCTGGATCACCGCCAGCTTTCAGCGCCCGTTGTAAGGGGGCCGTCATGTCTCATCGTCAGATTTCCGCGCGAATTCCACAGACTTGCCCGAATTGGCTGGCCTTGATGCCGCCATGCCAAGGCAGGACAGGACAAGCGCGTGATGCAGGATCAGAAGGCCAGCTTCGTCGCCCGGATGGAGCGTATCCAAAAGGGCGGGGTCAACACCAACCGCACCATCTTTTTCGGGATGGACGAGGCGGTTCCCCTGCCCAAGGGCGGGGTCCAGAAGGCGGTCGAGGCCCGCGCGGCCAAGGCACCCTGGGCCCGGACGGCCAAGCGGCGCGGATCGGCCAAGGCCCCGCTGCTGGCGCTGGTGCTTGGCATGCTGGCCTTTCCGGCGGCGCTCTTGGCCATGCTGCACCCGGCCGCCGGGCTGGAGGCGATGAGCGCGCCCTTGCCGGGCGGTCCCTTGGGGGCGGGTCTGGCGCTGGGATTGGTGACGGCCTTTGTCATCGGCCTGCGCAGCCCTCTGGCGCTGGTCGCGGCGGGCTGTGGCACGCTGGCGATGGCGGCGGGTTTTCACAATCTGGTCCATGCCGCGCCCGAACTGGTGGCGCAGGTGTTCCCGCAGGACTGGGTCAACATGACCTTGGCGCAGACCAAGATGGGCACGCTGCGGCCCCTGACCGAATTCCTCACCCTCTGACCGCGCAAGGCGTGGCCGAACTTTTCACCCTTTGGGGCCCCGCATCGCTGCGGCGGCCCCTGTCCGTCATCTGAACCGGAAGAAAACCATGCTGGAAATCAAGAACCTGCACGTCAAACTTGAAGAAGAGGACAAGGTGATCCTCAAGGGTGTCAACCTGACCGTGAAGGCGGGCGAGGTCCATGCCATCATGGGGCCGAACGGGTCCGGCAAATCGACGCTGTCCTATGTGCTGTCGGGCCGCGATGGCTATGAGGTGACGGACGGTTCCGCCACGCTGGACGGCGAGGAACTGCTGGAGATGGAGCCCGAGGCGCGCGCCGCAGCGGGGTTGTTTCTGGCCTTCCAATATCCGGTGGAAATCCCCGGCGTTGGCAACATGACCTTCCTGCGCACGGCGGTGAACGCCCAACGCAAGGCGCGCGGCGAAGAGGAGATGAGCGCGGGGGACTTCCTGAAGGTGGTCCGCGCCAAGGCCAAGACGCTGAAAATCGACGCCGACATGCTGAAGCGCCCGGTCAATGTGGGCTTTTCGGGCGGCGAGAAGAAGCGCAACGAGATCCTGCAGATGGCCATGCTGGAACCGAAGATGTGCATCCTTGACGAGACGGACTCCGGTCTGGACGTTGACGCGATGAAACTGGTGTCGGACGGCGTGAACGCGCTGCGCGATGCGGGGCGGGCTTTCCTCGTCATCACGCATTATCAACGGCTTCTGGACCATATCAAACCCGATGTCGTGCACATCATGGCCGCCGGGCGCATCATCAAGACCGGTGGGCCCGAACTGGCGCTTGAAGTGGAAAAGAACGGTTACGCCGACATTCTGGCGGAGGTGAACTGATGGCGCTGCCGCAAGCGAAACAGGACGTGCTGGCGGCGCGCATCGCAGGGCTTGCGCTGCCGCAGGGCGGTTGGGCCGGGGCGGCGCGAGCCGATGCCTTGGCGCGTCTGTCGGCGATGGGCTTGCCGGTCAAGCGCGATGAATATTGGCGCTACACCGATCCCACCAGTCTGACCACGCCCGACACCCCCCATGCGGCGGTGTTTGACGCGCGCGACGAACCCCCGGCCTTTGATGGCATCGACCGGGTTCGGCTCGTCTTTGTCGATGGCGTCTTTGATCCCGCGCAATCGGATGATCCGGCGGCGGCAGGGGTGGAGATTGACCGTCTGGCCGCCGTCGCCGACCGCGACATCCATTGGGCGCAAAGCCTCTATGGTGTGCTGGAGGCGCGCGGCCAAAACCCGGTGCAGCGCCCGCTTGCCGCGCTGAACACCGCCTTCGCGACGGATGGCGTGCTGATCCGCGCCACGGGCAAGGCGGCCAAGCCGGTGGCGCTGGTCTATATCCACCGCGACGAAGGCTCTGACGCGATCCTGCACCACTGCATCAAGCTGGAGGCAGGGGCAGAGGTCACCATCCTTGAAAACGGCCCCGCCGCCGCCCGCTTCACCAAGGTGATGGAGGTGGACGTCGCCGACGGCGCGCGCTTCCACCACATCCGCACCCAAGGCCGCGACCATGAACGCCGCGCCGCCACCCATATCTTTGCGCGTCTGGGGGCAGGGGCCTTGTTCAAGTCCTTTACCCTGACCGCCAATGGCGTGCTGACCCGCAACGATGCGGTGATCGAACTCTTGGGCGACGATGCCGTGGCCCATGTCGCGGGCGCAGCCTTGGGGGACGGCAATTTCCACCACGACGACACCGTCTTCATCACCCATGCGGGCCTGCGGTGCGAAAGCCGTCAGGTGTTCAAGAAGGTGCTGAAGAACGGCGCGGTGGGCGTGTTCCAGGGCAAGATCCTTGTGAAGCCCGGCGCGCAAAAGACGGACGGCTATCAGATTTCCCAAAGCCTGCTTCTGGATGAGGACAGCCAGTTCCTTGCCAAGCCGGAACTGGAAATCTACGCCGATGACGTCAAATGCAGCCACGGCTCTACCTCTGGCGCGATTGACGAGACGGCGCTGTTCTACCTGCGCTCGCGCGGGGTGCCGGAACGGATGGCGCAGTCGCTGATGGTGCTGGCCTTCCTCGCCGAGTCCATCGCCGAGATCGAGAATGAGGCGATTGCCGAAGACATCCGCAGCCGGCTGGAAGGCTGGCTTGCCCGGCACGAGCGGTAAGGCATGCCGGTCGTTCCCGACATCCTGCGCACATGGCGCGATCCGCGCGGCGTGATCCGTGACCGCCTGTCGGCAGGCGTGCGCGAGGATCGCGCGCTTGCCACCGTCATGGGGGCCTGCGCGCTGATGTTTGTCGCCCAATGGCCGCGTCTGGCGCGGGAGGCCTATATCGACCCGTCCATCCCGCTTGAGGCGCGCCTCGGCGGGGCGCTCCTGGGGGTGGTGTTCCTGCTGCCCTTGGCGCTGTATCTGATCGGCGCGCTCAGCCATCTGGTGGCGCGGGTCTTTGGCGGCAAGGGCACGTGGTATGCGGCGCGCCTGTCGCTGTTCTGGGCGCTCTTGGCCGTGACGCCCGCGCTGATGTTCCTCGGGTTGCTGCAAGGCTTCCTTGGGCAGGGCGGCGCGACACGGGCGGTGGGCGGTCTGGTGTTGTTGAGTTTCCTGTACCTCTGGATCAGGATGTTGATCGAGGCGGAGTCCTGATGGAACTTTCTTTCGCAAACCTTTGGCAGCTCTTGCGTTTGACGGTGATGGCACCGGGACGCGCGGCAGAGGTTCTGCTGGGCCTGCCCATCCGGGGCGGCGCGCGCTTTGTCGCCTTGGGCGTGGCGGCGGTGCTGTCGGCGGTGGCGCTGTGGGCAACCTATGCGGCCTTCCCGATGACCATGCCCGACGGTCAGGCGTTGGAGCCTGTCGGCCCGATCAGTTGGGCGGTCATGGTCGGGGCAGGGGTCATGATCACCTCTGGCATCATCTTCGTGTGCAGCCGTCTGGCGCGCGGGAAGGCCAGTTTCAGTGACCTGATCCTGTTGATGTCATGGTTCCAGTTCCTGCAACTGGCGCTTTACATCGCCCAGATGGTTCTGGTCGTGCTGTTGCCGCCGCTTGGGGTTCTGGTCGCCCTGGCGTCCGTGGGGCTGACGCTTTGGGTGCTGGCCCATTTCATCAAGACTGCCAACGGGTTCGCGTCGCTTGTTGGACCTTTCCTTGGGATCTTTGGCGTCTTGGCGCTGCTGGTCCTTCTTCTTCTCAGTGGGGCATGACGATGTATGACGTCGAAACGGTCCGGGCCGACTTCCCGATCCTGTCGCGTCAGGTGAACGGCAAGCCGCTGGTCTATCTGGACAATGGCGCCTCGGCGCAAAAACCGCAGGTGGTGATCGATGCGGTCACGCAGGCCTATTCGATGGAATATGCCAATGTGCACAGGGGCTTGCATTATCTTTCGAATCTTGCGACCGACAAGTATGAGGCCGTGCGCCACACCATCGCGCGCTTCCTGAATGCGCCCGATCCCGAAGAGATCGTGTTTACCACCGGCACCACCATCGGCATCAATCTTGTGGCCTATGCCTGGGCCGCACCGCGCCTGCAGGCGGGGGATGAGATCGTGCTGTCGATCATGGAGCATCACGCCAATATCGTGCCATGGCATTTCCTGCGCGACCGGCAGGGGGTGGTGCTGAACTTGGTGGATGTGGTCGCCACTGGCGATCTGGACCCGCAGGCGGTGCTGGACGCCATCGGTCCCCGCACCAAACTGGTCGCCGTCACCCATATGTCGAACGTTCTGGGCACCGTGGTCGATGTCGCCGCGATCTGCAAAGGCGCGCAGGAAAAGGGCGTTCCGGTGCTGGTGGATGGCTCGCAAGCCTCGGTCCACATGCCGGTGGATGTGGCCGCGATGGGCTGCGATTTCTATGCCATCACCGGGCATAAGCTTTACGGGCCCAGCGGTTCCGGCGCGATCTTCATCCGGCGCGAACGGATGGAGGAAATGATCCCCTTCATCGGCGGCGGCGACATGATCCGCGAGGTGACGCGCGACACCGTCACCTACAACGACCCGCCCATGAAGTTCGAGGCGGGGACGCCGTCCATTGTCGCGCAGATCGGGCTTGGCGTGGCGCTTGAGTATATGATGGGGCTGGGGATGGAGAACATCGCCGCCCATGAGCGGGACTTGCGCGACTATGCGCGGGCAAGACTTGCGGGGTTGAACTGGCTGAATGTGCAGGGAAATTCCGACACCAAGGGCGCGATTTTCTCCTTCACGCTGGCAGGCGCGGCCCATGCGCATGACATCTCCACCATCCTCGACAAGCGCGGGATTGCGGTGCGGGCCGGGACGCATTGCGCCATGCCGCTGATGGAGCACATGGGTGTCGGCGCGACCTGCCGCGCCTCCTTTGGTCTCTACAACACCAAGGCCGAGGTCGATGCGCTGGTCTCGGCCCTTGAACTCGCGAATGAGCTGTTCAACGGTTGACGGGGGGCTGAAAACGCCACCGGAAAGCGCGAAGGGCGGTTGCATCCCGACGCGCTTTCCCTTATTCGGAACTCACAGCGCACCCATAGCTCAGCTGGATAGAGTGTTGCCCTCCGAAGGCAAAGGTCGCACGTTCGAATCGTGCTGGGTGCGCCAGATTTCCCTTTTCCCGCCATGTTGATGCCCGCAACAGACGCCATGATGCCCCGTCTGGCACAGGTGCGTTGATGGAAAAGGGCAATTCGGATCACAGCAGCGGCGGATCGGCCACCCAAGGGCCAGCCTTGCCGCCGGATATCGGACCGACGCGCAAGGTGAATTGGGTGATGGGGGCAGGCGCGCTCGCTTTCGCGTGGTTGTTTGCGCTTCCGGTCTATACCACGGTCAAGCATTCCGGCTTTCGTCGAATTTCAGAATGGCCGGATGTGTTCTTCCTGTTTGCGCTCTTGGCCGCCGGTTTTCTGGCGCTTGGCCTGCGCCTGATGGTCTTCTCGCAACCCATGACTGGCGCGATTCACTTCCACCCGGGCGGCTTCACGATCCGCATCAACACATTCTGGGCAAAGCGCGAAGATCGCTACGACTGGTCCGACATCGCCGAGTTTGGCCGCGAAGAATTCAACAACGCCCGCCATTTCTTTGTCCGGCGCGTGGGAAAGAGGCGGCAGTTCTACGGGTCAATCCTGTTCGGGATATCCAGCAGGAACCTGTTTGCACGGCTGCATGCCTCGGCCATGGCCGCCGGATACCGGCTGGACAGTGATGGGCTGAACCTGTTCATCTATGAAAAAAAGGTCTGGACCGTGCAGAGGGAAGAGACGGACGATGCGACTTAAGCGTTGGCGCCGATGTTGTCACCACGTTCATGCGTCGCCTGCTCTGCAAAGTAGAACTGTCGCGTGGCGCTGCCGGAGCGGGACCGGGCAGGGCGGAGACCGCCGAGATCGTAGGCCTGCCCGGTCCTGCGGGCAGGCT
>JACCDH011332537.1_pt1 | contig 11556 bp, 4 predicted proteins | sample 7442481 | NCBI WGS metagenome assembly JACCDH01 (sample SAMN15323433, study PRJNA562643) | freshwater metagenome | isolation source: river surface water | place: USA:Blue River Watershed | collected 2017-08-15 | reverse complement strand
TCTTCTTTAGTAGGTTCTACCTCTTCTACCACGCCCCTTGATTGCATCTCATTATTGCCTTGTTGCACAATGCCAATGACTTTCACTTGGTTCTCTTCTCCAGGAACAAAGAACTTTTGGATTTCTTTCTCGTCAATGTTCCAGTCATAGTGCTCTTCCTTCTTATTCAGTTCTTCAGGCGATTTCATCATCACCCGTTTTCCGTTGACATATACTTCAACGCGCTTGAGTCCGAGTTTTCGTGGGGTGATGGTATAATGGTAAGGGGCGTCTTCCAATTTCTCAATCAGCGGAAGGGTACCGCAGATTTCTAACTCGGACAATTTGGGATACAGGATCGGCTGTCCCGACATGATTTTTTCTACTAGACCTGGAACGTACAAGGCGTCTTTCAGCTGGGAGAGTTCGATGATCTCTAGGCCGCAACTCATATAAATGCGATCTCTTCCCTTTTCCGTTCCTTCAAATCTTCCCCATTCATCATAAAGCAGGTATTGACCGTAAACAGGATTCACCCCAAAACTCACTGACAATAAATTGATGCGACTATACAATGGCTTGGCCGTTTGAACATCCCAGACAATCGTCCGCGTGTCGGGAGAGGTAGAGACAATGTATCGATCATCCTGAGAAAAATCGGCAACAAAAACGGTAGCGGTATGAGACTGGAATTTCTTGACCAATTCCCCTGTGCGACAATCCATCATCCAAATATCATTGGAGCCTTTTGCTATGATCACCCAACGATCATCCGAACTAAAATCCACCCCCATCGATGGATTGCCTGGGGTTGACCAGTTGAACTTTATCTCCATAGAAGGAAAAGCGTACAATATGGAAAGTCCCAATGGGCTGGTGACCATCAATTCATCCTTGCGGTGATTCAACTTGGATTGAAACAATACAGGACTTTTTGTCTCGAACTTTTGAATAAGCTTACCGCTTGAAAATTCATAAAAATGAATGGCGTTGTCCTCACCCACCATCACCAATAAATTCTGCTCTTCAATCACTTCAAAACACACAACTTGTTGCCCGATGGCATCGAACCGAAACTCACGAATGGGCTTAAAATCCTCTAGGTTATATTGCACAACTTTGCGGTCCATTGCGCTGGCAAAAAATGAAGTGCTGTCCTTGTTCCATCGCAAACATGTAATTTCACCCATGCGATTAGAAACCCGCAACTGCAATGAATCCTCTTGCTTATAATTCCATGAAAGGATTTTATCATTGCCGCCCAAAATGAGCATCTCTTTTCCTTCATGCAAAAGAGAGGTTGTCATTGACTTTGTCAGATACTTTCCTTCGTAAATATTTTTTCCTGTATGCTTGTCTGTAATGAATACCCGACCATAGGTAGAGGATACCAACCAATCATGACGGCCCTCGAATTTATTCAAAACAGAGAAAGGAGAAAATGAATGCAGAAACACATCTTTCCCTTTTTGAAGGTCAATTTTTCTCCAAAACCGAGGATGAAAAACATACAAATATTTTTCATCCGCAGAAGTAGCAACCAAATGATGTTCTTCAAATTTCTCATGGTACTGATATTGTTCTTCATTTGATGTTGATTTCAAAACCAAACAATCCTCAGTAAAATCTGTGATCAATTTATATTGACCCTTGTCAGAGTAAAAAGCGGCGATGTTGCCACTCACAGGGCCATCCATTTTTTTTGAAAACAACAACTCCCCTTTTTCATAATCAAACTCACGACAAACGTGGTCATCCGAAGTGACCAATACCCGCTTAAGTGTTGGATGAAAAGAAAAGTCCAATACCGCTCCTGCAAAATTCTTGTTCTCTGAAATCATCTGAGAACTCTTTGCATCAATGATCTTCCATCTATTTTCGATCATCCCCACAAAAATGTATTTTCCATCTGGACTGAATTCGGCTGTTTGGATATTTTCATCCGGCCATTCCCATTGTTGAACACTTTTTCCTTCTTGCCAATCCTTCAAAAAAAGTTTGGATCGGCTGGTGTTGAGTGTGAGTACGCGTTTGTTCACCAAATCCAAAGGCCCCATGGCTGAATGAAATCCTGTGCTGCTTTCCTCCGGGCTAAAACTGGCCCATTTTCCTGGTATGGTTTGCTTCAATTGAATTTGATCATCCGCAGATAACTCAATGATTCCTGCTTTTGTATCAGAAAACAAAACACATTCTTTTTCACTGGTTCTCCATGCTCCGTTGATGTCCGTTCCCAATGCAATCGAGTCCAACAATTCTCCTTTCTGGGTATTGAAAAGTGCTATATTTCCTTTTACATCAGCCGAAAGAAATACCTCTCCTTCATCAAAGAACTTGACATAGACGACATCATCATCGTGGTGATTCAAAGTATAGATTTCCTTTCCTGAAGAAAGCTCCCATACTTTAATTACTCCCTTTGCATCTCCAGTAATGATCAATTCCTTCTCCAGGTTTTCATCCATGGATAAAATCCTTCCATTGTGCATCACCGGAAGCACCAATCGGGACTGGGCATTGGATTGATCGGCAATAATCAGGCACAGTAAGAAAATAATCAATCGGATATTCATAGGATAAAAATAGCCCATCAAAGGCGGTAATCCCTATTTTCGTTCTATGAAAATCAAAAACATCATACTCTTGGTTTTGATGGCGTCCCTCTTCAACATCGATTCATTGGGACAGACAGACACCATTTGTGGCAGTTGGGTTAAGGATCCTGACTATCCGCCTGGAACCATCACGCATTTTTCTATCAGAACCAGAGGGAATGGATTTGAAATCTACCGAACCAAAGAACCCGCTCAAAAATGGAGTGCGATGTGGGATGAGGAAACGGGGCATTATTTAACCATTGTAGATGGGCTGCTGCTGGGATTAACATGGAATAAAGAAAAAGATCGTATTCTTATCTTCCATGAAAGAAGCAAAGAACCTGTTTTTGAGATGAAGAGGGATGTTAATATAGAAGATGATTAAAATTTAAAGCCTATCAAACAGACATCATCTACTTGTTCTAAATCGCCTTTCCATTCGGTGAAAGTGTTGGCCAAATTTTCTCTTATATCTTCACTATCCATGTCACAGAGTTCGATCAATTTCTCTTTAAGCTGATTTGCTTTGAACTTTTTCCCTTGATGTCCGCCAAATTGATCAATGTACCCATCAGTGAAAACAAACACCAAGTCACCACTTTTCAAGTTCACTTGTTGTAATGAAAATGGGAAATAATTATGGAATCTTCCCACTGGTTGTTTGTCTCCTTTGAATTCAATAATCTCATGATTTCGTACAATCCACAATGGACGATTTGCGCCAGACCAAAACAACGTATTCTGGTTTAGAACACACAGGGAAATATCCATTCCATCATTTAGCGCATTTTCATCATCCCCCAATTCATGAATGACAATTTCTCTGGATTTGTTCAAAATTTCATTGGGATAAAATAAACCATGCTCCATTACACTTCTACTCAAACCATTGTGACACAGCACAGACATCAAGGCGCCAGGAACTCCATGACCTGTGCAATCTGCTACCGCAAATGCAATCCATTCTTCATCCATTCTTTTAATGGTCTCCATCCAATAGAAATCACCTGCAACAATATCTTTGGGTTGGTAAAAGATAAATGACTTGGGTAGAAACGACTGAACCAACTTTTTGGGAGGAAGAATGGCTGTTTGAATGCGCTTAGCATACTCAATAGACTCAACTATCAACCGTTGACTCTCCAAAATTTGCTCACCTTGTTCAATGGCTTGTTTCTTTTGAGCAACAATCTCTTTCGTAGCCTCATCAATTTTCTGTTGCAATTTTCTCTGATCTTTTTGCAACTTAAATATTCTCCAACGTATATACAAACCGATACAACCAATTGCCATCAATACATAAATGACTTTGGCCCAAAAAGAAAGCCACCAAGGAGGATTGATGGTAAAAGGTAAAGTTGAAATGGGCGAGATTTTACCATTAGAAAATACAATGGCCACTTGAAGCTCGAAGCTCCCACTTGGTAAACTTAAAAATTCAATCTCTCGCTCTGCATTAGGGATGCTCCATTCATCTTGAATTCCCTTAAGCCGATAAGTAAAGCTTTCTTTTGCCAATATCGATTCTGCACCTGAACTAAAACTGAAGGCCAAGTTGTTTTCTTTGTATTCAAAACAAATGGGGTTGGTTAAATGCTGTGAAGCACCATCTTTTGAAGTTATTAAGGGACCATTATATAAAGAAGATTGATATGATGTTCCATTGATCTTTGTCAACGTAACTTTTGGTTTGCCGATGACACGTTCTTGCTCCCATTGTGAATCCTTTATTTTCAGGATAACTCCTCCGGAAGAAAACAATAAATTGGACTGGTTATCCACAACCATTTCAGCATCCCGTGTAGTGATTACATGCTCATCTTCAAATTGAGTGGAACGATGAATAGAATAAGATTGCAAAGAACCTTTTCTTGATGCAATCGATTTATTTTCTTCATTAATATCTTGAACCAAAGCAATGAGCCCTTTTTCTGTCCAAACCATCAATCGATGATTCCATGGCTGGAATGAAAATGCTTGTCCCATTTCCTTTCCCAAATATCTATCCATGCAAGACCACTTCTCATTACTCCATTGCACTATACCAGATTCTGAACAAACCCAAATACTTCCGTTAAAAAAACAGAGGTCTGAAAAACTTCGAAAGTTGAATCCTTCATTACGGGAGTAAATCATCAACTGCGGTTGGTTATTTTGAAAAGAACATTTGACCATACCCATATCATTAACTCCCCAATAAAGATTGCCTTGATCGTCTTCAGTAAAAGACTTAATGGCACTCCTTGTTTCCGATGAATGTTCGTTAATCACATAAAGTGAATCGTTCTGTAGATAAGCCACTTTGTTGTTATCGAATGCCATCCAAATGCGCTGACGACTATCTTCAAAAAGCGCGGTAATTACATTGGAGCAGAGTCCTCTATCTCTATTGTATTTCATACAACCATTTGGGTCAACGCAAAAAATTCCACTCCCATCAGTTGCAATCCAAACTTTCCCATCACGACCCTCAATCAAATCATAGAATGTATTTCCCACTTCATATTGCGAAGAAATATCCGCGAACTGATTTTCATGTAGCAGGACCATCCCTGTTTCAGCAGATCCCATCCAAATATCATTATTGCGAGCAGCGAGAAGATGATTGGATCCTGAAATTTCCCAACCTTTTGGAGTGGGGTAGTGTTCAAATGGTGAGTTATTTAGAACTTGTATTCCACTTCCTTCTGTAGAAATCCACACCCGATTGTAACGATCAACCATAACATCCATTACTTTTTCAGCAACGAGTCCTCTTTTGCTATCAAACACCTCTATACCATCTCCCCCTATTCTTAACAGGCCTTTTCCATAAGTTCCGAGCCAAACATTACCTCTTTCATCACAATCCATGCACATAATGGGGCCTATCAAGTTACCATCTGATACAACGAGTTTTTTCAATACATTTCCATCCCATTTATACACTCCGCCACCCCACGTACCTATCCATAAATCACCTTTCAAATCCTTTCTTAAACACCAAACTTTTGATTCATTAATCCCAATTTTAGCATCCCAATAATAAAATTTTTCGCCATCCCAGCTACACATGTGGGCTCCAAAAGTTGCAAAGAAAATTTCCCCGTTCAACGACTCATCAATATCCAATATGGTTTTCTCTTTCAGCCCCTCTTTCTTACTAAATTGAAACAACTTATCCCCATCAATAAAGCCTGCACCGCCATATTCTGTTCCAAACCAAATTCGATCTTTTGAATCAATAAAAATTTTGGTAATCAAATTACAGGATAGTCCATCATCTTCTGAAAATTGAAAAAAACGATCACCATCTTTTATACAAATTCCTTGGCCCCAAGTAGCCATCCAAATTCTTCCCTTCTTATCAATCTGAACATTTCTTATCGTATTGCCCGGTAATCCTTCTCTACGATCCCAATTACTAAAATCATTTCCGTTAAAACTCAATAAACCTGCGCCTCGTGAACCCAACCAAAGCGTTCCGGAAGTATCCTGACAGAAACTCCAAACACAACCCACCTCGAAACCAGTTTCTGTAGAAATTGTTTTCAATCCCACTTTTGGGCCTAAATCACCAACTCTTGATCCAATCTTATTGCCAGCGCCCACATCAATTGATCGGGGATGAAATGCAATATTTCTTCCTGTAACGACATCCATCCCTATAGAATTTTTTAGCTGAAATCCTTGATTGCCTGAATCCATTGATACGCTTTCTAATTGACCCCTAGCCATATCGAGCGTCTTCCAGGTATAAGGATGAGCATTCTGTTTTGAATCTGGACTTAATATTTGAATACCCTTGTGCTTCTGAACCAAGGGGATCAATTTAAGTGCTTCGATGTTGGGTGAAATCCACTGACCACTTTGTATGAATTGTCCGAACGAATTAAAAATAGAATCAATATCTTTATTCTTCCTATAAACAGAATCAATGGATATTTCTATGGGCCTTGTTTTCCACACATTCTTCTCTGTTGGTGAATTACAGGCAAAAAGCCCATAACTTAGAACAAACATTAAGATTAGCCTTTCTTTCATATTTCAGTTGTATAAATATAAAGAAATTCATTTTCTTAATCAATATTGCTTTTAAATTATGAAAACCCTTATTTAGGCATCGAATCAAAACACACGACTTTCAGTTTAAAATGAAAACAGATAATTATTTCGCCCACCTCCTGCTCCTCGCCGTAGCACTCATCTACAGCGCCAACTATGTTTGGGCCAAAGAGGTGATGCCCCATCCGATTCCGCCCAACGCGTTTATTCTGCTGCGCGCGGCTGGTGCCACGGCATTGTTTTGGATTTTTCTTAAAACTTATTGGATTCTTCCTTCCCGTCAAGATCTCATGCGCCTTGCCCTGTGCGGTCTTTGCGGGGTGACCATCAACCAACTATTCTTCTTCAACGGTCTCGCCATTACTGCTCCCCTCCATGGCGCCATCATCATGATTCTCACCCCCATTATCGTTACCTCTTTCTCCATTGTCGTTTTGAAACAAAAGACAACTTGGATCCAATGGTCAGGTATTGGAATTGGACTGTTGGGCGCAATTGGTTTCATCGGTTATGGCAAAAACAATCCCGTGAGCGGAGCTTCTGTCATGGGTGACCTTTTCATCCTCATCAATGCCATCTCCTATAGCTTCTACCTCATCATGGTCAAACCGCTCATGTCCAAATACCATCCATTGAGCATCATTCCTTGGGTGTTCACCTTTGGCTTGATTGGCGTACTTCCTTTTGGCTGGTCTGAACTCTCGCAAAACATCGATTGGAAACTCGCCCCCCATCAATGGGCCATCGTGGCTTTTGTCGTGGTGTGTGTCACTTTCATGACTTACCTCTTCAACATCATCGCCATCCAAAAACTTTCTCCCACCCACGCAGGCGTTTACATCTATTTGCAACCTCCTATCGCCGCACTCTTCAGCGTTTGGGCAGGTTTTCCAGTGGCTGATTTATTCAGCATCCCAAAAATCACCTTCACAGCGATGATCATTATCGGCGTATTTGCGGTAAGCCGAAACACCCAATGACTTTGTTAAAATCACTTTAAGATTCAATGAATGCTTGTTTCGCAAGTAACTTGCGCGCATGATTTCAAAGAAAAAAATTACAGCTCTCCTTTTATTTATTTTATCTTTTAATACAACTCTTTTCGCGCAGTGGCGATCATCAACACCCTATGCAGGGACTTTGCAGGACATTGTTTTTGTAGATCGTCAAACAGGCTATGCCTGTGGACAGGCCGCTGGCGTAGGATCTTGTACCAGCACCGCTTCCATACTAAAAACAATGGATGCCGGAAAAAACTGGACCCGGATGAATACTGGAACCAGTGTTCAAATGAATAAAATGTTTTTTCTTGATGCTTACACAGGTTGGGCCATTGGCGCTTCAAGCACTGTCATCAAAACCACCGATGGTGGTGTAAATTGGAGTACGCAAACGACAGGAATCGGTTCCGGGCTAAACGATATTCACTTTCCAACTTCCACTACGGGTTTTGTGGTCGGACCCAGCGGGGCATTGCGCAAATCGACCAACGGCGGTTCTTCTTGGACCACCATCGCCTCGGGCGTCACCACCACCCTCAATGGCGTTTACTTTGTGAATGCCAATACAGGATTCATTGTTGGAGCCAGTGGCGTGGTGAGAAAAACCACCAATGGCGGAACTTCTTGGACAACTGTTTTCACAGGAACCGACTACTTCAAATCTGTTTATTTCAGCGATGCCAACCACGGCATCATCATGACTCCCTATAAATTCTACATCACTGAAAATGGAGGGTCGTCTTGGACTTCTGTTGACGGTGATCCATCATGGCTGATTCTAAAAATGAAATTTGTCACTCCGCTAATTGGCTTTGCCGTATCAGATCCAGGTTTGCTATTAAAAACAACCGATGGCGGATACACCTGGAGCACAGCGGCATTAGATCCCTCTGCTTCATGGCTCTCATTGTCCTTTATTGACGATCAAAACGGTTGGGTTTGCGGAAACATTGCTCAAATTGACAAAACAAATGACGGAGGGAATACATGGACCAATTGTAACATTGGTCTAAGCACAAGAATTCTCAGCCTCCACTTCAAGAACAGAACCACAGGCCTTATGGTGGGATACAATGGCAAATTGTACCGAACCGAAAATGCTGGTCTCACTTTTACCAAACAGCCCACTGGCGTTGACCGAACGCTCCTTTCTGTCCAATGGATAGATGACATGCAGGCCTTGGCCGTAGGGGATTCTGGAACAATTCTCAAAACATACGACGCCGGAATCAGTTGGTCCAAAATACAACATAACTTTAATTATGTCATGGACGACATCTGGGTGGTGGATTCCCTGTATGCATACATAGCCATGACCAATGGTCGTGTACTCAAAACCACGGATGCGGGTGAAACATGGACCTATCAAACCACCACGTCCACCATACCATTTACCTGCATCCACATGCTCAACCGAGATGTGGGAATGGTTGCAGGAAGCAATGAGGTGTATAAAACTACCAATGGCGGTTTGTCTTGGGTTCCGATGAACACCGGAATTCTCTTGAATACAGATATTGAAGATGTTTGGATGATTGATCATAACATCGCCTATGTTGGAAGTGGATTTGGTAAGGTTCACAAAACCCTCAATGGCGGAGCATTGTGGGAAGGGATTTTCCCTACTTCCAATACCAACGCGGAGATTAATCAAATGCAATTCTTTAACGAAAACGAAGCGTTCTTTTCTCGTCTTAGTAGCCAAAGCAGAACCATTGATGGTTGTGTCAATATTGGTTCTGAATCAACAGCCTGCTTGGCCAATAACGGAGGAATGAATACCATTCATTTACCAGAGTACGGCTGGGGATTTTCTGGTGGTGGTCTTCAGGGTGTTTTTCACACATTGCAACAAAATACAATTTATAGTTGTCGCTTGCAAGACACCAGTTACTGCTCAGGCAGCAAATTATTGGTGGGTTTCAACGCAACTGGACTGATGTTAAGCACACACGTATTCACGGCTCAATTGAGCGATGCCAACGGAAGTTTTGCCAGCCCAACCAATATTGGAACATACACCCTGATGATGCCCACAGCGATGGCTTCAGGAGTGATTACGTGCACGCTTCCTACCATGGCCAATGGAACACATTACCGTGTTCGTGTCATCTGTGACAATCCGGCCATGACCAGTCCAGACAATGGGTACGACGTCCGCATTATCAACAGCCACACGCCTTCATTGACTTTGATGGTGAATGAATCTGGGGATTGCAATGAAAAGAACTATACCATCCAAACAATTCCACATAACGGTGGTATTTTCCCTATTTACACATGGCAAATCAATGGCCAAATACAAAATGGCTTTTCACCCGTGTACAGCTACAGCAATGTTCAAGACACCATTCAATTGACAGTCAGCATGAACAGCTCATTACTTTGTGTATCATCGGATAACCCAACTGCTTCAGTGGAATTATTGCCTGGAACAGGAAATCCCAATGTGCAGCTTGGAGAAGACATGGCTGTTTGTTTCAACGCTTCGATTGTTTTAGAAAACAACACGCCAGGATCTCCGGAATGGACCATCAATGGTGAATTGTACAACAATACCGCCAATAGCATCGAATGGATGGCAACTCAAGATGCAGAAATCACGTTAACCGTCACAGACAGCTATGGCTGTCAAGGATCAGACACCCTTGCGGTTAATACACAATCATTGCCCACAGCTGAGTGGGACATCGATGATGTTTTTTGCGCGAATGACAGTGCTGTCTTTTTGATTGATGTGGATTCTTCTATCGCCATTACGGGATTTTCGATTCCCAATATCGTCAGTATTGCACCCATGCAATACCTCATTCCCAATCCTGTGAGCGGTATTCTAATTGCCTATTTGACAGACAACAGCAACTGCGCCAATTCCGATACCACAATGGTTGAAATATCTTCCCAACCCTTTATCGATCTATCTATTTATTCCACGCCTTGTGCTGGTGATACCGCCATCTTAATGTTAACGACAGATGGCAGCTATATTCAATGGAGCGAAAACAATATAGATTCAATCGGAAACCAATTGTATGCTTTTCCATTAACAGATTCTTTGACCATCACATCAACCGTTACAAACGATGATGGTTGTACTCAAAGCCAAAGCGTTTTCGTTGATCCATTTGCGCTTCCAACTTTAATTCTTCCCGAATCCGTTTCGCTGTGCATGGATGATACCGCATCTTTTGTCATTCCCAACAACACGCTCAATTTGACTTGGGAAGACAATCCTAACATTGCCACTTTGGATAGCATTGCATTCGATGTGTTCCCCATTGAAGATACAGACTTCACGATTTCAGCCTCTGACAGTAACGGTTGTTTTACCTCAGCTACGATATTCTTGGATGTCCTTCCCTTACCTGAAACTCCCATTTTGGAATTGAATAACAACACCCTATACTTGACCAACAATAATAGCCTGTGGGTTGATTGGTACATGAATGGCGACCTTTTATTAAGCTCCACTGCAGATTCCCTGGAGGTCAACAACAACGGAAACTACCAAGTGATTGTCACCAATGACAACGGGTGTGACGCCATCTCAGAAGTAATGATAGTAGAATTAACCAATGTAGTGCAATCACTGTTGAATCCAATCAGGTGGATGTATACCAATCAACAACTATTGGCTCTTGGGGAATGGCATGAGACTATATTTGATGTTACTTTATTGGATGAAAGCGGCAGAATAGTGATGCGCAAAAACCACGCAGTTTCACCCATAGATTTACCCTCTAATTTACAGAGTGGTATTTATGTTTTGGTTTTCAGTAATGACTCTGTAAAGGGAAGAAATAAACTTTTCCTTTTTCATTAACGCAATAAAAAATTCATTTTAGAGATAAAAAGTAACAGAAATTTTTGATCCAAGACTTGCGATTCTATTTATCTTGTATTATGTTTACAAGAAAAACCATGAAAAAATTATC